>Ga0210059_1007992_pt1 | contig 16779 bp, 8 predicted proteins | sample Ectturendosymbi2_FD_188042 | JGI IMG/M metagenome (GOLD analysis project Ga0210059, IMG submission 188042) | Ecteinascidia turbinata endosymbiont from Florida, USA - Sample 2 (SPAdes) (version 2) | ecosystem: Host-associated > Tunicates > Ascidians > Unclassified | place: Key West, Florida...
GGTTTGATAGTTTTAATCATGTTGGGTTTGATAGTTTTAATATGTTGGGTTTGATAGTTTTAATCATGTTGGGTTTGATAGTTTTAATATGTTGGGTTTGATAGTTTAACATGTTGGGTGTGATAGGGGTAATCATAGCAAATCAATCTTCATTACAACGGAAAGTCACCATGCAGGAGACAAATATATGTTGCCCCCCTACGTTTTTCCTTGGCCCCGCAGTGGCCCACTTTTTTCATTCTAGAATCGCCACTGGCGCTTGAATAAAAAACGTCGAAGACCACTGATTTAACTGCACCCGGGAGGAATGTTTCAACGACGCCTGATCGCACCGCATGCGCCGATGTAGGTTGGTCGTAGGACAGTTAACCACGAACGCCGCTGTAAATTGTACATAGACAAACCAAGGCCTTCTGGTGAGAGAGAAGGCCTTTCGCTCTAGAAAGCCTTGGGCAAACTCAAATTATGTAGTGCTTGGCTACTTACGGTAACGAGAAGCGGCCATGATGATGTCATTTCAACAGAGCGCAAACTTGGAGCGGGGCACAGCACATAATTTAGCTGAATGCCCGATGACAGACGCTATTTGGATAGCTCTTGACACGAGGCAAAGGTCTGAGTGTGGTCAGTAGTCACATACCGCACGGCGCTGTGACGATCAGGCTTGGAAGTTTGAAACGTTGAAGCGCTTGTGGCGGTGTGCAGTTCTCGAGTGCTCCAGACATATGCTTACTGAAAGCGTTGAGGATTTCGACGTTGCTGGCTGTCGAACTGCTGCTCTCATCTGGACTGTTAATGTGATTCGCGGTTGTCACAGAGGTAATTTGATACAACATTCGCTGTTCGACAACGTATTGCGCTGCAAACACGGTTTTAGTCAAAAGTCGTCGGTTTTCGACCGCAGTTGCTCGTTGCATCGTAACTCCACTCTCGGACGACCTTCACGTTTCTTTAATGATCCTTCGTATCATGTTTTGCGATTGGCTGCGCCACCAAACGCATATTTTAAAAGAAGCGCAGAAAGTGACAAAGGAGCGCAGCTTTCGTGCACCTGGCGCGTGAAAAATGCACATTGAACCAAGAGTTTCTCTACGAATGTTCCTGAACAGGGTGCTGGGATGGCAGGTGACAGACCCTTGTGCGGCATGCGGACCTACGCTCTGCAGAACAGATCTTTTTGAGTGAAACGATAATATTCAGCAAAAGGCCAACCTTGACACTTCGCGGACGTTCGCGCCCGAAGCGCGTCTCCTGTTGTCGGAAGGAGGCGCTGTGAGCGTTTTTGAGTGGAGGATGTTCAGGGCGTGATCCGGTCGTGGTTTTTGCGCCTAATTATCGTTTTTGAACGCAAATAAGCTCTAGTTGTTTTGCTTTGCCTCACGTTCACCTTTTCCGGTTCTGCTCGCTACGTGAAAGCCGAATCTGGGGCGCGATGCGTCGCACGGCTTGAGCAGGAACTTGTCAAGTGACGCGAACGGAAAGTTTATTTACAGTGCTTCTCGTATGTTTGATCGCGTGCCCAGTTCTTATGTTCAGCTGCTGCCTTGCGCATCCACACTCCTTTTTTCTACAACATACAGGTGCGTTATTCTTTTCCATATATGCTGTCCATGATATGGTCGTATGACGCGCTAGACAGCGCTACCCTTGATCTAGACACGCTGTCCATGTGTTACGGAATATCGCAACCACAGGGAAGCAAACGTCACTTGTGGTTGGTGGGTTAATAAAACTCGGTGCTGAAAAGTGTGATGCTTCCGATCAACAGCTCTGTTGCATAATTCTGCTGCCCACAACTGCCACAATTTTCCTGCAAACGAGCATGCAAATGTTCAGCACTTAAGAGCGGTTATCTTTTTGGATGATTTTGTTGGTTCAGACCAGGTTGAGATTAACAGTGGCATAAGCTTCCCCATGTCTAGATAGGACCGTGGTTGTGGATACTTGAAACCAAAGATGAAACTCCGTGTTGATGGCACAAAACATTGTGAAATGCATTGCACGGCTAACTATTTCATATTTCGTGTTGACTTCATATCAGCCGAATTTTATTTGGACTAGCTATCCCTGCGATGTCGTGTGACAGCCGCTAAGTATGAAAACTACTGACGGTGACATAGTGAAATCTTGGAATGAAGTTGGTTGTTTCTTTGTGACTCAGTATCGGATAATTCCCGTGCAAGCGCTAGTTTGCAAATCCATGGCCGATCGAGGAATGCTTATGCTCAAAATGGGCAGTTGCGCATTCCTTTTCATATAGGTATAGCAACGGTTACGTTTACATTGGTATCACACTCAGAGAGAGATGGATGCGATCATTTTAGGCTTAGCTGTGATATAGAGACGGCTGAAGTCTGGGTTAAGTGCCCAGACTATAACGTACTTCAAAGTGGCTGAAAGAGCAACTAGCCTTTTTTCTTTCTTTCCTGATCGTTTTCTCGTATGAAATTTTTAGGACCTCGTGTAATCCGCCGAGTCTGTCAGCGCCTCTCAAATTACATCCCGGCCCTGTTGCTCTGCAGTAGGCCTTCGCGCCGTACCACTTTACACCTCGCCCCAATGTTTCAAAGCAAGCGTTGCTCAACGTCTTGATCAATGCAAGGCAACGTGAGACCCTCCGCTTATTCACCCTTTTAAGTTGTATCCGGTGTGGACAGAGGCCTTGCCAATAAGCAGCAGAATCTGCAGGTAGTGCTCAAAACTTCAAAGGTGGAGTTCACTGCGCATGACGCTTCTTCTTAAACAAATCAAAACTGCGCGAATGATACTCGACCATCAGAACAATCTTATCAGAACTGAACGGTGAACATGCCTGAAAAGTCTACCGATCACATTCGTGATCTTAGCGCAGCATTACGCGTTTTCTCCAACCGAGCATGCAAACGTAGCAACTGCACTTTCGTAAATCCATATCACAAATCTAACTTTATGTCCGTATGGTCCAGTAGAGCCAAAGGAAATCAATTTCTCCAACAAATCAACGCTCTGTAGGACTTCCTCACGGCAACACATCTAAATGGTTTCGGGTTGAAAGTGATACGGAATATGTTGGATGACGCCATCGTTCATTAGTTTAGCTGGAAAATTTGACCATTCGTAGAAAAGAACTCGGCGCGATTACCTGCGATACGGCTTATTTTGCTTTCTATTCTTGGTCTGCACAGGAATCGGCTAAAAGCCTAACTCAAACCTTTCGATGAACCGGACCGGCACGCAAAGGGTGACTGTGGCTGTTATGAAGTTGCTTATTCTTTTCACGACCAGACTCAGAGACCATTTTGTCATATCAAAATTTGCATGCAAGTTTTGGTATCGTTTTCTTTGAAACAAGTTGTTTCAACCTGTAGCTTTATTTAAATTTAGATCCAGGGTTCAAAACGAGAACTAACCTATATGTGGAAAAACATCTGCTGCAACTATTTGCCAACCTCAAGCTTGCACTGAAACAAGCTTTAGTTCAAAAAAAACTTATGGCTTACTTTTATTCGCCAGTAACAGGTAACATAAGTGGTTGAATTCGTCAGCAAAATGAACCTGAAAGAATTCTATTTCAATAATTCAGAACTGACGATGCGTAGTGTTACGTAAAATCGATTTCCTATTAAAAACTTGTGATAGATTCCTTGCTTGTCTTACATGTGGAGACTAGTTACTTCTATACAGATATGTTTAAAAACATGTTTAGTTGTTAGGGGCAAGAACAAGTTATATTCACTTTGCCCCCCCCCCCGACAATAGTACAAGAAGAAGTTACAATAATGTTTGCCCAATATCATTTGGTTGCGGGCCTGCGTGGAAGTCTGAATCATCGCAGAAAGATGAAAGCAGATCCCAGTTGACTGATCTCTAGAAAGCTTGCAGCAAACCTAGAGCTTTCAATTGTTGTTAAACCTGAAAGAAGGTACTTTTTATCACTTTTCTTGAAAAAACATTACCTTAGGTTTTGTTCAAACCCGGTTAAAATCGAAGTTTAACATTATTACCGATGGAAGTCGCATCCCCCAAAAACAGTACATTCTTGTTTGCTGTTTTTCAAATGAAAAATTAGGAATTGCTGATAAGTCCAAGTTCCAAAATGACTGTTAAATGATGAGAAAATACCTTAGGGCAAAAACCAACGCGTTAGACAACTTTTTCGGCGATTCCACAAGCACACTGAACCAAGTCAGCAAAAGAAAGTTCAAATAAGATCCAAAGCGTTGTTCTTTTTTTATTCGACAGCAACAGCCCATCTTTGTCATCAATTACACAGCACCCGTAAACATCTTGAGCAACCATCCCTGTCGAGGTCTTTGCCGCTGCAAGCTCAAATCTGTTTTTTTCTTTGAAAGCGTTACTGCATTTTGGAAAGCACTCCGGTGCGGTGTTTGCTTTGCCATAAGTGCGGTGTTGAAAACGGGGGTCGGAAGTGGACCGCTACGCTGATGCGTAGTACCTGTTGCTGGCTTAAAGGTAATTTTCAGGCGTCGTAATGCACTTCACAGAGCACTAAAAACTTCAATGTTTTGACTAAATGTAGATGTTTTGCATATCTTCCATTATAAGCAGCCGTCTTTTGCCCCCAAAACCACGAAACGACTTCAGTGTTTTGAAGAAATCGTGTGTTTACAATCGCAGCAATTTTAACTCGATTTTCAGGACGGCATATCCACTTCTGTTTAAGGTGAAAGTCTCTGCAACAGCGCGAAGCATCTCGCCGCTTTCGCAAGCCTGCGTCGTGTGGCCAACCGACCTTTCCGCTCAACCAAATCGCCTGATGACTTTCGACGCTTTCGCGCCAACGCTAATGTGAGTCGTAGTAACCGCAGCAGCTTCATTCGACTGGCCATTGTCCCGCGAGTTGAGTTGCGAGTGTTCTCGCATGTTTTGTCTGCGTCAGGTCAGGCTTTCGTAATGGTGCGTTGCAGCACTAGCGCCAGTTGTGAAGTTGCAGGCACTGCGTATTGACAAGCTGTTTCGCTGTGAAAACAAATAGAGACGTGGTCCTGAAGATTGCGCGCTTAACCAGTGCAAGCTAGTAAGTATTGAAGCAAGTCGGTGTGGTGTTGTCCACCAATGTCCACTGGTGCGCTGTAAATACAGCCTCAAGCCATTTGCTTAACTCCAGCAGCTTCCAGCTCAGGTAGCAACAATGGCGTCAGCGTGGTACAGCGGCTTTAGGGAGTTTCCTGCATGTTGCAGGTGGAGGAAACGATGACAAGGTTTCACTGCATTCGCCCTTTGCGTAAACTGCTGAAGTAAGAATATAAAGCTCGGCTGTCCACTTGCTATGCTGTCGGCCACATTCAGCGCGCAAAGATGAAATACGGGTGTTCGTTTAAATTTGCACTTGGCAATCTCGTTCATCAATGAACAGACAACAAACGTGCGTGTTGGGCCTAGGCATGCAAAATTCATTACACGTTAATCAGTCTTTTTTTTGAGGAAAATGTTAGGTACCCGGTATGGACCTGTAGGGACCGATTTCTCTGATTCTAGGGACCCAATTTTCTCTGATTCTAGGGACCTGATTTTCAATTCTAGGGACCCGATTCGGGTCCCTAAACCACCTGCGTTAAGTCTTTTCGTTATTACGACGCGAATACTAATCTTGTCCGAGCGATTATTTATTCAACAAGATGCGCTGAAGGTGCCCGCGCTGGTTGAATGCAGGAAGTTAAATGAAAAATCCCTGTTGGTCTTTTCCTGCAGATATCGGGTCTCCAGTATAGTGACCGGACGCTGCATGGGGCCTCCTCGCCACATGCTCTCCCCCTCACACCCAGTTCAAAACCAGTGACGATTAATGCTACATTCTATTATTTTATTTCTCGTTTCTTTTTTACCCACTATAAAATTTCTTAGTGGTTATATTGATCGCATACTGCTATGTCAGAAACATAATGACTATTAGTAAGCAATATGCTGTTATCTTTTCAAAAAAGACCTAAGTACAGTGGGGCGTCATTTTACCCAGTGTGTGTAAAAATATTTTGGGATCAGCAGCTGTTATGTTTTTGAAAGTCTTTTTTCGTGCTCTCCAACATCCACACATTTTCAAAATCCGCATCTCACCTTTCCGAATTCAACAGCTTGCACCCCCGGCACCTTGCGGCCAAAAATCAAGATGGTTGACTGGCCGAGGAGGCTAAACGAATTTACAGACCTAGTTCTTGCTAGAGCAGACACGCTTCTGGTATTGCAGACCCGTAAGAACGGAAAAGAATCACAGAGGGTTTATACCTGTCTAGGGAGTAGGGGTAGATTATGAGGCGAAAGGCGTACGCGAATGATCAATATAAAGGTATTAATGGTGTTTTAAAACTTGCTTTTACGGGCAAAAAGTTTGTCAACAGTCTACGTGTCAACATTGGCTACAGTCCTTGTGAATGATAACATCAGCTTCATAAGCTGTATGGGAATGGTATTTTCAGTGAGATTTAACAAAGTGATGTCTAAAGAGAGTTGTTAGGTGATCGACAAATGCGCAACTAATTTGAAGAGTCGACTAAAAATAGATTTGGTGGACGAGGCTAATTCCAACAAATAGAGGCCTCGGCGGAGCGAAATTGCCTGTTTTTCTGGGTTTCAGTCAGGGGCGGATTAAGGTTGTATGAGGCCCCTGGCTGAAACTTAGAAAAGGGCCCTTTCTGTGTAAACATGTATAAAAGTGTTCACCGACTTAGGGATTAGGGGCCCCGTAATGGTGGGGACCTCTGGCTGTAGCCCAGTCAGCCCCCCTTAATCCGCTACTGGTTTCAGCATCAGTTTATCGAGCACAATGTGGAGCGGCTTGTTCTTGAGAACATGCCTGATCCCATTTTACTACTGAAGGCCTGCCCGTCCATTCCTTGCGCAGAGTGTTTTGCTAGCTGAGTTAATATGTTACATTTGACAACACCTTTGCTTTTACAAAAATCTTTCTCACCACTTATAAACTACATCTTGTCTCTTTTAGTGGCATGGCAAACACTATTTCGGCCAGAGTACTTAGTTGTGTTGGACGGAAAATTTCTAATACGTCGAGTATACTGCTGAAGGCCTGTCAATTATCGAGTTGGTCGTAAAGTACCGTAGTTTACTGACGTCTTTACAACTGTTTGACTAGACTGATCGCTGACATAGATTTAAAGCAATTTAGTGCATGCCTTATCACACTGGGTACTAACCTAAAATGTGTCTACGAAAACATAAGTAAATTAAATGTTGTGCAAAACTTTCTTAAGGGCTGCCATTTGTAAAGAAGTCAATTACAAGTCATGTGGGACACATTTAGCTGACAGAGCGCGATATATAGAACAGATTTAGCACACAAATTGCTAAATTGACAAATATAGGTAATAAAGTGTTAAATCAGGCAGATATAATTCGCGAAGTTCAGTTGTGGCAATTGAGCAGATATAGCACTCAAGCGTGACCAGTTAATCAAATGACAGTTTCTCAAATAATCGACCTTGCCTGAGCTTTCAAGTTTCAGCGCTATAAAAAAAGATACATCATACAAAAAAAAGAAATAATATTTTGCAACTTTAAGACGAAATTAAATGCTTCAATCGATCTTTTACCAATATTCACAACAGCCCTGCACTGCCCGCACGTTGTTTGAGTGCAAAAACGGTAGGCTACTTGTTAGCTGTTGCTCTACTATTCAGTTTTTACCGTGGTCTGAGACAAAATCGCACGGTGATTACAGTGATGACAAGGCGTTTCTTGGATTATATTGAACGAGAGTTAACTCAATCGAAATAAAGCAGACCTGATAGCAACAGAGGTTTTCAAACTTTATCTTTTGGAAAATGTTCGTCGAGTGATTTTCAAATTGGAGAGACATTGGTGACGTCGCGTCACAAGAGTGCTGCGGGCCATGCCGCCCTTCAGCAGTTTTCGCCCCTTTATTGAAGTAGCGCCAGTCAGAAGAGGAGACCAGGCACAATTGTGCGCATTCTGGTGTTGAGAATCAACGCCACACATATTAGCCACGCGACACAAACGGAACTACAGTAAAGGCGGTAAACAAACAGAACGAAGCACCTGGGAATGATATCGTTGAAGCTTGCGTGCACGTCTAAAACGTAGAACTGCACGAATGGATCAGCAAGACCAGCCTTGCATTTTGATGTAACTTTTTCTACAGGAAAGCGACTTCGACTGCGTCGTGAAAAAAGCGTTTGCAGGTTTTTGATGAATTTTGTGGAACAAAAAATCATGTCATTCAGTGGAATGTTTGTGGGCAACTAACATCGGCAAGTACAAGTAAAACGCCACTGTATCTTTCCTCTGCACCACAGTTCGCGTCGCCCGAGAGAAATGACGTTTTCGCTCGCCGATTGCGTGGTGATGTCTGGGAAGCTGTTATGGCTTATCGCAGAATGCCAGTCGAGTCTATCGCGAAAATCGGGTCCGACCTTGAGTGCCAAATTTGCGATTGTATACATGCGGCCTCGGTCCCGGATGCTCTTTTTTGTTTCTAATCAGCAACGTGGCTTATTAGGTATGATTGTCGTAAAGTCTTCGTAGTTTGCAAGAAGAACTTCAGCTCAATAGTTTGTTCGTTGCGCTGACAAGTCGAATGATACCTAACCTGCACTAATCTTTGCCAGGCCCGGAGCCACGGGGGGTTGCATTCGGGGGTAATGTCCTCCCAAATTTTTTGTCCCCCTCAAATTTTGTTGAGCCCAGAAAGTTTTTTATTAAACATATAATAAAAACAAGCGTCTTGCCCTCCAAAAATGTATTTCCCCCCAAAACCTTAAAACCTGGCTGCAGGCCTGAACTGTGCCAGTGTTACTTGCTCGATCGTTCTTCGGAAGTGGCGACGAAAATACTAAATCAGTCCTGAGCATCCGATCTGCAAGGACGGTTTAGATTTCGTGAAAGCATTTAACCAGCGTAGCAGGTTTAGTGCTGGCAAATAACCCTAACATTAATTACTTCCTGTCACATTGAATATGTTCCAAGGGTTAACAGCCCACCAAGCCCTGACTGCAGTTTTTTGTTTACTTCTACTCTACAGGTACTGCTGCGGTCGGAGGGCCCGAGCGTCAAGCTTTACACTGTGGCAGCAAGCAACAATAGAAATCACTCGGCAAGATCACTCGGTGCCATCACAAGGCTCGACAACCTTTAAACAAACACATTCAACTTTCCACCGGGTTCACATGCAATGTCAGAGGTCATTCGCCGAGATCACTCTATCAAGACCGCTCAATCACTGCTTGTTCGCGCCGTGTACATACACGGTAGGCGCTATTCTTAGTGCACTTCCCGTTCGTGGTGCACCGCGCATGCGCGCTGCGTGACCAAGCAGCCTCAGCAATAATATATATGCAGGGCTACCATCGATCTAGAACCAAAAATAAGTACGACTGGGGAAATAATCGATTTTCGTACCCAAAATGAAACCCAAATTTGGTGAAATTGTTCTGTTTGCACGACTAACGCCAGATCATATATTTGCATATTCATCTCTAGACACAGTTTGATTCAGCAATGTCTTGTTCTTTGAAAGAACCTCGTGCATCTCGAATTCCTTCTTGTAATCGTCACGGAAAACGTTTTTACGCTTGCTTATTTCTTGACGCGATTAAATGCTAAACCTTCGCTACAAATGGTGTGTATGTTTATCTGAAAATGTCTATTTAAAATTGTAACGCTGCAGAAAATAAGAAAAATAAGGACGCAAGTCACATTTAAGGACATTTCTTAGAAATAAGGGCAATAATATTTTAAGACGTAGTACTTCAAAATAAGGTCAATTCATAGAAGTACGGACGGTATGGTAGCCCTGCATATATTTTAGAATTAGTGACGCACCAGCTGCTATTATCGGGGGGAAATGATTGTAAGTTGTTGTACCTAACAACTAAATATATTTTTGAAAATTTCGGGGGAGAGCAATTGCCCGGTTTCTCCCTCTGGTTGCGGGCCTGATCAGAATTCTGGTGTTTCAAAGGTTGACTGCGGTTTCTCAGTTGCGATCGCCAAGACCACTTTGCTAAACGCTTTCATGACATCGTTAAATTCATTGTCTTAATATAACAGTTAATCAAGCAGCTTAATAAAACGTCTTCTCACACGGCTTAGTATTTTCTTTAAATAAAAAAAATAAAGTCTGCCTTTTCACATACGTGGTTGCCACAAGCGTCTCGTCGTCACGGAAAAGTTCTGTAAGGTTGCAAAAGTTTTAGTCAGGACTCTCAATATTTTGGGTGTTCGTAGATGAGGCTGGCTAGCGCATTCGGTCGCTACGTCTATAAAGTAGTTCCCACGGAAATCGACGTAAAACCTCACCGCAGGACAAAAACGCTCCTCCTCCAAAAATAACAAATTATGTTTGCGTTCCCGTACGGGCATGCAATTCTTGCTTCAGGAAGGAAAAGCGATTGCAATATTCAACATCATACGTACAAAACGTTCTACAGCAGATGTTTGAACAGAGCGATCCTGGTTGTAACCCGCAAAAGAGGAAAGTGAAATGTTGGCAACGGAACTACTTTACCAATAATCAAGTAACTGTGGTCGTAACTTAACTTGATTGACATCAAGCGGGATTTGTAAAGTTAGGACCAGCTGTAGGTGGTTGTTCGCTATGTTTTTTCTTGACTTTTTTCGGCATGTTTTCATCTGACATTGTTTTCCACAGTTTTTACCCATCGCTTCCATGCTAAGGGGACCATATTTTTTCATAAATTTCAAGGTGACCATAATTTATTTCAAAACCGGGTCGCAGCGTAACACAAAGTTTGAATCTTTCGAAAAACTCTCATTGCAAGTGGAGTCGGTCTCGATTTGCAACAAAAAGGGCTGAGAGCAAATACGTTCACCGCATTTCTTCCCGCCATTTTCACGGTTCGTTTGCATCGTTCTCTCTCACATGTCATAACTGTTACTTTTCCCTGTTACCTTCAATCGGTCTAATTTTCCGGGACGCGCAAATAACTGACCAGCAGGAGATGACCCGGAAAACGAGACCTGTCCCGGTCGAAACGGGTCGCATGGTTTTCTTAAGTTATATAATCTCCAGAAAAGGTTAACATCACCGCCGTAAATGTCGACAGGTCCGTTTCTTCAAACTAAGATAGTGGTTTGGGCTCGTACTGTATTTTGCCCCAAGCTAGCCACGCACCTGATGGAAAATGTCTTTACGTTGCAGTTTTAATTTGAAAACAATATAGTTGCCAACCAAGAGATTAAACCACTAGTAACAACGTCAGTCACAAGGAAATACTAGCAAATCTTGAATAAAATACTGCTGCAAATTAAAGTATGATTATTTGCGTTCAACTAAAGTAAAATCAAACCAACGAACCAATGCTAACGAAACGGTGATCTATGCTGTTTGTATGCTTAAACCGTCTGGGCTACCCAAGGCAATGCTTCCCAACGTGTAGGTCGCGGCCCCAAGTCTGGAAGTTATCTGGGGTCGTATGCTCTTGCAAGAAAAGTATCAAGTTTTTGATTGTGTTTCTATTGTAGTGCAGTGGACGCCGCATAATAAAGCACCGGCTTATGGAGCAAGGTAGTTACGAGAGCAGCGTCGGCTGAAACAGATGAACGATGATTTCCCAATAATTAAATTTGCCGCTTGTCGGAACAGGCATGCCGATTATTATTAGAGCAAGTTGGCGCGTGACAACACCGTGGGTTGCAGCAGGTAGGCGGTTGGCGTTTCGTTTGATGGTTTGATGACGTCAACGGGCGAGCAGGGCAAAGATATAAGAACCTTTGTTTCGAAACAAACGACCCGCGCGGCAGGGCGACAAGGACAATGATCGACTATATGTTGCCATAAAATGCGCAATCAGTCTCAACATATTACTCCGCAACACGCTTGCTGTTGGTGTTCACTCCTATCAGCTCATGCAGCATAAGACTGTTGCAGACCACAAACAAATACCTGTGTTGGGTGATAGTTACGATATGATTGTAAGAGGGGGTTAGCCACCTTTAGCCAGGTTTTTCTAAACGGAGGTCCGCGGACCACTGTGGGTCTGTGACGACTAAACAGGGGATCCGTGGAGATATGAAAAATAAAAACTTCAGGGAAGAAATGCGAGCATTTTACTTAGTCAAAGGAAAAAAGCGACATTCTTAAAGAAACTTAAAATATGGAAAACCAGAATAATGGTAATGTTGTGGATAGATTTCCTGTTCTGTATGGATACATTGCCAACAAACCCTTGAACTACAGAGTTGAATTTATCTGATATTCAACAACATCTACAATTGCTCTCTGAACAATCTAAGAAGTGCTTTTGAAAGAGAAAAATACGATAATTTTGTTTGGTTGGATCTTAACCCCTTTTGTTGTTGCAAAAACTGATCTTTCAGGATGCGAAGAAGAAGAATTAGCGGGATTGTCATCGGATCGCAGTTTTATGATTAGTTTCAACCAAACAGCTGTTTCATCTTTCTGGTTAAGTGCTGAAAACGAATATCCATTGCTCTCGCAAAAGGCAACGAAACTTTTATTGCCTTTTGCCACGATCTGCATGTGTGAGACAGAATATTCAAGTCTTACAAATATGCAAGAGACAAAATACGGATCCAGACTTACCGGGACTCTGACTTACGAGTTTGCATGTCAGAAATAGCTCCGAGAATTGGTAAATTGTGCAGCAAGAAGTATAACCTCATCCGTCTCATTGATATTGTCAGTTTTGTACAATAAAGCATTATTCAGTGTATTGCCTTTCCGCTCCGGTCGAGCGGGAAAATTGATGCGAGGTAAGATTGGGCTCCGAGAAGAAACAGATCACAAATGAGGTCCGTGGCCCAAAACGTTTGGGAAATCTTACCTGAAGCTGTTTTGAAAGCATCAGTGTAATGCATTTGAATAATGTGTAAACCTGGCCCGTAACCAGCTTGGGACACCAGGAGGGGCGAAGAGTTTTCTGAGAGGAGCCCGAATCTTTTAAACTACATATGTTCAATAGCTTCAAACTATGTCCAACACGTCTTTCCAAGGGGGTCGAAAAAATTTTAGGTGGATTTTCCCCCCTGCGCCCCCCCTGGTTACGGTCCTGGTGTAAACTGAAGCTAAGTGGAAGATGAGAAGTTGACACGATCGATCCTATTAGGATCGGCTCTCCCAACGGCATGACTCCTGCTTTTCTAGTGTAAACAGCTCACATTGGAAAAGATTTGCCAGTCCTGTGAGCCCACTTTTAAACAGCGTGAAGTTTATAGTTTTTTTATCTTTAATTTGGTATAATATCGAACTGCTGCATAACAATGGCTGAATTAGCAGGAAGTCCCTCAACGCAGAAAACGTGAGCGCTTGCACTTTTTCCTTATGACGTAATACTTAAGCTTGCTGGAAGTGCTATGTGATGGTGGTTATAACTTATAACATATCTACAGCATGTTTGACAGCCCTGCTGGCTCCGATTGTGGTTGGTGTTCAGTGGAATTTTGCAGCTGTGCTCAGTAAAGCCACACTCCGATTTCAATATCGTGGCAATTTGACCTGTATATGCCAAAAGCAAGTTTGTCAAGACTTACTTGTGATAAATGCGCTGTAATTGGCCAAAATGCCAATGATAGGCTGCCATTTTGTGCTTTTCTGAACATACGAACTCATAAGACACAGGGCTGGAGTGAACAAGCAGGCGGTTCTCGATGCAGTAGGTCATTCCAGCTTTTGAGTACTGTGGAAACGTTGAACTAGTGCTGCTTGCTCTTAGCTGCACATTCACGTTCGCACTGAATTCATGACCTCGGGCCTGGTCAGGGCTTCTTCCAATTTCCTTCCGTTCCCTGCCGATTAGTTCCGTATTTTACTCAGTGCGAAAAGGACAAGTTCAACCGCATGTCAGGCACATCCCGATTATTGACGTAGGGGTAGGACTTAGCCTGTACTTTATTCAGCTTTTGTTTTACGTTTGTTCACGACTTAAATTTTGGAAGACGCATCAAATCATTCTGCCGCTTATGAGCTTTGCTGCAGCTACCACGCGTTTTAGACATTGTTAATAACTCAGGGACGCAAAATCATGGTGTTAGGGGTATCATTCCACCACTTTTTGGCAAGGAGGAATGATATACGAGTATGCATTCATCCACCCAGGATTTGTCTCATACCAGCTTGTACTTTTTTATCACAATCACCAGTTGTAAGTCATAATTTTGTGACAGTCACCAGTTATATTGTTCGATTACACAGAGCATTCTATCTCACATTTCTTTAATTTCACCATTTTAAGGAAAATCATGTCGAGTCGAAGAAAGTCTGCAAGGAGATTTCCAGAACCATCACGTCCGTCGCTAAACGTGTGAAACCATGCCATAACCATGTGAAACCATGCCGTAACCATATGAAACCATGCCGTAACCATGTGAAACCACGCAGTAACCTTTACCATGTGAAACCACGCAGTAAGATTCTAACCATGTGAAACCACGCAGTAAGCCGTTGAAACATGTGAAAACCATGTGAAATAAGCCGTAACCATGTGAAACCACGCAGTAAGATTCTATTTGAATAAGGACTGAGGATGCGTAATTTTACGCGAAATCGATTTCCTATTAAAAATTTGCTGATCGATTCCTTGCTTACACCCATCGTGGAAAGTACATACACGCAGTAACCATGTACCGTGACCATGTGAAACCATGCCGTAACCATGTGAAACCATGCCGCAACCATGTGCCGTAACCATGACATCCTACCTGCAGCCAACAATGCGTTTGTTCATCCCCCTCACGAAAACAAACGTTCGTTCCCTCGGCCAGGATAAGAACTTTGCTCTCCTGCTTGCCCTGGCCTCAGAACCGGCGCCAGAAAGTCATAAATAGGGGGGCTTTACGTTTGTGCAGGGGGGTTGACATTCCAAATTTGACACAAACTCCACTGATATATAGTGTTTCATATTTCGCTTTGGGGGGGTTAGAGCTTTGTTTGGGGGACTAAGCCCAGCAAACCCGCCCGTGGCGACGGGACTGCCTGGCCTACTGGGCTCCTATAGATCAGATTCAACAGCGAGGCCCAGTTCGCTGCAAGCACGGTTTTTCAAATATTATAAACATCCGAACAGACGCTACTTGTTGGATGGACCCTTGTTGAATTAAGTCATGCACTATCGGTCTCAAACACTGGACTCGCAAATTCGACTTCGCGTTTTAAATTCAACATCGAGATCCTGGCGCTAGAATGGACCTTGAACTTACAGCTGTTACTGATGACGACGATTTGCTGCGCTCTTTAATAAGCCAGTTGCAGATGTTCATTCAAAAAAATTTTGTTTGCACGTGTGGTCGGAAGCAAGCACGGCGCGGCACAGCGCATCATCTTTGTCGTCTCCAGTTTTAATTAATGGTGGTTAGTGGCGTAACTGGAGGTTTGAGCCCGGGGCAACTTAGCTGAAAAGGGGCCACTGGCCACTGTAGAGGGCCCACTGGCCAACACTCAGAAAACAAATTGAGAAATGATGGCGAATCCGGATATGGATATCTCCACTGAAACCCTTATCATCGGAAAATATTCCGAAAAACGCAAAAAAGCAACAACCTTCTGAAACCCAAAAGAGTGCTAAAACCGAAATATAAGCTAAGTGGGGTCCCGGTTTTTACATTTAGCTCGCCAGGGGCGGGCGATTCGCCCCTCTGCCCCGTCAGTTACGCCGCAGTGCTTGACATAAAAAACGTATGAGTTTGCGAATTACATTGTTGTCGCCAGCGCATGTAGCTCGACATCTGCTAGAGTAAATGTAAAACGTTTGATGACCTTTCTCAGGAGATTTCTTTGCGGAAGGCCTGGTCAGGTCTGCCCTGAGGCTCTTGCGCCATGTTGAAATGAAGCGCGAAAGTTGCCTGTGGTGGATCTGGTTTACCAAGTTGCAAGTTCCCTTTTGTTGTTGGAAGGAGGGCGCTAATGAAAGTAAAACGGTTTCGCACGGGCGATGTGGGGTGCGCCAGCCTTCCTGAATGATTGAAGCGCACGAACGGAAATGCATTGGCGTGTTTTACGTACATCCGCTGAAAGTTAGGAAGTACGTGAAGTGGCTGTCTTCTCAACTCGTGTGATGGCACTACTGCCTGTGATCATGCGCCGCGGTGCAGTCACAAGAAAACAATCTGACCGGTAGGAATTTCTGCTGCGATATTATTCATACAGGTTTTGTTTGCGCTGTTCACCGAAGATGTCGATTTGGTGTCAGTCAGGCCGGTTGTCAAGTCGTTGGGTTTGATGTTTGAAGAGGTAAACTTAAGTCTTTCTTTTCTTATCTGTAGGCTCGGGATCGACCTTGTGAGGGCTCGCTAGTAATGACAGAATGATATCTAAGCAGCGTATTGCAAGCAACGAAAAGCCAGTACGAAGCGAGTTACGCCACTGGGGCAATCAAACCAAAGCGTCTGAATGAATGAGCTCACGCGCTAGCTATTGCGTGTTTTCAGCATCAGTCGCGGTTTTAGTTTGCTGGAGGTCCCGCGTGCGCATAATATTTACGCAGACGCCGAGTAAAGAAATTGCTGAGAAAAAAACAGAAACGTCACGCGCTGTTAATCGCCGAGTGCTCGCCAATTGCCCAGCACTTTCACGTGAACTGCCGGCGTCTTGCCAATGCCACCACCGCTTGCCGAGTACTGTCGAGAAATCAAAAGCTACGCACAGCCAACGACGGTGACTGATAGCTGCATTATTAATTGAGCTTGAGTTCGTCACAGGAGCACGTTTTCTCTGCGCAGCGAGCTGCCAAGTTTGTCAACGTACCGGACAAGCTTGTACACGGTGGCGCAACGACAGAGGGCCTGAGCGCGCTTATAAGCTGTGTTGGAAACGTATCTAGGTTACTCGGCGAG
>Ga0210059_1007993_pt1 | contig 16778 bp, 7 predicted proteins | sample Ectturendosymbi2_FD_188042 | JGI IMG/M metagenome (GOLD analysis project Ga0210059, IMG submission 188042) | Ecteinascidia turbinata endosymbiont from Florida, USA - Sample 2 (SPAdes) (version 2) | ecosystem: Host-associated > Tunicates > Ascidians > Unclassified | place: Key West, Florida...
AATCTCTCTTACTATTGCTTGCTCGCGCTACATATATAATGGTGTTATTCTTCACGCACATCCCGTTCGTGGTGAATCACACAATCAACGCAACACCACTGGAGAGGTTGCAACAGTAGTAGCCCACAATCGGCTGTATGGAATCGGTTGGAGGCTGATTTTAAAGACCGTGTGATCACTTCGTCGTCTCCTTGCGTCGTGTTTCACGCAAATTTCAGTCAGTTAGTGGATTGTTGGCTACTACTATAAACAGCAATTACGAAGTAACAGGCCTGTCAAGTTTGTTACCGTTGACAAAAAACAGCCAGTAGCTCCTCGTCCGCTTTGACTTGTGCAGCTTGTTAGGAGTTTTTCGGACAGTAGTCTATTTCCGACATGAACAGCACCTTCGCGAATGAATATTACTTTACAACCGCACACGTCACTTGTTAAAGGTGGCCAGACTCTGCGTGTTTCAGACAAAAGCAAAATGAAACAAACGTAGAGGTCCCGCAGAGTGGCCAGTCAGGCTTTGCCATATGAAATAATTCCGCTGTACGCAATGAAAGAACTTCAAGTCGCATTTAGCCATCAACAGTACCACGACACATCAAGCAAGCGTCATGTGGTTAGGTGGGAACGTGCGCATTATGCTAATTATAAAATGAAAGATAAGCGGATACACATCATGAAGATTTCGCAATTTGAAACTGACCTCGGTGGAACTCATGGGCGGTTGCAGGGCCGGATTTAGACAATATCGGGGCCCCAGGCCTGCCTTTGTGTGGAGGCCCTTTGTACCTCAAGGAAATACAGTATATATTGAAATACTGGCATCTCGAAATTAGTTTTTTATATTTTTCATTGCGGACCTGTAAAGTTCGCTTTTGCCCAATAATGCTTTCGTTCTGTTGGTTGTAGTTTTCCGTCAGTAAAAAAAAGAAAAAATGACGATAGCTTCAATAAACAAATTTTTCTGTTTCTTAATATTGTTATAATGAAAATTACGGCCAATGAAAACGATACAAACGACATATTGCAAAATTTTCGATAACTCCTGTTATCATCAACCGTGCATTGCAATTTTAATTCTTTGACTCTAATTGTGATTTATTTAATTTTTAAAGTGTGGTTTATTTAATTCTTTGACTCTAATTACATTTATTATTTGACTGTTATTACATTGCAATTTGCAATGCACTGATGATGATAACAAGAGTTATCGAAACGCTTGCAATATGTCGTTTGTATCGTTTTCATTGGCCGTGATTTTCATAATAAGGCTATTCAGCACTTCCGCTTTGCTTGTACCCAACTTGCATTATTCACATAAACCAGGAGGCTCACGGCTCATGACTGTGGAGGCCCCTGGGCAAGTGTCCACTAACCTCTCCCTAAATCCGGCTCTGGGTGGTTGCAAAGAAATTGTAAGGCTGGCATTTTTTTCAAAAGGCGACGTAATGACATGCAAAAACACGTTCATGACTAAACACCCAAACAGCAAGCGTTGGACTTAAAAAAATTACGACAAATCAACAATCAAACAAGCACGCCAAGTTCGTGGCACAATTATTGCTACACTTGCAGAAAACGCTGATCACAAAATGTGTCAAATTTCATCTTGTCGCGATACCTAAGACCGCCCAGGAGTTGCACCGTTCCACTTTGAAACAAAATAGACATTGACCAAACAAAATCAGCATGTTGGCTCGGCGACCGCAATGGAGGATGCGACTGTAAATTTTCCACCACAGTCCGGATGCAGGGGCGTAAGTGGGGCAAGCGGGAGGAATTCTCTGGGCGTCGAGTCACTACGGGGGCGCCGAAAAGTCCTAACAATGGTCACAAGTATTTTCTTGTACATTTGCTTCCGAAAGACCTCAGTTACGAATATGGGAGCGCCAAACTTGCTTCTTGCTCCGGGCGCCATCTAACCTCGTTACGCCCCTGCCCGGATGTCATTGTCATAACATAGTGGACGCATAGACACAAACGAGACGAAGTCAGTCATGCGTGACCCATATTACACAACAGATCTTTACCCGATTGCCTGTCGCGAAAGCCATCTTAGTTTCAAAAATGCGCACGTAAGCCATCTTTACAAAATCCGCGGCATCCATGCATGTGTCAGCGGCGTAGCCAGTCCAAAAATTTGGGGGGGACAAAATGTTTGATTTTAGGCGAATAACACTATTTTGTTTAGAAAAACGCCTCTTGAAGCACAAAATGACTATTTTCTAAAAATTTGGAGGGGCATGACCCCTTTGGACCCCCCTGGCTACGCCTGTGGCGTGTGTCAGTAGGAATGCTTCCGTTTCTTCCGAAGACACATGCTTGGCACATAAGATCGTGCTTGGCGTGGTCGTGCCCCAATCAGCGCAACACAATAACTCCCGGCACAGTGGCGCAAGGGAAAACAAGCAGCAAAAGAAGCTGGAAAACCTATTTAGGCTTCACCAGTCAATCCTTTCATCTCAGTGGAAAGTAGAATCAATTTCAAAAGCAATATGTCTTTTCACGGTGGTCAGCAAAAATCTGCCGGGAAGGTCCAGATTAATTCTTTGGCCTTGCAAAAATAAACACACTCTTCCGTGACAACCCGAGCCTTTAAAGACGAAGAAACACACGCGGTCTAGTACCACAAAGCTGCAGATACGTAACGAGCTTAGCTTGTATTACGACAATCCGACGAGTCTTGCATTTGTCAATGAAGTCGTGTAAACACGTGCAACCACAGATAGGTTCGTTTTTAATTAATTGTGGAAAAAGCTTCGTTTGTTTCAAACCAGCTATGTCCAACCCACGGCCCAGTTTAGGTTGTCGCTGCAGTAAAAGTACGCTGCATTGCTGACAACTTGTCCTTATTTTGATGATCTTGAATTTGACATTTTTTGTTGCAGGTGGTCCTCAGTGCCACTTTATCACTTCTGTTACCATTGCAGTTAGGATTCAAACGCTTTCAGTACATTAGCTTTAGCTAAATTTAATTTGCTATGATCAAAGTAAGCCATTTAATGTGGGGCCCTCATTAATATGTTATTCAATGTACGGCCCCGGTTAAGATAGTGACATCCTTTTTGGCTCAGTAAGCCATTTGGGTCGGACATAGCTGTTTTAAACTGACTGTCAAGCAAATCATAGGCGGCATCAGTATTCTGCCAGACGAAAAGTAGTGTATAAAATGTACTTTTGTTGGATGCGACCTTCGATTTTTCTGCTTTCTCAGCTTTTTCTGGTTTACCGATGGAACCAAGCGAAGCAACAAAACAAATGATTTGCCGAAGCCGAACATCAATAGGAAGACTTATTACAAGTTACCTGAAAATCGTGAGTCAGTCATTGGATTTCTAAACATGCAATGACACAGCGGCACAAGCTAATAACAGTAAAACAAGGCCGAAATTGTGACATTCAAGTCTAAGAAACGGGAAAATACTCTGATGCTGAATGCAACTGCCACAAAATAGTTTGCTCCAAGGCGTACATTGTTTCCGAATCGCTTAGTAAACATTTAAACACACTGTTAGTTTCAATAGATTGGAAATGCCACCGTATTTAGCAAGCCGGACGGGCCTCGTTTGGACCCTCGGTAGGCCCTCCAACGTATTGCACATTGCACAATGCCAGGAGCAGGGATGCAAAGCAACCACTGCATGAGATACGAAGCAGCAGTGGAGAAAAAGGCAACGCAGGCAATCGATCGCTGGTACGTGACATTATCTGGGAATGCGCAGAAGATCTAAGAAAAGCAGATAAAAAATACTGTCAAGCTCCACAACCGACAGCCCTGTAACGCCGACACGGAGTTTTCACTTCCAGGCTAACTACCGGCCTTGTCCGAAATGCGTCACACCATTGGATGCTGGCCTTCTAGCTTTTCCGCAAACTGCAAAACAACGACATTTCTCTAAAAACACTTGAAATTTCAAAAACCTCTGACAGTAAAGAGCTGTGAAAAACTGCCGCTTTTAATCAGCATCAGAAGGTGCACGCGCAGGCGCAACAGAAACAATGCATTTCAACGACACCTTCAGTTCTATCCAATCAGTGCGTTACTTTCTCACACTTCCAGTCACTTAAAGGTGAGCGTTTCTGCTTTCAATGAACAAACGCTCCGCACCCACTGCGAAGGAACTTGCAGCTCAAGTCACTGGCAGCTTTTGCTTTTTTTTTGTTAATTCAGTTAACGACAATTGGCGACAGGCCGAAGCCTGAATAATGCTGTTTGTCGATGCGGTTGAGGTGAACGCTCTTGCCCAAGGAGGTCTACAGTAATTCACTCAGCGGCCGTGGATCGAACGCCCAACCTTCCAATTCAGCTTTTGCTTTTTAGAAACAGATCAAGCGTTTGACGTTACGACTTTGCTCGACGCAGTCTTCTCGGTTTGGTCATATGACGATAAAATTTGGAATCAGAAATTGCTTTTAACACGCATCTTGTTGGTTGCCGAAATCCCTAACCCAGAAATGAAAAGGCAGTATGTTCAGCCAAAAGGAAAGCAAAGTGTATTTGCGACCAGAAAAAATGGCACTGCGTCGTGGTTTCTTTTAGCAGTTCGTGCTTTGATATGGCTCAAGTTACAGGTGCAACAATCTACGTCTGTGACATATCACCCGCAACTGAATATTTGTTTGCGGTATTAAACTAAATTGCCTCAACCATGAATTACTCAAATGTGTCAAAACAACACTAACCACCACACATAAAAGTTAATGAAATTCGAAACGAATCGTTGCTTGATGCCATGGATATTCAAATGCCTGGAATTTAGGCCCGTAGCCAGGTTTTAAGGTCTGGGGGGGGGGCAAAATACGTTTTCAGGAGGGCAAGATTTTTGTTTTCATTATATGTTTTAATTTTAAAAAAATTCTGAGAACAACAAAATTTGGGGAGGCAGAAAAAAAATTTGATGGGGCATTACTCCCGAATGCCCCCCTGTGGCTACGGGCCTGCTCGATATACTAAAGAAGTGACGCAATAAACAGGCAACAATGCCGTAAAATCGCACCCACCTTATTTATAACTGGCAGGTTTAGTAGACTTCCAATGACAGGTACGCGTCGCAAAAAGTTGATTATGACCGGGAAGAAACCGCTGCAACAGAAAAATTCACGCAATGTAAAGAAAGAATGGACCAGTTTCAATCAATCAGCTTGTTGGTACAGTGCATTGTTATGCGTAGGGAAACATCACGAACAAGGTATTTTTGTAGTGGTTTGCTCGCCGAAAGTGTCGCGCCACCACCAGACCAAAGGAGCACTCAAATACTTTGGCGCATATGCCTTCGATTTCTTGTAGCTCTTTCTTCTGCGCAAGCTACCGCTGGCGTGGCTACTGCATCACTCCCCCCTTTCAAGCAAAGCATTGTCCTTTGTGGTCTTTTTTGGACTTCGGGGACCGATTCCAGTTGCCGCTTCGCTCAGCCGCTCACACACGCCGCAGCTGACCTGCTCTAGGTTGTGATTGAATTCGAAACATCCGAAATCCTAGCCAGTTGTTCTTAATCTTTCATGGTTTGTGGCCCCCCTTCCCAAGACTCTCTACACTTGTGGCTCCCTGTTCAGCAATACAAATACCTACCTTTGGTTTTGACGTGCTTTCATCTGTTATTTTATTCGCCACGTTTAATAGTAAGGAAAAAAGCCACCAAACGAAAACCAAAGAATAAATGTAATTACAGTCAAAAATTAACAAATCACAGTCAATTTATTTTAAATTAAAGGCCTCTGCTCGTGGCCTCCGGAGAACCACTCGTAAAGGCCTCTGCTTGTGACCCCCACGGGGGCTGAGACCCCAGTTGAGAAACCCTGTGCTATCCGGTTCGGACTGCGGAAGTTATAGGGTAAATGGATTGCCCTAAACCTCCGCAATCCGAACCGGATAGCGCGCTTAGCTTATGGCGTCTGCCAGACCATCATGTGATTATCCGTGTGCATGTTGTTGTGAATTTCCATTTACCCTCTTTGGACCAGTTTCGAACTTGTGCCGATTTGACACGCATCTCTGCCATTTTTGTAGCGCTTTGCTCGCCGAAAGGGTCGCGCCAAACCGCTAGGCCAAATGAGCAATCCAATGGCTTTCGCACCATTGGAATGTCATTCATTCGATTGCTTGCAGCTCTTTCTTCTGCGCGAGCCTTGCAGCTACCGCTAAAGACAAACAAACCCGTTAACAGCATACCTTGAACTTCAAAACTACTCGTAACATTCAGCGAAAGACATACGCTGTTTCACCTGAATAGCAAGAAAAATCCATACGCTTCTACAACCATTCCAATGAGCGGCCAGCCGAGGAGCACGATCAGTATTCCAGCGAAAAAGAAGCCACTGGATTTGGCTTTGTGCTTTTGGAAGAAGAAATTAAATGTGCGCTGAAGACCAATTATGAACGAAAGCCCGGAGATGAACAACAACTGCAATGTACAATTTGATTCGTCTTACTGGGCAAATAGGTGCAAAACGAAATGCTACGAGTTAATTCTCGCACAAGCGGATTTAGTTTCTTACCAGTGGCGTAGCAAGGCTAAGTGCCGCCCGGGGCCGACCATAAAAGTGCCACCCTTTCCACCCCTCAAATTTGCTTACAGGAACTTAAAATGAAAGAAGAACATGTTTCGTGCGTTTAAAGATATAGCCTGCATGTAAAGATAATGATGAATTAATTAATGATGATGATTCAAGTTCTTTGCATGCAATCATCATATTTTACATTCCGAGGGAAGTACTTCAAACAAATATTTGGAACACGTATGGGTTCACCGGTGTCACCCATTTTAACGAATCTAGTCATGGAAGACACTGAAAATAAAGCAATGACGGGATTCCACCACCCACCTAAATTTGGAAACGTTATTTAGACGATACGTTTGTTGTTATGAAACGAAAGTATTTGCAGCAATTTTTCAGTTTTTAAAAAGCATTGAACCTACTGTCCAATTTACACAAGAAATAGAAAATGATGGAGTTCTGGCTTTCCTGGATGTGAAACTAACCCGTGAAAGTACCGATTGTTTGGACTATACTGTTTACAGAAAACCAACACACACAGACCGATGCCTGAACTTTCGATCAGACCGTCCTCTACAACACAAAAAAGCGGTTATTAAAACACTGCTATGCAGAGCTAAACTTCTGACTTCAAATGAAGCCAACTACCAAGAAGAGATGGATCGCATTCAACTAGCTCTCAAGAACAATGGTTACCCGCCCGCATTGACGGCTCGATCACAAATTTCGACCAACACCCACAAAATGGTAGAGAACCGATCTTCAGTGGTGCTACCATATTATCGTGGGTTATCGGAAAAGCTGCAAAGTTGCCTAAGGGATCACAAATTCAAATCCTTTTTTAAACCGATGCGAACAATCGACGACAAACTACGAAATGGAAAAGATCCTGTCCACCCTTTTGATCGTCACAGCGCGCTATATTGCGTACCGTATGGTGACTGCGACCAAAAGTGCTTTGGCGAAATAAAAAAGTCATTCAACACACGCAAGAAAGAACACATTAACAATATAAAACATTTTCATCCTGAAAAAAGTGCCGTTGCTAAACATACATTAGAATTGGAACATCGAATGAACTGGTCGAAAACTCAGATCGTTGCTTTTAAGAATGATTTTAGAAAAAGACGTTTCATTGAATCATTCCTCATTAATCGACACCCAACGTCATTAACGAAAAGAGTTCAGATCTTTTTTCAAACATCTACAAAGCGACGTTTGGCTATAATTGACTTAATACGAGATTGCATGTTTTTGATTCGTTTTGACTCGACGTACAGTTTGTTTCTTACTGCTGTTATTTTATTCTACTCTTATTCGTCCTCAGTTATCTACTGTGCCTTTCGCAACGTAGTTGTCAGTGTTATCACTACGTCATCTTATCACGCGCGTTCAGTAATTTTACTGCTCTCCTGCTCGAGTCGCCATGATGAACGCCACTGATAGTTGGCTGAAACGTCGGTGTCGTTTTCAAAGTTTTGCAACAGTTGAGCAAAGACTTTTATTATTGTTATCCTGTTGGCTGGCTCTGCAGCACAAAGAGCCAAGTTCTCTACGAAACCTACGTTACCTATCGGTTGATTCTGATTCACTCTACTTGCAGCTCAAGCCTACAATCTCAGCTCTAATTACCCACGCAAGCACACCAACCGCATCATCTCGCTTCAAGAACGTGATCTTGCGACACCATTGGCATTACGCTATGCAGAAAAACGACATTTCTATGGTCTTTTTTATCCATGCAGGGTTTTTTTGATCAGATTTTGAGTCTACGGGAAATATAAACTTCGAACTATCAGACCAGCAATGTTTGCTAGTCTGTAGTCGAATGTCATCTCTTTCCTTTGTTCAAAGGACTTTTGACTGCGGAGGGGAAATTGTTTTGGCTGTAGGGAAACGCAAGAAAGTGTAGTGGCTGGGCGACAATTGCCCCAACGTACGTTTGTTAAAGGAGCCCTGATTAAGACAAGTACCGGGGTACTTTAGCACACTGTATTTGACCCAGACTTTTGAGTAAACATTTAATAAATTTGTTCACTCCACAGGCGCATTTCGTAGTTTTTTAGCTAGCCGACCAATCGAGGGCTTCTAAACACAAAACTGAAATACGTCAGAACTTTTAAATTTTATTTAAAAATAATGAAGAGGAGTTGGAACTTTTAAACTACTTTGAAAAACTGCTTTTTAATTTAAAAAATTGCCGCCCTCTGAAGGTGCCGCCCAGCCCCCCCTTGCTACGCCACTGCTTCCTAACAACAGAAATCTTACTATCAGATAACAAGCTGAAGCAATCAAAAAAGCAACAAGCTTTCAACATAGAAAATGACTATTCTTGAGTTTGACAATTCCACTGCGATGCTCCTGACTGTCGTCAGCAAAAACTACCGTAGTTATTCAAGTATAACGCGCACCCTTAATTTTTTTTAATTGAAAATTGGTATAACTCTTTTTTGCATGTTGCAACATTTTTTATTATTACATCGTAGAGCGTAAGTAGCGTTGAAACTGCAAACAGGGAAGTTTATCTACAGCGCATTGTATCCACAGATACCACGCAGTAAAACGTTAACACGCCGGTTTTAGGAAGCGCTGTCCCATTTGACAGAAGCTCTGGTATACGGAACGAACTAGGGCCGCACTCTACATCCGGGTCATGCATCGTGCAACGACTTCTCGAATTCTAGAAAGCTGCTTGCCGAAGCTACCCACCGTCGTGCAACGCAGATACAGCGGGAGTGATAATTTGGCGCGCTGTCATTTTGTAACGAAGGCTCAAACTTATTTTTTTACCAAATTTTTAGTGGCGCAGGGCGAGTGCGCGACCGGGTTTTTGCACCCCTGCGCTATGCTCAAATAGGCTATACGAAATATATCGTACTTGCGCGTTTTCTTGCGTATGACTTGTTCATTATGCGCACCTGAACTCATGTGCCCTCTGGCGTAAAGGCATCAAAATAATTCTAAGACCTCGTTCATAACGCGCACCGAACTTTGCGTTGGTGTTTTTGGTATAAAATTTTGCGCGTTATACTCGAATAAATACGGTAACTCTCTCTTAATGTGTTTTATGGAGGTATACGCCCACTTTAAATTCAGTAAAAGGTGGCATACAAAGGGAAAATTACGTTTCTCCGCTTGCAATCACAAAATAGCGTATGTCCAATTATCCAACTATGCAAAGCAAGCCTAACCAGAATCATACTTCTCCATTTAAAAGTAACGTTTTAATAAAACATGGCACTATTTCAAGCTTTGAATAGTATAAATATTTTTATACTCACACAAATAGATAAACAAAAATAATATCTAAGCTTGCATCTTTAGGGCTGAAAGTAATGATATATGAACATGAGCTCCCTCTGAATATGTCAACGTTTATCAGGTGAATTACAGAGTTACATGCATGTTGAATTACCAAATGTTGGAAACAGAGGTCTTGCTGACAGCATTGCTATCTACTTTATTTGGTATTGCTCAAAAAGTATGTTTATAAATACCCCTCAGCACGCATTATTTTCATGAAATACTGGCAAATTAACAAAAACAAAAGCAGTAACAGCTAATTTTTCAAATGTAAACATCTGTTAGATACCCCTTCATAACATATGCAACTGAGGAAACAGGATAATATTTTTAGAACTATGTACTTACATTACCAAAGGCAAGTAAAACTCTATCAAAGAGCAGAATCATCCCCAGAAATAAAAAGAAGGCTCCAAATCCAGTCAAACCAACCCCGATTTCTGAAAATACATACCATTTTCAAGTTTCATTACAGCAGACATACATCACAACATACAAGGCAAGAAGCAGCTGGAACTGCATTTTTCCAACACTTTACAAAGTTTAAGTAAAGCAATATCTTCGCATGTAAAATATTAGGTAGAATAAACACTCATACAAGTCACAACACTAGTAGATTTGTCTGAGGCTGAAGAAACACATCAGTTTCACTCTCACTTTGACTATCAGTGACTGATAACATCTTCTTTTCTTAGCAGATTGGTTATTCCACCAGAAACCTCCACTTAGCAGCTTTAAGAATCCTGAAACTGAACAACCTATGCAAGTCTACAAAAAAGAAATGAGACCACTGTATTTTTGTTGTGGATTCATATCATGAAACATTTGCAAGCAGCTATACTTCAACATACCTACTTTTAACATTGTACCTATGACATAATAGACAGGACACATAAATAATTGACAAACTGCTCAGCATTCTGTCTTGATGACCTTTGATTTGGAGCAAAGTCCACTCAGGTCAAATTTCAGGAAAAGCAGCTATATATAACTCCAGGTAGCACAAAAGCAGTAAAGGAATAGTTTAAAATGCAATAAAATCACACTCAGCAACCAAGAAACTTAAAACATAATGAAACCACTGTGATTAGCAGTAAAGCTGGCAGAAAATGGTGAGATGACCAAAAGCAAACTTTTTAATGTGCGGCAGTATGACTCCATAGTTTATCCAATGCACAGATCATGTTGCATAGCAAAAAAGAAAGAACTATACACACATCAGTGGGTTTCAAATGCTTTTTCAGCTAGCCTGCTTGCACCACTTTTATCTCCAGCACTTTAAAATAAGCCATAATTGCATTGTAAACATATTGAAGTGACAATTGCACAAAGCTTTCACCTGCAACCTATCACAAGTATCCTTCCTAATTTATGCTTTACTTATATATGTTACAGCATGCTGATAAACAACATATTGGAGAAAGTGAGCTTATGTTGCCAAGATCAGAATTCTTTTGTATAAAATGACAAGATTTACCACACAGTGCATATGCCTTCACAGATTAATCTGAAAAGAATACGATGAGATTTGGGGAAGCAAATAAGAACAAATGACTCTGTTGTATTTACATGCCCAACAAAAAATCTTGCTGATTTCCTTCTGTTCACATTATGAACTTCCTGAAACCTTCTGGTATAAACTACCTCAAAATTATTGATAATGTTGTGATGAGAGCTTGTTCTACAAGCAAGCCATCTGAAATTTAACATTTTAAGACATAGCATATACCTACATTTTGGTAAAGTAACACATTTATGTTTTTGTGGACAGCACTTACTGATACTTTAATGAGTTTGTATGGTAATATCATTACCACACTTCAAACTTTTTTGAAAATCACAGAAGTCATAGCAAAAATTTCAGACAACTTTTAGTATCAACAGAATGGAAATGCTACCGCAACTTTGTTGAAATTATTGACATTTAGTTGAAATTATTAGCCCTGATCTTACACTGTTATCTTAGTCTACCAACCACAAAATTTGTTACACATCTGAAAATCAACTCTCGAAGACTTCAGTTTTGGCAGCAATGCTCCTATAAGGCTCTCAACACTTGGTGTTTAAACAAACTTGGCAGTCTAAAAAATTTTTTGTGTCCAGGTGTATGTTTTCAGTAAAATGTGATCAGTTGTATTTTGATTATTTGAAACTATTACATTCATGTAGCTATTGTACTGAAATTTGATATGTTTTGCTCAAATCCCACAAAAGCAAACTTCCAAATTTTGGTTTAACAAAGACTGATAAGTTGCTAATTTACCAATAAAAGTTGACAGAACTGTGGTTGCTAGTTTCAGGGTTTCGGTATAGGTAGGGCACATGCTTTATTTTAGTCATTAATAAAAAAATATGTATATACCTATGCTTCAAAAAATTCATCTCTAGTTTTTCCACTTAAAAGGTTTGGTGAATGCATGGATAATCTTGTGGGGTGCAGTAAGTACCTCCAACAACGTTAAGAACCAGCGACTTAGCGGACCACTACTATTAAGCAAAATTGTTTATCAAGGTGGATTGTTGCAAGTTTCATGATATTTCATCTGATCACCACTCACAGAAAGTTAAACAGTTTCAGTCCAAATAAAAAGTAACACAAATTACACGAAGCAGAGGTTCTAATTGGGGTGCAAAAGACACTTCTGGGGTTGAAAACATCTCTGCCAGAAGTAGCTTATTTTGTATTGCCAACCCAAACAAATGTTTCTATTGAGGCTACAGGATAACTTGTACACTAAGCATGAAAAATGTGAATAATTCAACTTGCTTATCTTTTGTTTTGTTATCTAACAGATTAGTATATCATACAACATTCATGAGATATTGTCACACTTGATATTTTATTTCATATCCTCTGAAATTTTCCTCTACATAAATTAGGATGTTTATTGAATTGTGAGCCAATTTTTATACAGTTCTTTATGCAAGAGACTAGCTGTTGCTGCAAAGAGCACAAAATTAAATATTTTTGTATAGGGAGCATGCACAACCAAATGAATTGAGAACTGCTGCTAAAAGGCATATATGACAAAAACATAATACAAAGAAATTAATGTGTCATTAATAAGAAAAAAAATCAACATATTACAATGAAGTCACAACCTATTCACCAACACAAGCACACTTCAGCTTTGTCCTCTGTTTTGCGCTACTTACACAAAACCAAGCTTTGGCACATACTTGTAGAATTCTTAATTTGGCATTTGAAAATTGAAAGCTCTAGGACATCACCCTTGTGGAGATGTATTGCTGAAATTTGGCAGTTGAATTTATGAAACTTGCAATGAAAAATTTCATTGTATGTGTCACAGATTACTGACGTCTCATACAGCAAACATCACAAAAACATCTTTTCCTAAGAGTTTTTTGTGAAATATCTTATAATATGAAGCCTCATTCACTTTTTAAATAAATTATAACTTCACTTGCCAAAACCATTACCTAACTTTACGTTTTTTATGCAAAGAACTGTGATTATCATTAGGGCTTATAACATTGCTATCATCAGAGTCAGTGTCTTTTTCACTATCAGAAATTGTGTCCATTTCTTGCCACAGGTCATCACCCAACACTTCATTTTTCAAGGTTTTGTTCTTTTTTAATTCCTTGATGCATTCAATCTTCTCAACAGGCAAATCTGCAACCAACAGAGAATTCAGTCTTGACTTCAAGTATACTTTGTGAACAGGTTTTGGCTGATCTTGACGATGCACACGCAGGTATCTATCCAAACCACAAGAAAATATGTAAGGTGCATTGGAGTGGCACACAATGCCTCTAATGCTTCCAGCAAAACCCTTGTAACACCGGACTGGACAACTCAACTTCCTGAAATCAAACTGAGCCATTTCACCCCTTGTATTTCCAACAATAACTTTATTTAAATCTTGAGGGACAAGCCCAACTGATCTTATTGGGAACTCTGAAAAATCTGACACTGCGACAGGTCGTCTGGGTCCATTTTTGAGGTCATAAACCCGTATACTATGAGTTCCTGTAGTGGTGATGATTTTAGACTCGCCAGGAATGAAACGAATATTAGTGACCCAAACAGGCACTCTATGTTGTAGCCAGTCAAGTGGAACATTTTTTGCCTTGAAAACAGGTAGTTCAGGTTTATTCAAATCCCAGACTTTTAATAAATTTTCTTTTCCACCTGTTGCTACTTGACTCTGGGTGTGGCTATAATCCATGCTTAAAACATTCTTTCCAGCTAAAATAGTAGCAGAAGCTCCAGCCACATTCCATAGTTGCACTTTACCACTGTTGAGACAAGTCAAAAAATTATCATCAATGCAACACAACTGTGAAATGTGCTCGTTCTTGATATCAATGTCTGGTACAGGTACAGTCCCAACAAATTCTCCTTTTTCAATATTGAATTCACGAATGATGCCATTTTTATGAGCAGTAAATACAGCTGCTTTTGTTTCACCATTCCAGCACAGTGTGCAGATTTCATGGTCCTTCCCATAATTCTCTTTCTCAAAATGGTTTGTTGCAACTTTGTTCACAATATCAACAGACTTGAGCAATCCAGTCTCAGCACCAATCCAGACATTAGCTGTTTTTGCCACATTTAATGGCTTAGCCATTGTTTTCTAGGAACAAATAATCTGTAAAAATATTGCATCACATATATAAAAAATTGTGGTTTTACTTCATGTAATTCTCAACGTAAAACTTTTGACTAAGAATAAGTAATATCTTCTAATCTACTGGAATTTGATCAAAACTGTAGGATAGTTCAAGTTATATGACTGTATACACTAAACTGCCAGATGAATTTATAAACCATATGCAGATGCTATTAAACACAAGTATTGGAAGTGAAATATAAATGTACAACCCAGGTAAATGTAACTCTATAGTCAAGATGTAATGAAGAACGGCAAGCATCTACAAAAACTTTAAACATTCAAAATTACTGTCTTCCGCTTGGTTAAAGCAGGCATATCTGTCTGCCAGTAGATTGTTGTCATAAATTCACTCACACAAAAGGCAATAACTTCACATTTGAAACATCAGTTCCTAAGAAAATTCGCTAAGAGTTTATTAATTATAAAAATTATTAAAGCTTACAATGCGTTGGTCGACCTTATTTCTATTAACAGTTAACACCTTCGGGGCCAGGTTGTTTTTACCTTTAAGACCTGCGTGTGTCACTTAATCCTTTAACGACCTTTCAAGAAAACTTTGATTCAAAAGAATGGGTCAATAGGTTAGGGCCCAGGGTCAGGTAAAGGTGGCCAAAAATTTGAAAACATGCCCTCATTGTGACGTCACCTCCAGAAAACACCAAACCGAAAACGTTTCGATCTCAACTAGAAGACTTGCTGAATCCGTAGAGGGTTTGAACAGCTCTCTAGCTCTAGCGGCTGGTGATTTTTGGCCAAAAAAGGCCTGCCAATCACGGCCGTTAAAGGGTAAAAACCATCACTCTGCAACATCACAGTCCGCCTGCCTATTGTGCATCTTGCTCAAAAGATGCAGCAAGTCTTCTAGATTGCATATTTTAAAATTTGAAGGTTTTGGATTTTGGGTGTTTTGGGGTTGACATCATGAGTGGGGTAGGTTTTAGGCCATTTTGGGTTAGGTTACCTGGCCCTGGGTACCAACCGCTAGATGGAATTTTTTCACTCAACCTGAGTCTTTAGAGCCTGTGATTGGCTTTCTAGCATTTCTGGTTCAAAAGTTACGGTGTGAAAACTACAAAAAATTGATAATTAATTAATTCATTAATTAGAAGATTAAACAATTATTTTGTTGCTTTTAAGCTATAACTATAAAAGCAACATTCACATTTTTCTAAACCAGCAATAGGAACAAAAACAGTTTTGTTATCAATACAAAAATAATTGCCACATGCAGCAGCAATTAAGGATTTTTGAGGCAAAAACTAAGCAACAGGTTTTTACTTGTTTCTAACATGTTTGCAAGATGGCAATAGAAAGACAAGTAAAATCACACACAACCAAGAAATCAAGCATGTCAATCAAAATTGGTAATGTAGCTAATAATTCGTAACTGATTCTAGCATCTGCAAACACGGAAAATCATCTGTAAAATTCTAGCAACTGCAAAACTGCATTTGTATTTCAAACAGATAAATCATGTTAAGTATAACCATGTTTTTTTGTTAAATGTCCTTAATAAGCACCACCACGACTATGCAAACTATGCAGTATGGGCAGAAAAACCAACAACCACAAAAACACACACTTTCAAATCTGGTCCAGTAATGAAAGGTTTTGGTGCAGGCCTTACTTCATTTTTAGTAAGTTACACTTCATGGCATCAATGACGTACAAGGATATTTTACCCTTTAATGCCTACACAAGCCATTTAAGTGGCTCTGATGGTTTCAGTCATAACACCCCAACAGATAATGCTAGAAAGCTAATCAAAGCATCAAAAGAAGAAGACAGTCTTGTACTGTCAATTATTTTAAATGGGTACTTTTGGTTTTGGATTTTTTGAGGCAGCATGTCATGAGGTAGTCCCAATGACACCATTGGGATCTGTGAAAAAAACTCATGTGCCAATTTACCCCCTCCCTTTTTTTCAAACAAGACAAAAATCCACGTCTTTTGAGACCTTGACTGAATCTCTTGTATAATCAGTTGACAAATTATGGTCAATATTTTCGGCCCTTTGAAACGTAGTGGCTTTCAAGGTACTCAAGTTCTAAGAGTTATGGCAGAAACCATCCGTACATCCCTTTTAACACTTTGGCGCCCAGCTGCTTTCGGGGATTTTCAGAAAAAAAAAGCACCTAAACGCACGTGGCTTTGCGTGGGAATATCTCTTCTCCTGTATGGGTTACGGACCTGGTCGAAGCGTCAAAATACGTGGCAAGTCTTCTAGTCTGCACTCGAAAAAAATATTTTGCTTGGGGATGCGGGTTTTTTGTGAATGACGTCATAAGTGGAGGACTTTTAGGCCACCTTGGCCCACTTTGCCTGGCCTGGGCACCAACCGTTAGGTGG
>Ga0210059_1007994_pt1 | contig 16775 bp, 11 predicted proteins | sample Ectturendosymbi2_FD_188042 | JGI IMG/M metagenome (GOLD analysis project Ga0210059, IMG submission 188042) | Ecteinascidia turbinata endosymbiont from Florida, USA - Sample 2 (SPAdes) (version 2) | ecosystem: Host-associated > Tunicates > Ascidians > Unclassified | place: Key West, Florida...
TTTGCTGGTTTTATGTAGTTTAAATCCTAGTTATTTTTATTTATTCATGTGATTTGAAAGTTTGCCATAGCGATGCAACTGACTGAGCAGGGTTGATAAAAATCATGATTTTTTTTTTTTAAATCGGATTTTTATGATTTTTTTGATATAATGTGTAGAGGTTGACCACCTAACAAGTAATTATTTTAAATTTGAAGAGTTTGTTTCAATATAACTTTTTTGTGCTTTGTTTCTTCTAGTACAGTGACTGGAATTCAGCTGAAATTCTTTCAAACTTACTTTGTACTTTTGCATCACACTTAAAGCAATCACTTCATAACACCAGTACCAGACCAGTGTACAAAACGAATATTTATTGGAACGACAATACCCAAACCATCAATTCATTAACACTAATGGCATGTTAAGAAGATTGTACAAAAATACAAGCTTGCCAGCCTTTTTGGTGCAAAGTCTAACGTAGCTTTCACTAGTTCAGCTTTTCCAAAAGTATAACTTACATGCGTAAAATGGTAAAAACCTATAAAATATGTGTTATTATGAATCTGAATCAAAATATGTTCTAAAACTACTATCTCTATTGTCAACAGCCAGCATATTTGCTGGAATTTAGATGTAACTTTGACTTTATGCCAAGCCTGTAGCCATGGGGGCATTCAGGGGCAGTGTCCCTGAATTTTTTTGTGCCCAAAAAAGTTTATTTTAAACATGTACCATAATAAAAACAAATGTTTCTCTTCTAACAATTAATTTTTCCCCTCAAACCTCAGCACCTGGCTACAAGCTTGTTTTATGGCAGCCTACGTTTTCAGCCTTGTGGCATTCTGGCGGTTCCGCCTTCTGAACCTGCAAATGTTAGTGACCTCAGTCCACGCATCATTTTTGCAGTTTGTTGACATACAATCTATGACCTCACCATGGCTATGATTGATAAAACTTTAATTGCTTTTAGCTTGTGTTGTCATAAGCCTTCCTTAATAATAAGTGAAACTGATTAGAATACCAATTAAATGTGTCATACAAATCACAGCAAGCTTCAAAACTGCATATCATTTTTTGCTTGATTTTTTTGATTTTATCACATGAATGAAATGGTTCAAATCAATCAACCCTGACTAGAAATAGCTGAACTTTCATTCAAATTTTTTGCGTTTATGCAATATCCCTTGATGCAAATAATTTCATAACACCAGTGTATGAAATGAAATATTTATTGGAATGCCAATAGTCAAACTGCCTGTTATGTAATTTCAATGGCACTCATGGCATAGATGTACAAAATGTTAAAAACTTATAAACATGTGTTTCATGTATCAAAAATATGTTCTGGAACTATTTTTACAGTCAACAACCTTCATATTTGATGAAATTTAAATGCAACTTTCACTTTGTCAGTCTACATTTTCAAACTTGCGTCATTCTAACTGTTATGACTTCTGAATCTGCGAGGGTTAGTGATTTCATTCCACATATCATTTTTGCAGTTAAATGACACAGAATCTGTGAACTCACAGTTGCTATGATTGATAAAACTTCAAGTGGTTTTAACTTGTTTCATCATAAGAAGTACTTTTTGCCTTCTACACTAAGACTATGTAGGCTATGTGAAAACCTACTACAATGCTAAATGTGTCATAGACATCACTCAAAGCTCTAAAACAACAGGATTTTTGCTTGATTTGTTTGATTTTTATTGTTTGATTTAAATCATGATTTAAATTAAATGATTTAAGTCAATCAACCCTGGACATGAGATGTTACAATTGTAAATTAAGTTATTTTGGTGCATGCTGTTATCTGTAACTTATACAAGACTTCTGTGATGTTGTGCCATATTTTTATATTTTTTCAGCAATAGTGACCAACTTGGAGCAGTACTGAAGTCACCAAAGTAGATAAATAGGGGAGACTTTTATCGTTCTACATTTGTCATTAAAGTAATCACCTGTAAGCATGGTACATGTCATAAAGATTTGGCAATATCATGTATTGTGCCACGTTTATTGATATTGATGAAGGCAATTGGTATGATTTACTAAGAACTTCAATTTGTTTGTTGTCTTACGTTTAACACTTTCGCGTCTGGACACTTTTGAGGATTTTTGTGGCAGAACAACCGGATCGCACGTTGCTTTGCATGTGCGTAACTCGGGCGCCAAAAGTGGTAGAGAGCTGTTCAAAGGCTCAAAAGACACGGCAAGTCTTCTAGTCTGCAACAAAAAAATTTTTTTGGTTGGGGGACGCAGGTTTTTTGTGAGTGACATCGTAAGTGGAGGACTTTTAGGCCACCTTGGCCCACTTCACCTGACCTTGGGCTCCAACTGTTAGATCAGGTGTGGCCAACCTTTTGCACACCATGCGCCAATTTTTCCAAACGTGAGTAGAAATATGCCATACCGCCAGACATTCCTTGTTGTAACAACATTAATTCACACCATAAGTGATTTACCAGCTTATATAATCAAATACAGATGGAATATCTGGAAAAGCAGCAAATAAACTTCAATTAATGAGATTTCAAACATTTCACTAGTTTGTCAATGTTTGGAGTTAAATTTGTTACTGAGAACAGTAGAATATTCTTCAATTTTGAATCAGTCAGGCGCAATCTCGTTTTTCTTTTCATCAATTTCATGGATCAAAATGCTTATTTGTATGTGTACGTTGTTTCAAAACAACATACATACAACTTGAGCAAATTTTCTTAATCTGGAAAATTTTTAAATGGCAAGGATCGCCAGAAATTAATCACGTCATAAGCACCGGGATCAGAAGAAAGTGCATATAATTTTGTTTTCACTATTAAATTTGATTTGAAGTCAAGAAGTTCCATTTGTATTTTACTGTACTTGGCATTTTCATTATCTTTCTTTCATTAACTGAGAATGGGTTTGTAAATACCAAAATACAGTCTTCTTCTTTAGCAAAATTGCAAAAGTGATTTTGAAATGAGTCTCGCAATAACTTGATCTTTATAGTGCATTTTCTCATATTGCCATTATCATTCAAGCTGCTCCTTTAAATACGGAGACTAGCTGATATCATCATTTTCTAACTGCAAAATGAAGAGTTTTAATTTCATCTTGAAAGTTTGTTTCAAGATGATAACAGGTATCTCATAAGGGATTATTAAGGAAAAATATTGATAAACACATTAGAAAGGCTTACTATCTTATTTAATACGATTACCGGTATACAATGTGCCACTTCAAATCATCCAATGCGCCACATTTGGCACATGCGCCATAGCTTGGCCACCCCTGCGTTAGATGGTAGTATTCGCTGAAGTTTTTATTGGAAACTAGGCTACAATCCGAGTCTTTTGATACTTTGGATGACATGCTGAGGTTTTGGGTTTAAAAGTTATGATCTAAAGTAGGCCTGCCCAACCTTTTTAGTGTTGTGGGCCACTTTCACATGAAGAAATTTATTGTGGGCCACAAACGTTTTTGTGACGTAACAATAAGCTATTGTGATGTAACAAATCCCTTGATTTTAATAAGTTTTATGTGATAACACGAGATGATAATGAGTCCTATAGTTGCACGCAGTGTTGTCAGCTTGTATGGATGTAAACCAAATCTAAAAAACTGACGTATTTTCGAAGCATCTGTTAACAAGTTTTTGGGTAGTAGGCCCATAAAAGAAATAAAGGCATAATTTTGGTGTGTTTTGATAACAAATATACTTGAGCTTATAAAAAAATAATAAAAATTAAAAAAGTCTGCTTATGAACTTATTACATTGCGGGCCACTTAAAACAACCTCGAGGGCTGCATGCGGCCCACGGATTGGGCAGCCTTGATATAAAGTAATAGAAATATTTGACTAATTATCTGATTAGATAATTAAGTAGTTTATTTTAGATCATAACTTTTGAACCAGAAATGCTAGAAAGTCAATCAAAGGCTCAAAAGACTCAGACTTGAGCCTAGTTTCCAATAAAACCTTCAGTGAAATACTTTGGCCTAGCGGTTGAGCCCTAGGCCAGGTAACATGAGCCAAAATGGCCCAAAAACTATTTCACGTATGGCGTCACTCAGAAAAAATCCGCAACCCCCAACCAAAAATTTTTTTGAGTGCAGAATAGAAGACTGGCCAATCTGTTTGAGCCCTTGAACAGCTCTCTAGCGCATCGGCAGAGGAGCTATAGCATTGGTAAGGCAACTGAAAAGTGCTGATTTTAGGTAGAAAGCTAGGTACAATATGTTCATAGACTGGTTCTCAAAGTGTTAACCAAGTTTTTACCTATACATACTTACACATGTAGGTGATGTGTCTGATCCAGGAATGTTTTTTTTGCAGGACCATGGTTCACAGGATGGTTATGTAGATTTATCAGATTATGAAAGTCCTGATGAAGACTTTGGATCAACAGTATCTGTGAGTTCGATCTGCATGTGTTAATGCCAATGCCATTTTCCAGGTTTTATCCAGATTTCACGTAATGAGCTCACATATGTAATGGATTGTTCGAAGTTTGTCATGCTGCTTTCATACAATGGATTGTAACATTTGTGTAGAATCTCATGGAATGTGTTAGCATGTTTCATAACTGCTTTATAAATACCATTTTATATTGGTACTTTGACCACGCAGGTTTCCTGGTTGTAATTTCTACCTTGGTGAAGTTGTATACTTGTTGAACACCAACAAATATTAATTAACTCCACTCACATCACATATAAGTTAGCATGGTTATCATCGATTATTTAAATCTATTTAACCCTTAAACAACCGCGACTGGCCGGCCCTTTTTTGGCCATAAATTCCAGTTGCTAGAGCTAGACAGCTGTTCAAACCCTTTACAGATTCAGCAAGTCTTCTAGTTGACATCGAAAAAAAAGTTTTTCGTTTTCGGTGGGGGTTTTCTGGAGGTGACGTCAAAATGAGGGCATGTTTTGGAAATTTTGGTCACCTTTGGCAGGCCCTGGTTCCCAACCCATTAACCCATTCTATTGGCTCAAAGTTTTGTTGAAAACTAGGTCAAAATCCACATCTATAGAGCCCTTGATTGACTTGCTAGCATATCCGTAGCCAAAATTATGGGTCAAAACCTAGTTTTTGGTTTTAAAACTTTTCAAAAGACTTGGACTCGAGCCTAGTTTCCAATGAAAACTACAGCGAAACATTTTGGCCTAGCAGTTGAGCCCTAGGCCAGGCAACATGACCCAAAATGACCTTAAAACTACTACATTTATAACGTCAGTCACAAAAAATCCGCACCCCCCAACCAAAAAATTATTTCGAGTGCAATCTACTAGACTGGCCGATCCGTTTGAGTCCTTGAACAGCTCTCTAGCGCAATAGGCGTAGGAGCTAGGGCGTTGGTAAGGCAACCGAAAACTGTTGTTTTTTAGGCCGAAATCTAAGTACAAATATATCGTAGATTGGTTCTCAAAGTGTTAAATGGCTCCTGCAGGTCTTAAAAGGAGGTCGGGCAAAAATGCTGACGTCAGCAAAAAATAACATAAACATCCTATCATTATATAAGCATTAAATAACAGACATCCTAAACTGAAAAGTTTTTTTTTATTGCAAATTACATACCTTCAGAGTCTTTAGAGGGTTTGAACAGCTCTCTAGCTCAATCTGACGGCGAGTTATTGCCTGGGGAAAAATGACCCTCAGAGTGGCTTTTGAGGGAGCAAAAGTTTGGTCAATTTTTGGTTTATGAGCCATAATTTTCGTTCCCAATATGCTAGGAAGTCAATCAAGAGCTCTATAGACGCGGATTTTGACCTAGTTATCAACTAAAGTTTGAGTCCAAGAAATGACCCATTGGGACAGCGCCCAGGGCCAGGCAAAGATGGCAAAAATAACACAAAAACACCCCTGCTTGTGACGTTCCCCCTAGAAAACCTCAAACCCAAAACGAAAAACGTTTTTTTCGATGTCAACTAGAAGACTTGCTGAATCCGTAGAGGGTTTGAACAGCTCTCTCGCTCTAGCGGCTGGCAATTGATGGCCAAAAAAGGGCGCTCCAATATGTTGGCGCGCGTGGTCGTTAAAGGGTTCACCTCAACCAGTCCTGTAGCTTAGTTTTTCTTTTTGGAGATATTTTCTAACTATTTTCAGTGACATTAGGCAAGGGGTAAGAGGATTGAAATAGTTTCTTCCTATCACTGTTCTTCAGAAATGAGTATCCACTGCAGTTTGATTGAAATAAAATCACTTTGATTTTGTTACCAAATTTTGAAACATCTTACTGTTGTGTAAGTCTTGAAACAACATTCGTTTACCAGAAGTTGTCTGTAAGTTGTATCCACTGCAACTTCACCAAGTTGCAAGTCATGAAAATTATTATATAAGTTGTGTGATCTGTTGTTGGTCAGTACTGTGGCTGATTCTGAACTTGAGTCCAGATTTTATTAAATTCGTTCCTGAGTTGGAGTTCCACTGATGTTTATTTAGACTTATGGCTTCATGTCTATTTATCTAGTTCATTGGTTTTCAACTTGGGGTCGTGAACCGTTTTTGGAGGGGTCAGGAGTAGATATGTTCTACACATAGCTGTGTTGCAATTGCTTTATTCAAGTTTTAGATGGGGATCGTTGGGTTTTAGTGGATTGCTATAATGGGTTGCAGTGCAAGAAAGGTTAAAAACCACTGATCTAGTTGATTGAGTGCTGAGGACACCTGCTCAGTTAGTATGTGCTCTGTTATGATCTGGTGTCTAATTCTTGCTTGTGAAAAGATTCCTTTCAATAGATAGTTTTCTATGATTTTGTTGCAAATATGATTTTATCAAATGTAAAGAGTTTCTCATCTAGAACCTAAATCTGGGACCTTTAGGGTGTACAACCTTTTCGCTATTGCTGGCCACATAACGTTTATTTTTGTGAATTATGGCTGCACGTGAGATCAAGATATTTTAGCATGGCTTCTATTCTGCTTCCACAGACAGAGCCCAGCCTGCTTCCACATGTCGGTTTTGCTGTCTTTCTACTAGATATTCTCATTGAGTAGACAAAGAGTTTATTAAATCGCATCCATCGTAACATGTATTTTATATTACATGTGCATGGCCAATTGGCTGTATTAATTTTAATTAAAGGCCGCATACGTCTGAATGTTTTACACTCTTAACCTAAATAGTTTGATGCTTTCAATTCTTGCAAAGAAAACCACGCATTTCTTTTGGCTAACACTACAAATGTTTAACATAAAAAAAATTCTTATCATATATGACGTTAGTACATGATGATTTTTTCTTGACTTATTAAGCAGATACATGTTTATGCAATGATAATGTCTAGTTCAAAACAGGGTGTCGGAGTTTTTTGGATGGAGTCGGAGTTAGATTCCGAACAACACTTGGAGTTGGTGTCAGAGTCAGATTTTTTTGTCCGACTCCACTCAGAAAGTTCGACTGGGTCAGTTTTTGCATCACACTCCTAAGTTGGGAATTCCTTTGAAACTTTTCTTGAAACTGAAAATTCTTGCTGTGTACTACAAGATTTCCATTGAGTGCTAGTTGCTACAAAATTGTTGACAGCCAAACTTCATTCACTTTATGTTAAGTAGTCGAAGTTGGAAATTTTGGAAATGTCTGATATTTCGCCTCTGGCTCCACAACCCTGGGTTAAAATTTGCAAACTTAATATTATCTGCTTGCAATATGACCAGGGCTTTCTCTAGGATCACTTATGATTGATGGAGTTTGCATCTGAGTTTGTTTCTAACATTTACCCAACCTTGTTATAGTCCAGTTCAAGATCATGGCAAACAGAGGCCAAAGGACACTTGTCGGAAAAGCTCAGTGAGTTGAGCTTTTTTCTGAAATTATTAACTGCGCTAATTATGCGGGAGCAAATGCTAGCTGTTTTCAGCCATTCCAGTACCAAAATTTACTTTACCTCAAAGTCGAAGCTTTCCTGTCAAAGGTCTATCCTGCCATTAGGTGACTGAGGGATCTTTAAATTTGCTGGGCAGTAATCATTATTAAAGTTAAAGTAATGTGTAAATGTACCTTTTAGTGCAGTGGTTCTCAAACTTTTTGAGATCGCGTACCACCTGATGTTTTTTTAATGTTCGAGTGTACACCCCTAGTTTCAGAAGAATGTAATTTGCTCAAAATATACTTAAGATTAATGTAGCAAATAAACGAATTAGCAACATTAGCATAAGACACGAACGAATTATAACACAAACGAATTAACAAAGCTTTTCAATATGACAGGAAAGCTGCTCGCGTACCACCTGAAAAGCCCTCGCGTACCACTAGTGGTACGCGTACCACAGTTTGAGAACCACTGTTTTAGTGTGAAAATAATTCCCAAGATTGCTAATAAAATCACTCAGTGCTGCATCATTGTTGCTAAGAATTCCTGATTAAGTTCACAGTTGTAGTGTTTAGTGTTTTTTTAATAAGTTAAGCCAGTGGTTCCCAAAGTGGGCGGTGAGAAACTCTAGGGGGGCTGGTGAAGCAGAAATGGGCAGTTGGGGGACGGTGAAGCAGAAATGGACAGTTAGGGGGCGATAGGAGACCCACTTAGTGATTGCATTTCTGTTGTCTTACTAACTTTGAGTGACCAAAGTGATAAAAACAGTATGATCAACAAACATGTATGCATGTAATTTGTAAACAAAAACTTTTAGTTTTGGAAACAAAACAGAGGTGAAATGCTAGGAGATAAACACTGTCTATGGAAAGAGATCCTTTCTCAGCAAGAATCAGACACTTTAAGATCTTGCAGAGTATATATTTCGCCTACGATGTAGGCATCATCAGCTCTTATTCAAATAGAAGCTAGGAGATAAACTGATGAACTACAGTTTCCATCACTAAAGGTAAGTTGCACAGTAAAACTGTCCTCCTTAGCTCCTCTATAATGAAATGATTATGATTGGAATTTTCATCAGCTGTACTTCTTGGCACGGGTAAACTGCTACTTAATAACGCCCGTTTCGATACAGTGGCTATCACCGGTCAGGTGTGAGAATGCACGCTTGCACTTAGACTCAGCCTGTAACCAAAAGCGTGAGCTAATTGTGGATGGAGTGGTTTAGTGATCACAAAGATAACAATAACCTTGTACGAGTTCATTCGAAAGTAGAAAGGCAATTTATATTTTTTACAGATAGTGTTACGTGCCAACAAGAATAAGTTGCCTAAAGGGAATCGAAAATATTCTGGGAAACAGAAGTGTGTTTCAGAACGCACTTTAGCTTGAACAGCGCCAAGGAAATCCAGGGAGAGATGGTAGAGCCAGTGGACGACTGCAAGTGCCACGGCTAAGTTCAAAAACTTTTAAAATATGCAGATTAAATTCAATCCTGCACTGCTCTGAAAATTTACTAAAAATGTGGCAGAGTATTAATGGATTGATTGATCAAAGGACACCAAAGGGTTTAGAAGTGTTCTGCTAAGTTTAGGCAATGTGGTGCACTCGGATAATGATGAAGACAGTTTGTACGCCTGTTGCTGCACACAGAAGGTGGCTGTCAAAGGGTGTCATAGATACAGTATCTTGGCTGTCACAATCCACAGATATCTTCACGAAGTTCAGTGATGTTAATTTGCAATTGCAGGGAATGGTGTTAATCTCATTAAAGTCAAATCAGCAATCTTCACTTTCTTGTCCAAGTTTAATGCTGTTCAAACGAAATCCAAGCCCGTCATGAACTCTAACAGTTTCCAAATCATTAACTCTAACAGTTTCCAACTGCTAAATGAGTTCATTAATTTACTAAATTAAGTTTTATAGTGAAATGCATCTTTGTGCTCATTCTTGTTTTAATCATTTTCAAACATACCAAATATACCAGGGTTGGCGAAACCGGGTCCATGTATGAGCCACATATCGTAAAACCCGAGTTACAAAGAGCCGCAACATAAAAATCTAAAAATACAAATTTATTTGCAATCTACACTTCTGTGACATCATAATTCTTTTTGTAACTACTTGCAAAAGTAATACTGTAAGACACGCTAGCTACCACAGTACCACTTTACAATATTTCTACACTTTGCAATAGAAATAATAAATAAAAAACAAATATATAATTTTTCGGAAAGCTCAAAGAGCCGCATGCGAAGGTTGGAAGAGCCGCAGTCTGGCCATCCCTGAAATATACAATACAAAAAAATTGTGTTTATGTGTGCTAGGCATGGTAGGGGGCGATAGAAATTGGTTTGTCAGAAAAGGGGGCGCTAGCCAAACAAAGCTTGGGAAACACTGAGTTAAGCATAGTGAAGGAGTATCTTCCTAGCAATCTTTATTAGCATACCTTCATGCAAATGTTGAAAGCTGGCTATAAACTTTCTCTTGCAATTAGTCTCCACAAAGTTGACGGAGTCGAATCAATCAGCAAATTGCTTTAACAGGAAATTGATTTCACTTCACTGCACGCATTCTCTGTTCTTATTCAGATAAATTCCAATTACAACCATTTGCCGATTGATTCGACTTTGTCGCCTTTGCACCTGTCTAATTGCTGGAATGTAGATAGGTACATGTATGAGTAATCGAGCATTTATGGAAACACAGCAGGTCGATTCCTAAAATGCTTACAGCAAACCTAGAGCATTTGTTGTCCTCTTCATTCGCTGTTTTTCATTTTCTTTCAGTTAGCTATACCATATATCAGGGGTCTCAAACACGCGGCCCGCGAGCCGCATGTGGCCCACGGGCCTCATGTGGCCCGCGATGCTTTTTGGGAATTTTCAAATAATTAACATTTCGTTACCAAGTGTCTGAAAAAAGATGCCGCGAAATATTTGAATCAAAGTTGAATGATACGCGGTGCGGTTTTCGTCCCGGGCGTAGCAGTATACACCACATTTTCACTCTCCAGCAAATTTTTGAGAAATCTTAGGAGTATGCTGAAAACGTCTGCACATGATTTGTCGACCTCGAGAAAGCATACGACTGGGTTCCTTGTGAAAAGTTTTAAGTAGTTTTCCGTGAGTGCGTGTCGACGGCCGCCTGTTACTGGCCGTCAAGTCCCTGTATTCCTGCTCAGAAGTCTGTGTCGGTAGAGTTAAATCATGACCGTTCACCGTTGGTGTTGAACTCCGACAAGGGTGTGTGCTGTCACCGTTCCTTGTCATAGTCTACATCAGTGGTTCTCAACCTTTTCGCTGATGGGAGCCAAATCCAGACCAACGATTTTGTTGGAGAGCTTCACGAAAATTTTTAACACAGTTCAATTGACACGTTTTGTTTTAGAGCAGAACGAAGTCTGTTACACAAAATATCAGACGTTTCATTGAAAGACTGCTGAGGGTCGCACAAAGGGTGCTTAGGAGCCAAATGCGGCCCTCACAACCGGGGTTGAGAACCACTGGTCTACATGAATTGGATAGACAGTCACAGCCGAGTCGACGAGGGTGTTGCAGTCGGGAGCTGCAGGATCAGCTGCTTACTTTTTGCAGACGATTTGGTACCGCTAGCATCTTCTCAACAGTTTTCAGCATGCGCTCGATCGGTTTTCTGCTGCGTGCGACCGAGCCGGAATGAACATCAGCACTAAAAATAACAAGGTGCTATGTCTCTCTAAAAACCCAAGGCAGTGTGTGCGGCAAGTAAGCGGCAATACACTGCAGCAGGTGGAGAAGTTAAGTACCTATAGCGGTGATATTTACGAGTGACGGAAGGCGGAGCGCCAGAAGATTGATACACGGGTTGATAAAGATAACGCAGTTCTGCGTGAGCTTTATCGCTCTATGGACAAAACGGGAGCTTTCAAACACCGCAAAGCTGTCAGATTTTAGATCGCTGTTTGTTCCGATCCTTACCTGTGGCTAAGATCATGAATTTTGGGTTATGACCAAAATGATATTAACTCAGGTGCAAGCACCAAAGAAGGGATATTTGCGGAGTCCACGGTGTGACAAAACGGCGCACCGAGGTTAGATTGCGCCCGGGGCAAGAAACAAGTTTGGCGCCTCCATATTTAACCCTAAGGTGTTTTGGAAGTGAATGTATTGCATTGAAGAAAAAATTTTGTTTCGACTTTTCGGCGCCCGGGGCATTGGGCCCCCGTCGTTAGGTCCCTGGTGTGACACTTCGCAACAAAGTCCGGAGCTGTGAAATCCGCAGAACCCTGAATGTCGAACCACTTCTCCTGATTGAGAGAACACAACTAATGTTAGTCGGCCATGTATCCAGAATGCCCAGCGAAAGACCGGTGAGGCAAGCCCTGCTGGCTAAACCCATGGGAAAGCGACCCACACGTCGTCCAAGGCCTTGGTGGAGTAACTGCATCTCCGACCTTGCTTGGTCCCGTCTTGGCGTGAAGCCAGCAGAACTATTTAACATTGCTATTGACCGTGAGGCATTCCAAGTTCTCCTATGGATGTTGCCTCCGCAACCCTCCCTAGAGAAAAAGCGGGCATGAAAATGAATGAAATAAATATTTACATTAGTTTATTCACAGGTGTTTAAAAGTGCTCAATTAACGAGTGAACAAGTTACTTAGACGGCTAGAATTTATTAACACGAACGTAGAGACGGCTAGAAATGATTTGCCATAATTCATGATACTTTTCGCAGGAAATATGATGTAAAATTAAGTTGAGGTACCGCTATTATTGCGTCAACGTCAAAATGCGGCCTGCGGGTTACCTTGTAAGTCCTCATGTGGCCCACAGAGCAATTTGAGTTTGAGACCCCTGCCATACATGCTGTTGCTGATTTGATTGTTGTGGAGTTAAACGCAGGGAAGTTAAACGCAGGATGGCACTGTAGTGGAGTTGAACGCTGTGGAGTTAAACGCTGTGGAGTTGAACGCTGTGGAGTTAAACGCTGTGGAGTTAAACGCTGTGGAGTTAAACGCTGTGGAGTTAAACGCTGTGGAGTTAAACGCTGTGGAGTTAAACGCTGTGGAGTTAAACGTTGTGGAGTTAAACGCTGTTGTGGAGTTAAACGCAGGATGGCACTGCTCAGTATAAACAGTTTGTCTTTTTTTTGTTTCTGAGTAATTTCAATCTGATGCTGCTCAAGTGTGAATGACTTGCATCATGAAATGCCGAGCAATAATGACCTCTAGATTAAAATGGCACGCGCAAAGTGAAGTACCGTGGCATGTGCAGTGCATAAAAACTTTATATCATAGCTATGGAGAGGTTTTTCCCAATCGACAGGTCCTTAAATATATCGATTCATCGCTTTGGGCGAAAAAACTTAGGGAACAACCTCTAAGCAAAGCCATTTGCCTTGTCAGAGCGATGAAGGTGAAGAGGACGTTGATGCTAATAAAGAAGACTTGTCAGGTGAAGATGATGATCCAGCGAAAGACAAGGACAAGGATGACGAATTGGTTGAAGCTGAACGCGGCAGTGGAGATGGGAAGGTTTGTTTTCAAAAACCGCTGTAGCTAGACATGTTTGTGGCTATGTCAGTTTAACGAGCAATTTTATTTAAACTGCTCCGAGTTCTTGAAAAAATTCGACTGGAAACGATATGCGTTAACAATTACCTTTTCTTTCTAGTGGGCTATCGATGAGAGTAATTTACAAAATGGAAACAGAATTCCTTGATTATTCTTGCTATTTTTGTGCAGTTTCTTTCCACTATTTATTATTTTTTCTCTTACCGTATCTTTGCCAAAATTGATGTGTAAGATAGGGTCATACACTGTCTCTCTTTTTCGGTATCATGGCTGATCCAGCCCTCGATGTACTATGTTTTTCCATTGTGTACTGTTACGTGCAGTCTCCCATGATTTCCCAGAATTTTTACATAAATCTTTAAAATTATTGATAAAAGTAAAACGCTGGGCACTCCTTGCACGTTTTCCTGGGGTTCTACCACTGAGATCAGTGGTTCTTAACCTTTCTCCACTATGCCCCCCCTTAATAAATTTCCTTTGATTCACGCTTCCCTGACTTTAAATAAGTTGCAAAAACAAATGTTTTTCTTGGTAAATTTATTTCATTTATTTAATTTTAAGGTTTTGTAACAGACACTAAGTACACAGAGTACAAACACGCACAGTCTCCACAATGCAGATTGATAAAAACCAACACAAAAGAACAATTAATAGCGAGTTTGGAGGTAGAACAACAGGGTTACAGACACTTTCTTAACATTAGTGATACCTAACCTGTAACGCTTGGTGCAACACTACATCCAGAATAAGACACAGAGTCCAACCCTGGTCAAAGGCCAGGTAAAGTACGAAAGTATTGCGGTATGCACAAAGTATTGCGGTACGCACACGCCCTCAAACATATTGTAACGTCCGAGCACTCAGTCGCAAAGTAAAATGCGGTTGTAGTGTTCACTGTTCAAAGAATAAGGACGAATATAAACAATCTGACTGCCTCAAAGCGCGAAACCATATGTTGTTAGACTTTCTGCATCATTCACGAAAATGGTAACCTACACATTTTTTCACAATAAGGACTCAAAGGTAGGAATGTTGCATTGAACGTGATGACTAATAACACTCGCTTGCTACGGCAGGTTGTGTAGAGCCCTCCACCTAAATTGTTTGCCACTGATTATTTGACAATTTTTGACGAATATTTGGTGCAACATTTTATTTTGCAGTATTAGATGGAAAACGCTTTCTTTTAAGCGACATTGCGCAATATTTACCGGTACTCACAGATATGCATGCTCCCTTTCTAGCCCGCATGCTTAATGTGTTGCAGTTGCTTTTATTGAACTTCTGCGAACCTTTGAAAAATATTTGTTTGTTTTATTTGCTCTGTATAGCTTTACAGTCACACACTACTTTGCAGAGTGAATTCAGATTACTCCGACTAATTGTATACCGGTTAAACCAGTGGTTCCCAAACATTGTCAAGCCGTTACCCAAATCAAGGTAGCGATTATGTTTTATTACCCTCAATATTTCGCAGCGATCACTCAATACAGGACAACATTGTGGTTTTGATTCCGCATAAAAACCCTCCAAAAAAAGTTGCGTAGGCCTATTACCTCGGGTTTAATTTACTCCACCTTGACAACCATTGGATTAAACGCTTTCATCGCGTTTTCGCATAAGATTTCAGAATCTCAAAACCAAACCATTCATTCGTGAAAAAAATAGTCCGGTTAATCGCATAAACAGGATATTCAAATCGAAATGTTATTTTTATTTGTGGACTGAAACACTTACTCCACGCCATGCCGCTTTAATGTGAGTGAAAGACACGGTTCTGAGATTAAGCAGCTGAGTGCCGTCATTGTGATGGCCAGAAAGCAAAGTTACTATCTTTCTTGGCCGAGAGATCGACATCGTATGGAGGCCTGCAGCTGCCAAGCCGCGTTTAAAAACTTAGTCTCACATTCAACAAGAGTGTGGCTCAAGTGCAGTTGAATTGTCATAAATATACATTGTCGCATCACAGAAGAACACGGCGGGAGTACTGCGGAATATTGATATCATGCAGGTGTAAGGCCACATTGCAGAAAAATGGTCCAATTACAGAAAGCCATAGCGGTATCCCACGTTGCGTGGAGCTGTGCAAAGTGTATGCATTCATGTTTATCTGGAAGTAGGCGAGCCGCTCTGCGATGCAGCCGGCTACCTTGATATTCTATGTGCACCGTGCTGTTCTCAAATGCGAGAACGGCACAGATATTACTGTTAAAGAGACTTGGCATGCCCACTAAACAGTGGTGCTTGTAACGGCGCAGCAATGCCCCTGAATGTTTGCAAGCAGGCCCGAATCCGGTCTGCAAAGTTTCAAAAAACTTAACCCCGACTTCTGTCTCCGCCGGAACTAAACCAAATAACATGTAGCGGCGTAGAATGAGCACTGGCGTAACATTTGGAAGGGACACATTCCCGTTGAAAAACTTTCTATGTTGTAGACCATGTAAAGGCTCGCGCCCCCCCTGGAAATTACTTGACGCCCTCCCGGTTAAGAACCACTGACTTAGATCAAGATCTTCAAGCTCTCCTTTGCGTTTGACATGGCCCAAAAATTTGAGTTGTCTATGTTCTCATGCACTGTACTGAACACTCGCTGTAAGTAATCGCGTTGGAGCGAGCGACGCATTTCGAATGAAATAGAAACGAAAATCAAAGTGAACTAAGCACACGAATCCGCAATGGCACGAACGTTTATTTCGTAGGAACAATCGGACTCGGACCTGGAACCAAAGGGAGGCTTCGTTAACGTATCTGCTGATAAAGAAAGTTCAGTTGATGACGACGAAGAGGAAGACAAAGAATCGCCCTGCTTCATTCCAACCAAAGGAAATTTTTTCCAGCATGACAACAGATCAAGTGAGGGTCGTGGCAGGTGGGTCTGGTGTAGTTCATTTCTAAGTACGTGGATTTTTATTTGGAACAACATTTGCGTAGCATTTTCTGTTTTTTGCTCCTAAATGTTTGAGGTTTCTGCTGTCACCTAAACTTGAAGTTTATCGTTCAAAATAGCAATAACCGCTGGACATACAGACTGCCTCCGTTTCTAACCCTGCCAGACTCAAAACCTTTCATACGGCTTCTAAGAAAGCATACTCAGGCACTATTAGCAAAAAAACGCAGTTCTCCTCACATATATTATCCTTTGAAAAAGTTTGTTATATTTGTGACATTTTCAGCAATTGGATAAATTGTGCGTGCTTTGGAATTGAAGTATGCGTACTAGTGTGCGAATATGCAAATCAGTACACACCAGCTGGAGCTTCATCCTCTTCAGCTAAAACGTTTACGTAATCTTTGCGGTTGAGTGAATCGCTCATTCAAAACGAACACTGTGCGTTGTGATTGGCCACGTCATGTAAAACCGTCTAGGATCCAAGTTCTTATGGTGTTGAGTAAAAGTTTGCCATGGCCAACACTCATTCTGCAATGGTCTCAGTTCA
>Ga0210059_1007995_pt1 | contig 16774 bp, 11 predicted proteins | sample Ectturendosymbi2_FD_188042 | JGI IMG/M metagenome (GOLD analysis project Ga0210059, IMG submission 188042) | Ecteinascidia turbinata endosymbiont from Florida, USA - Sample 2 (SPAdes) (version 2) | ecosystem: Host-associated > Tunicates > Ascidians > Unclassified | place: Key West, Florida...
ACTAAAAATCGACAGAAATAGTTGAAACTCTGGTGAATGGTCTTCCATAAACTGAATAATGTGTGGTTGTAATTTGAAATAAATAGCTTTTTAATCAAAGTCACAATTGAAATTTTCATGGGTACACATCTTTTTGGGTCACTTGCATAACTCTGGATAAGCTAATTTGTGCAAATGTGGTGATACCACAGCGTTGGCAGTAAAAACTTCACTGGGCGTTTTGTGAATGATGAAAGTAAAATTTGATACATTTTAAATTCACGACCCTTTTCTAGGATCGCCCTCAGGTTTCTCACAACGCTGTTGCTTGACAAGATTTCGCATATATGAATATCACAATTTGGTGACCTCGTTGGTGTTCCTAAACTAAAAATGTTTTGCAAATGCTTGAAAATTATCTGTTGGTGGTGAAAAATACACCCTGATATTTCTGCTTCGGTTTGTGACCTTGCTTATGATACCGTATTCATTCGATTGTAAAACGCGGATTATAATGTTTTTTAAGCACTTCGTGCGGCTTACAATCAAAGGTGGATTACAGTCAAGGGCGGCTTGCATTTTTTTCTTTACCTTATCGAAAGGTCAAGATCAGAACCTTCGCCAGAAAGTCGTCAATAGGGGGGCTTTGCGTTTGTGCGGGGGGGCTTTACGTTCGTGCAGGTGGGCTTTACATTCAAATTTGACAAATATTCCATTAATTCATAGTGTTTCATATTTCAATTTGGGGGGCTTGGAGCTTTGTTTGGGGGGGCTAAGCCCACCAAAGCCCCCCCTCGTGGCGACGGAACTGGTCAAGATGACGTTCAGCCTTTCTTTGCCTACGTCGTGCCGATCAAATTCTCTTTTCGCATTCTCTTTTTTCACTCTCAGCACCATGTGCGCACTCCGTCGCAGAAGTGAGTACAATGAATAGAAGGGAGTTGAAGTGGCGAAGCATCATTACCAGGATTGCCAGCTAAACGTCAAACGTGCTAGTACGCGAAAGTATCTCAGAGGCTTAGGTAAGCTATATTCAAGGCTTAGGCTACAATCAAGGGAGGCTTACTTTAATTTTTTTAACAACATATCATGCGGCTTACAATTAATTTTGGCCAACAATCGAATAAACACAGTATTTGAAATTTTCAAATAGAACTTCTTACCTTCTTGCATAATAAACATTTTGCATTACCAGGTCTCATAATAGATACTTTTCGTTGCTGATTCGACATGAAGCAATCACCTTGTTTATGTTTGTGAAAGTATTATAGTCTTGGTTACCATACTGCGCTACATGTACAGTACGTCCAGTAAAAACGCAGCGCACCTAGCCTTTCTACTATGTTACCCACGTCTTCGCCAGGTGGTTATGCAATTGGTCTTTTGGTTGAAGGTCAAGAATATTGTCGAGAGGCCAACAGATCGATGAGCCGCGGATTGTTTTGTAGGGCTGCCTAGAATCACTAGAAAAATCTTGTGCAATGTTGTTGATAACCTCTGAAAGTCACGTTGTGATATGAAAGATAACGATTTTTTATATTAAAATATTGTAAGGGTTACTTCATGAATGCGGCGCGCTTTTTGACTGTACGTTTCTGAGATTTAAAAACTTTTAACACAAAAGAAAAAAATAGATGGATTCAGAAAAACAAAGTCTTGGAATGTTGGGTTAAAGGCTGTGAAATGTCATTGAAATTGTTCTGCATTAATATTTTATAATGATTTATAGTGATCGAAATTTGTATTTCCAGCAGGTTAAGCATAAATCGCATACTTTTGAAGTTTCCGAAAAGGTATATCGTAGCCATTATCTGTTATGAAGCTATTTTAGCCGGAATTGTATTGCTGCAGAAGTATATTTTTTTGTCTACGAAAATGCACCACGTCGGCTCAAATTGACTCTTTTCTGAATTAAATCGATATGTTAGAGAAGAACCTTCGGTGGTCAGTTATTGAAATAGAATACTGTTGCAAATAAAAGCGGCGTGGACATTTAAAAAAGCAATTGAAAATGACGTTATTGCGTGAAAGGTTATCAGCCGAGAGGTTTGGCTACATGTTGTTAATACTTCAACAAAAACATTTTCGATTGATTCATCCTGCAAGTTTATTTATCGTTGTAAATGTTTTTTCAAAGGATTGGCGATCTACAGGTAGGTATGGATCTTTCCCTGTCTACGCATAGCAATTCAGTGCAAAACCGGCCGCGGATGAGTGATAAAAATGCAAAACGTATTTTTTTAAGGATTCTAACTCAGGAACCTAGCGCTGCTCATATGCAGATAAACAAAGTGTGGGGACTTCTGGTAAGAGCAGATTGCGAATGTGCGCTGCGGAAAATGTTTAAGTTTTACCGGAAAAGCAATGTATTTGCAACTCATTGCATCTATGTTAATTTGTGCAAGTAATGGTTTGATAGCACCCAGAGCGATGTGAAAAGCTGTTGGGCCCCCCAAAAAACATCCAGATGGGGTCCTTTAATATCAGCAAGCATTTAGGCAGATGCGTGATTTTTCGAGCCAGTTGCAAATTATCCCCTCGAGCAGCGATATTTCAATACCTAACCAAGCTAAACTAATAATGTACAACTTAGGACAGGGGCAGATCCAGGGGGGCGATCTCCCCCCCTAAAACCTACGAAAGTAACTTTATTCACCATGTTTTATACAATTCAGAAAATAACATTTCCGATTAAAGACTATTTTTTCGTCCATTGTTTTGTCACAGCAGTGTTGTGAAGTAGCCTGTACTTCTCTACAGTAAAAGAGAAGCCTATATGAGATGTGACTACCAAATATTACTGGAATCGCCCCCCCTAAAATTACTGGCTGGGTCCGCCCCTGACTCAGGAGAAAATACCTTTAATGAACTGCCAATGCAAAATGAGTGCAAACTAACTTTATTACTTGTTAGTTGTTATCATCAATAAAGCGAAAGAAACACCTCTTCTTGTGATGTGATAGGAAATTATATATGATGTAATTTACCTGTCTGATGTAGTTGCCGTACTTGCATCAACTATAGTGTACGACAGGGGTGTGCAACCTGCGGCCCGCGGGCCAATGCTATACAACAAAGGGGATTTTTATGCCGGTCACTAGTACTGTGTGAAACGAAGGCGCAGCCCGCGGTCTAATCTGTTTGATTGCGTTTGGCCCTTCAGTGGTAAAGGTTGTAAACCCCTGGTATACGACAATATGTGAAACCGGCAGTCTCATTAATGCATGCGATTTGCATCCCGACGATCACAGAGCACCTGGTGGTCGTTGTACAGCCTCATCATTTTAGTAGCCAGTCTCAATATAATCAACTTGGTGCTTTCACCAGAAGCTGATAGGTGGAAGCAGTGCGTAGAACTAACTGCTTCCCAACACTCCCTCTGCCTTCACTTCTGATAAGAACGAATTTATTGGAATCTGACGCCATCCATCTTCATTATGACATATAGCATGTGAGATTAAATCTGAAGAGGCTTTTTAAGATCGAGCAAGCGAGCGTTAAACTTGAGAGTATCCCGGGTTTTTCTGGTCGAAACTTTAAATTAGACTGTCTTAACACAGTCTGCACAGACACACAACAGCCTTCCTTTGTTTCAACTTTACATAAACTGTCATAAGCAGCTTTCACGAATACGTTTTTAACGTTGAACTAGAAATCTAGTCTCTCTATCTGTACGCATCTACAAAGCGATTGCACAACACTCCACAGCACATTTACTATGACGTGAATTTCAACGCACAAGAGCGAAGTTAAGTGGTGAAGGTCAAGACTTTATTAACAATTGGCCTTGTTCTGACATAACCACAACTTTACAAAAACTGCTATAGTTAGCTGACTTACCCAAGAATAGATCAAAACAGCCTGCAAAGTTCAAGCATAGACCACCGATTGTAATCCAGTGGCAACCAATGTCACTTGAGAATTGTGGCTGCGATGATTCAGCGTACCAATCAGTCGTAATTTAATTATTATTACTCAAAATGAAGTCTTCGCAGCTCATTAGCCATGATGGCATGCGTCTCATGCCGCTTATAATGAGATTGAACGGCTATCCATGTGCAAGTCGACGAGCGGTAACAACTGGCGAAAGAATGTTTTTCCCATAGGAATTCAGCAACGTAAAGCAAAGCATCTTTGAAACATTTCGCAATGTCCATGGACCTCTTCAGAAAAGTTAATTGCTGGATGCCATCAAAGTGTTAGAAAAGAGTGCTTTTGCAGCATGCCGTTTCCGATGTTGTCATTCGTTGGTAGGCACTTTGCGTTCGACAGGTTTTCCCAAGACATTGCAATGCCACTTCCACTAATTTGAAAAATGAGTAGCCTCATTTTAAACGCGATCCATAGATGCCAGCAGTCTTGATTGTTATAGGCTGGAATATGTAGCAATTCGGCAAGGGTACAATTTTTCACCATTCATTGTGATAATGTATTGTAAAAAACAGTTTCAAACCCCATGTTAATAACCAGAACCTAGACTTGGTACCTACTGCATTAGATAATCCATGTCATAAAAAGTTGCTTGTACTTATAGAGCATCTTTGTGTGAATAAGCTGTTGTAACGTAGATAAGAAGATTAACTTTTAAACTTGAAGAAGCAACGAACGTTGTTGTATCAGACCGTCACCACGGGATTGGTGGGCTTAGCCTCCCCAAACAAAGATCCAAGCCCCAAATCACAATATGAAACACTATAAATTAGTGGAGTTTTTGTCAAATTTTAGAATGTCAAGCTCTTCTGCACAAATAGAAAGCTCCCCTGTTGAAGATTTTTTGGCGACGGTTCTGTGTTGTATCTGAAATTTACAACAGTGCAAACCTTGTGGATTACTACGAAGTTGAGAGATTTGTGAACTAGTAAAACTACCCATTTTTTCAGCAAAATCTTGGGATAAACTGGCTACTTTTATTTTTCTTTTAAGAAGTTCTTTACTGATGAAGTTAGTGACGTTTTCATTAAGCACATAGTGCAGGTATTTTCCCTCACAAATTTAACTGGTTATACCCCGGGCATCAAGACATCCGTCTGTGCACTGTGCAACGTGTATTTTATTTACGCCACGGATTTTTCTCACAAAAAAAACACCTGAGAACGCATGAAACCTTGGCATCATGGGCGCAATTTGGTGGTGGACACGACAATGTGGGGATATAATATGTCAAGTATCCCCCACTACTTTCTCTTTAGGTTTTGTATTTGGAGAGGTTTCAAAAATGGAAGTGATGTTTGTCACGTTTTGTGTGAAGAGCTTTTTCATGTTAGGTGATAGTCCACACATAAGCAAGTTAATGTTGAAACAGAGTTTGGTGTGGTATTACTCAGTCAGTTAGTTTGTAAATTTTAGCTTCGATAAAATGATTTTTAGCATTTTCAAGTTTCTAGAGACCGCGAAAGGTGATTACTGCTTCTGTCCGACATTTTACCCTGTGTGGTATACTGTTAGAAAGGTTATTTTCTTGAAACCGTGAGAGTATTACAGCTGCACATGTAAGAGACCGCAGTACAGCCATGATTTGTTTCGTGTAGAAATGTAACTGGCTTTGTTGTTACGTTGGTTGTCACGTATTCAGAAACAGACAATGCAAAATTTAATGTTTAGTAGAGAATTTTCAATAAACACGTGCCACAAGCTATAGCTGAGTTATTAGGTAGGCTTGTCAACATTAAATTTTTGCGGCTGAAGTGAACTCTAAAGATAAAGTTGCTCAATTTCAACAGAACTGATATTTTTCTGTATGAAGTAATGGTATCGGAAAATGACGTTCTTGAAACGATGAGATAGTGCAGTCAGTGTGTTTGCTTGAGTAATTTAGAGCTCACATTGTAGGATTCAACTGCGAGCAGAGTGAATCAGTGCCAGCCTGTGGGCAATATGTGTTTAGTAGAAGGTTCAAATAACAACCAAGTCTCAAGAGTTAATAGTCATCACCCCTTTTGTTACATCATCATCCATAAAACATGCATTTGTTTGGCATTTTTTCCTGAAAAAATGTGTTCATATTTAAGCCAAAAAATATAAGACATATTTTAAATTAACTGCCAAATTCTAAAAGTTTGTTTTCGATGAAGTTTCAAACTTTTATTTTGGATGAAAGCCACCATTTGCTCGTACAATTTCCTGCAAAAGCGCTTGTGGAAATGTCGATGCTACAAGTGCAAAATCTGCTGTATGCTTTTTGCAACCCACATTGCAGTTGAGTAAGAAGCCACCTTGGCCGCCATTGTGATTGCGCTTTTTATATTTACACGCTTCCAATGTATACCAACACATACAAGTATCGATTTGTTTAAGTCCAAGACACCGACTCCTGAAGTAGGCCTTCTGCAAAAATGTCGCGCACATAAGACGTGCATCCTGCTGTCGATCAATTCTTGAACGACTAATTGACGTATGCAGCTGATAAACGTAAACGCTTGGGTCTCTCAACTCGTTTGAAAAATGTTTGGATTTTGTGTCATTAAACGCTATGGAATGCAACTGCGACAGCATTTTTGTGCGCTACTTGCACTAACCTTGCTTCCCAAAAACTATAAGGTTTCTAGCTAGCTATTTAGAGCTTCCCAAAAACGGTTAGGTATTTAGCTATACATAAAAAAATATCTCACAAATATAATGAAGACAATGTTGTAAATTGGGGAAACTCGCACGTGCCCTCCAAACAAACTTCCATATGTTAGATATATTCAGTCTACACAAAGTGTGAAAATAGTTGTGTATTTGCGAAAACGAAGCCACAATCGGTTACCACCACGGTTCTGCAGTAAAGTAAGAAATACTTGGCGCAGATTAACACAACGGTTGGTTGATTTAGCCATTCTAGCGTAACTGGTTGATGTCTATTTTTGAATAATAAAATCCAATCGATTGGGAAAATTCAATTTAGTTTAATTTTAGTCACATACGTTTTATCGAGAAAGCAGATTGCAAGCAGTTTACCAGTAATGGGAGTGTCAATGCCTTCGGCACTTACAAAATAAAAACATCTTCCTTAATAAAGTTAAATTTTGCTGCTGACTCAAATTTAGTGTAGGATAGGGTGGCAATAAAATCAGATGAAAAAGTTGAAACACTTCGAGACGATGCGCAAGTCGGGCTGTGATTACTTGACAAGACTGATTTTTACTCGCCGGCAGATTAATGGGAAATCATTGCTGAAAGCGTTAAGGCTCCACATAATTGTGATGGAACCGTCACAAAACAGCAAAAGATGATTAATCATCACAAATGAATATCTAGAATAATTGCTACTGTTACTGAACAGTGTCTGTGGCAAGGGTGGCCAAACTACGGCCGCTGACCAGTTTAATCCGGCCCGTCAAAGGCCTTGAACATTTTTTCAAGCACCAGGTTTCCGACTGTGGACAGCAGTGCAACAGCATTGGTTGCTTCCTGTCCCTTGTTGACTTGTCTGCCGCAGCAGCACTTAGCTGCAAGTAGTGCTATTTCTAGACATTGTAACTACCTCTTTTTGCATAGATCACGTAAATCCCACTGTATCCGGCCCTCCAGTGGGTCAGGCAGTCGCAAATTCGGCCCTCGGGTCAAAAAGTTTGGCCACCCCTGGTCTATGGTGTAATTGCGTAATAAAAAAAGACATTGAAACCGGATTATTTCCTAGCCAAAGTTTGAGCTTCAAGGCCTATAAAATGTATATCACCGTCTTATTCATACGTTTACTTTTAAAACTGAACAAAAATCTAATATGTCCATTTAAAGCTACGGTTGATGCTGGATAAGTTATACTTGTAGCACGCCACAGTTATCAGAGAGGAATTTTTGCGATAGTCTTGATGTGGAGCTTACCTTACATCACCATTCGGTGGGATAACGCAAGCTGGTGTGTCAGAAACAACTGCGAAAAGCGTTATTTCTTGTTTCGCTTGCGATTTGTGACTAAAAACACATAGATACAAGTTTGTATTTCATTATTACTAACTTCCACAAAGAGCTTAAACCTCTGGTAGAGGTCAACCATGATATGAATTCTCTAGCATTTGTAGTACACTATACACAACGTTTGATTAATCAAGACGTTTGGTGAACCATATTGCTTTGATCAGGTTCGACTAAAAGCTGAAGTACTGTAAAATAGGTTCCTTTTAGCAGTTTCGTTGATTTGCACTGAAGTATTTCTTTGACTTACACATCAAAAGCTTGATTAAAACCTGAATATTTTTGGTGCAACTTTTCCTAATTGGGCGGGACAATTACCCCGCTGTCCCCTCTGGCTACGCGCCTGCTTTCATTTTGATATACACTAGCTCTATTACTGTGCTGTGGTGACACTGGCCAATCTGTGGTATTGTTCACCATCTTTGTTCGTCACGCATCGAAACGTTTTAAGACCGCCGTCCAAAAGCGCCTTAACACAAAAGCAATAAAGAGTAAGACAAGGTTGATTTCCGAATAGATTTACAGCCAACCTGAACTTCACAAAACCTCTGAGGTATCCGTCTGGCAAACCACGCAAGCAATGCTGTACCAAACTGCAAGGGACACGTTTAGAACAGCTAAATTCAGGATGACATACTTGTTTTCCGATAATGCTGATGTGCCGTTCCCTCTTTTGGAGAAGAAAGATGCTACTCATCTGCAATATAACCTGCGTTCATCTTGCTCCTCCACCGTAAGGCTGAAAAAGGCAAAAAGCACACTTCTCAAAATCACACACTATTTTGCCAACAAGCATTGGAACAATCCAGTGACGTGCCTAGGGGAGGCAGTGCCTCCCCTACCATGATCTTGAAATGTTTGAAAAAATTAGGGATACAAAATAACAAATTTAATAAACATTTGTCCTTTCATCGTGATAAGTTGCAATTACTCTGTGATTCTAATCATTTTCACAGTCAAATCATCTGAAGTTGCGTATTTCTTTTTCAAGTCAGGCGAAAGTGCCTCCTCTCGCGTGGCGGCTTTTGCATTGAGCAGTCGTCAAAAACAGTGTTGGTGAGCGCGTGCCGTGCAATTAATCTCTTTGTAACCTTCATGTCACCCACAGTGTAATGTTTGTATACACTTTGAATATATGTACTCGCATTCTAGGCTCTAGATCATGTAGTTCACGTTGGTTAACAAATTGAATATGCAGCGCTATGTCCGTTCAACGACTGATTTGACAGCGCTGCAGTGATAAACAGTGTTGCCACTGCTAGGGTTTTTTCACTAGATCTGGGGTTTTTCTGTTTTATCTGGGGTTCTGGGGTTTTCATTGAAAATCTGGGTTTTTTTGACTCCGGTCAAATTTTTGTAAATGTATGTCGTATTACTGTACTTTCCATTCAAGAATACAGTAGTTTCACAGGTGCAATATGTGCAGAGTCATCAGTAGCCAGTGCAGATGTAAGTAGTAGGGCTAGGCTTAACCAAATTGTTTGAAATCTAATGTTTTACAGATTAAGCACTGACTAGGCACAGGTCAGCACTCTTATCTATCGCTGATATGTCAAGGGCTGCTTGTGCATGAATTTGGAATGCTTTTCTGGATTTGAAGATGCTGTGGTTGAGAATCTCTTCATTGTTTTACGGGCGCACTGATTGTGATATGAGTGTAAAATTTTGAATGTTAAATTAGTAGTGAAATATTGCAATCAATGCAATGGTTAGAGTGAAAAGAAAACTGTAAGACCTTGAATGTATCAGTACTTGTTTCAAGTTGTGTATTTTGGCGAAAGTAAAAGAAGTCATTAAATGTTTTTTTAGAAAAGATCTAACTAGCTTTTTTTATGTTACTTCATACATTTGATTTGCTGCTAGCTTACTTGTAAATTGTGATGTCAAAACCACATTCGGTTTGCTTTCGATCAATGAATGTGCGCACGTGTTGGAGTTCATTTAAGGTTGAAGCTTGAGCTGCTAAGTCGCACAGGGTGGGATGAATTTTGCTGTCGAGCTTTGCGGGGCAGTCGAGTCGTACAATACAACTTGGCAATCCAATAGAGATGGCGCTAAAATTTGCTACTGATAAAGATTCGGAGAGCGAAAGGATGTTACGATTACTATTTCGGAGGAAAAATAAGGTCAGTTTGTACTAAAGACGCCATATTTCATCTTTTGAATTAACACTGGTATGTTGTTACTGCGAGCGTTAACAACTCATGTCAGCTGCATTCTTTGCGGCTCGTCGTTTTTTCAGATAATTTTCGTGCAATTGAAGCGGCAGTGGTTCAGAAATGAGTTGCAGCATTCAGCAGAAATATCGTAATGAGGTAGACATACAGAGCAACCAGAATCCAAGACCAACATGAAATATTCACGACAGAAGAGAACGCCAGGACAGCCATGCCGTAAAAGCAAAGCAATGTGGCACTATCACTTGCATTGTCAGTATGGTACTTCAATTTACGCAGTTTTGGTACGAAAAGTCTGCATACCAATTAACATACGGATAACAATGGTTCAATAACGCTATCCTACTTTTCATAATCAGGTAAAGGTAAGCAGCTGTTGGAACAAAATGCCGTAAGAAAAATCTATATAATTTCAAAAGTTGTAAAAACTAGTTTAAATACCTATCCTTACTTTTTCATTTAGTGCTTTTTCCAAATAAAAGAATAGTTGCTTAAATACTTGCAAACACCAATAAATAAAAATACGCACCAAGCCAAAAACTCACGACATGGTGTCTCATCATGTTGTTTTGCGGATTAAACTAAAAACCATGTTTTTCGTGATGAGCGATGAACTGTGGGTCAAGGTGAACGGTTGGTGGGGCGTGTGTGAGCTCACCATGTGTTTCATGATATTCTGGAATTCCTAAATCGGATTATTTCGTTTTTGCACCGCTGATGATGCTAGAAGGCGTTCAGCAAAACATCCACATAATATCATCTACATTCACTAGTTGGCCGGTTATTTACTGAGGGTTATACCGTCTTTATAGTTAGCTTGTTCAATTGATGACAGTCAACTTGTGCACGTTAGCAATGGTTTGCTATATTATCTGTTGTACACCATGGGAATGATATTTTAACAAAGTAAATTTTGCGATTATTTGTTTCTTAAGAAAACAACACCTGCACGTTTCGAGACATTTGTTAATAGTTTCTTTTCATCGAGAGACAAACCACAAACTTTGCATGATGTGCGACAGAGGGTGAAACGCAAAAACGGGTATCATTTACTGAGAATGCTAGTTAGCACGGTCATCGCTTGAGAAGACCTGCCGGAATTCCCCTTGTTTGATTCATCACAGCTTTATTAATCACAGGGTTTTGTCGCTAAGTTTATTCCGTACGTGTAGTAACCAGTAGCAAGCCAGCCCAAAATTTTGGGAGGGGTCAAAATATTTTGACTTTAAGCAAGCAACAGCATTTTGTTTGGGAAACCGCCTCTCAAAGAACAAAACAAGATATGCTAGAATTTGTTTGAGGAACACGGCCCCCTTGTCACCCCTGGTTGTGCCTATGGTAGTAATGTACATTGCTTATTGACGCTTGACCCAAACATACCTTGAATATAATACTTATACATACACGGTGGAAGTAGCAAAATTTTATTGAAACATCTGTGAGCACTTTGTCGTTGACGGTGTTGAATGACGATTCTGTTTGCGTTGCTAGAAATACGGAAATCATTTAAATAAACCAAATTAATTGCTCAGAAGGTAGCTTCAGCATACCTGCTCAGGTAACTTTTTTTAAAACATGGTCGGTAACATCAGTCTTTTTTGTCTAAATCGCATTCTCACCATTACCAAGGCTTACTGGGACGTTTCCGGAGCAGAAGCGGCCTTTACAACAATTCAAAAATTATTTTCAAACTTATCTGACAAAAGTAACTGGTTGAATGTCAAAAAAAATTTATTATTAACAAAACAAACACAGGTCCACGCCGTAAAAAAGAGTGGGGCAGGCATACAAGTGACTCAAAAAACTATATGAAAAAACAACAAATGTCGCCAGCAACATTTGCTGGCAGTCTGTACAAGACCCATGCCGTATTTTGTTCGAAAATTGCAGATGTGCATGGAATAGGATACATCACATTCGGACTTGAAAATTTGTTTATTTTCGGCAAAGTTTCCGATTTTTCGCCGCTAGACAAGTTTGTCTAGCGGCGTACATTCCCGAAGTAGGTTGGCCACCCTGACTAGGGTCGCAGCAGCTTTTACTTAGGGTGGCAAGAGCTTCCACGTGTCGCGAAGTGTTCGTCTTTGCCATCGGCGTGACTTTATTCTTGAATCAAATTTTCTAAAGCAGTCCGAACTTCACTCTTCTTGCTGTAGTCCAGCTAAGCTAAAATGTCGTCATACTCTGTTTTCGCGAAATTACATAATTGCTCCTGCTGTAGAGACTGGTTATTGTGGTTGGGGATGGGAGTCCTGTAGCTTTGCGTGACTCGCCTCTTGACAGCGTAATTCAGAGCAGCAGCATAGTGTGAAAAAATTGGATTTGATTTTTACTCACATTTAGTTTTTTACTCAAAGAAGCCTTCTATACTGCACGTTTAACGGTAGGACTACTTAAGCTTTTTTTCATCGAAGTTTGGGTTTATGGTTTCAATATGCTTCTTTCAAATTATTTCTGTACTTCTGTGTTTAGTTTTCGCGTCTGGTCTGAAGTTTCAACTTTTAAGCGAGATCGATTCACACCAGCGTATTTCGTAGCCTAGATATGCTTGGAAAGTGAAGATATCAATATGAAATAGCAGACTGTAACTGACATTGAATTAAAAAATATTTCGTAATGTACCTGACAGAGAGCGTACTCCTTCACGAGACTTTCTTCATAAAGCCATCAAACGTAGCGCTGAAATTGGTTGTTGCACTTTACAGAGATAAGTTTTTACAGTGAACAAACGGAACAATTGGTCTTTGTAAAATTCCTTCTTGTTCTCAGATATAGCCTACGTTATTGCAAACGATAGACAGGAAAATCGATTGTGTAGGGTCGCATAAACGTGCAGATATTGGAAAAAGGTCGCAAGAAAAAAACTTATCAACCCATAGCCTGGCCAAATTTGGCGAAATTTGTTTACAACAACCCCTGCCAATCAGTGGCAAACCAACAATCACAAAGTATCTAAAACAAAATGATTTTGGTTATCAAATCCATGTGGCCGTAGAAAATAACCTGAAGGTAAAGGATATAATTAATTATTTCAAAAGAAAGCGCAATCTCCCCCCGAATAAAAGACTTGGGGTATGCGTAGAGTCAAATACCCTGCCAACCAGGGGCGTAACGAGGTTAGACGGCACCCGGGGCAACAAGCAAGTTTGGCGCCCACGTGTTCGAACCTGAGGTTTTTCGGAAGCAAATGTACTGTTGTGAAGAAAGTACTTGTAACATCGTTGAGACTTTTCGGCGCCCGGGGAATTCTACCCTCCTTACCCCTCTCTCGTTACGCCCATGCTGCCAATTAGTGGCAAACTATCAGTCACAAACTATTTAATTATATTAATTTTATTGCAGACTCGTGGTCCATATCACAGACGCAATCATAAACACAAGAGCACAAAAATGGTTAGCCATCCATAGACCTTTTACAGAATCGGTGTTTGCACACGGCCAACACTGATAGGAGAAAAATACTAACAGCGCCCAACACTTTAAAACAAAATGATTTTGATTATCAAGGCCATCTGACCGTAGAAAATAAGTTCAAGGTCGAAAAACATTTAATTGGTCAAACAAAGCACAACTCTGTCTCCCCCGAAAAAAAACGCTTTGGGTACGCATTTTTTCTTGTGCATAAGGACCTTCAGCCAAAATTGCGAATTTTACGAGACAGTCGGTGGCACACCATGGACCACATTGCATTAAGTAAGTCATTTGAAACAGTAAATCTCTGAAAAGAATAACAGCAACGTTCAAATGTGCTAAACAACAGAATCTACATCAGGGGTCACCAAACTTTTTGAAACTGCGAGCTACTTCTTGTGTACCATTTAATGCGAATGGCTACTAGTTTGATACACACTTCTGAAATAAAAATTTGACTCAATTTACTTTCGATTATTTCAGTATTGATATTCGTTAATGTGAAGAGATTGATCATGCTAATGTTATTTTTATAACAGGCCCGCGGGCGACCTGGTGCCCGCGGGCACAACGTTGGTGACCCCTGATCTACATTGTCTCTTTGTTGTCATCGGAAAAAAGGCGGAATGCACAGATTCACAGAAAATGGTCCGCCGCACTTCCAGTAAATGCACTTGGTCTTATTGCGGTGCCATGCACACCAGCGCTGTATTGGCGGCTGGCACGCTTGAGCGATCTCAACCTTTGTCGCTGACACCAGACAGGGTTTAGTTGCTTATGGTGGAATACGTCTCCAGTGTTGCCAACTTGTCTACATATACCAAATTTGAAAATTTTGGTATATTTTGAAAGTGCTTGGTATATAATTTTTTGATTTGGTATATATGCAAAATTTGGTATATTTTTGACAGAGGCTTTAGGTGAGACTTTAAACCAATGTGTTTGTTATCTTACAAAGCGGAAAAAGAGAAACTATAGTGGTGGTAAAGCTATATTTAAAACGTTTAGTGATTTTGCTTAACATGGAAGTGAGCGGGTTAGAGGAAAACAAGACCGAAGGAGAGCTGAGAAGTTCTGAAAAATCTGAACTTGGCTTTAGGTATACGATTTTAGGAGCTTACATGACTTCTTGCTTGCAAAGCAGTGTCTTCCGGTGCTGCGCATCATTTCTAATTGTGAACAGGGCCGGATTAAAGAGTAGGAGGCCCGGGGCAATTTTCACTGGAGGGCCCCTATGATGGAATGCATGACGTCATCGTTTGTAAAACTTATGTTTTCGCTGATGCGCAAGGTTCCTGTTTGAATTTTCTGGTAGTCGATAATGTGCTTACTCAAATGCACATGCAGTAAGCTGCGAGAAGAGAATTCATGATATAAATACTAGAGTGTATTTTCACTGAGAAAAAATACTTCGCAGGCTAGAGAGTGACTGGACAAGAAACAACATTCACCCGAACAATAAGCAGAAACCTCAGATCACAAACGAAAACACCGGAAAAATAACATGTCAGTATGGCCAGCCAGGCTGAATGTGAAAGTTGTTTCCGAGCTAATGTCTTGATTTTCACCAACATTTTCAGGTACTCTGGTTAACACCACTGATTCGTTGCCGCTTCGAAGTTTTGCTAGAAAAAAACGATTCAGTCGCTGCGTCTTAGCTAACACTGTCAGATCCTTTCTCTTTTTAGAAGCTTTGCGCTTTTTATAGCTCCTGATGGCATTACAGATTTCGGCATCGCTCAAGCTAAACACTGCAATTTCGTTTTCTGCTCTTTCGTTCTACGAATCGACTGATTAAAACTTTTTCTGACGGACCACGCAATAACATCTTGTGTAAATGGCTTGAATAAGTTCATATGTTTATGATGTCATACAACGATAGTAACCACCAGAAGAAAAGTGCGTTTCCACCATACGTTACCATGAAACAAAGGTGCAGTTCGGCTGCGGCTACCTCGAGACTTCACCAGAAATTTGGGATCATTGATGTGTTACCACTGGCGCCACGCTTAGTGATTTTCACCACATCTAGTGATTATTAGGCTCATCTAGTGATCTAGTTATTTTTCACAGCAATCTAGTGATTGTTTTCAAAGTATGTAATTGAAGAAAATTGGTGGACTGTTTTCTAACTTTTCAATTTTTCAGCTCCTTTTTAAAGATTTTCAGCCTTTTTTAATCCGTAAAGAACTGATTATTTGAATTATTGCTTGAAGATTTGCACCAACAGAACGAAAAAGTGTTTCTAATTTGAGTTTCTCATTGTTTGCACGTCCGTGTTGTTTATTGTTAATTGCTGCAATATTGGCCATGGCAGTATTTTCATTTGTCAGCAGGAACACTGCAGTGGAAATAATTAATTAACTGATAGGTTGATTGCTCTAAGAACTCGCGAGTGGTGTCACTGTCAGCTCTTGAGAACAGCTTGAAGATTATTGTTAGTATGAGATTTTCCAGACTTCAACATGATCTATTTTAACAAACTTGCAAATGATGTAAAGGTTTGGGGCAATAAAGTAAATAAATACATCATTTCAAGAAAAACTGCGAATTTCGACGCAAAAACTTTAAATCTAGAGAATTTTTCAGATCTAGTGAATTTTTTTTGTTAATCTAGTGATTTTTGCCGAGAAACCTGTGGCAGTACTGAGTGTTGCCACTTCTGATATTTTAACATAACATCAGATGTGATGTTATCAGATAAATTTCTGATGTCTGATGTTTTAGCGACAAATCTGATGTTGACTGGGTTGTTATTTTTGTTTTCCACATTCCTCTCATTTTAGGACGAAAAGAAGTTAGATTCAATGATTTTTAAGTTCCTTTCATCAATCTCTCACCCTAATGTGTGTTTGGTTACCGTTTCAACCTAAAGAAGCTCTCTTCGCTGCGTTGAGACTAACGTTTTGCGTAAATTATAAACGACTTCTCCATATGGCGATATTTCGCTCTGCTTCGGAATCAACGAGGATAATCGACTTGTTAGGTTTGTTAATAGAAGCACTTAGCTTATATGAAATTGTAGCATAAAATTTGATGTTACCTGATGTTGAAAAAGGCAACAATCTGATGTTAACGAGACTGACCCCAGTGGCAACATTGATTCTAAACAGCAGTCAGCAACCACTAGCTTTAGCACGAAAATACTGTATGAACGTTTTCGTGATTTTTGTGCAATAGGCGTAATGCACGAGTAAAGAGTCATACCCATGCCAAAAGAACGATTATTAGGAAAAAGTTACCAGCGAAATCAAATATATTTGCATTGAGCAAAACCTAAAATACTTATGGGCTATTCAGTAGCGATTACT
>Ga0210059_1007996_pt1 | contig 16773 bp, 11 predicted proteins | sample Ectturendosymbi2_FD_188042 | JGI IMG/M metagenome (GOLD analysis project Ga0210059, IMG submission 188042) | Ecteinascidia turbinata endosymbiont from Florida, USA - Sample 2 (SPAdes) (version 2) | ecosystem: Host-associated > Tunicates > Ascidians > Unclassified | place: Key West, Florida...
CTTGTGAACGATTGAACGTAACGACCAGCGTACGCGGAGAGTGATCATGGCATGTGAACTCTATTGTTGCTTGCTGCCACAGTGCGAAGCTTTGCGCATATGCCGCTCGGGATTTCCGATCGCAACAGTACAAATATTGATGACAGAAATTTTAAACGACTTATTTTTCCGTCAGTAAGGTTAGTATAAAACGCACTGACAACAAACAAAAACTACTCATAAATTCTGACCCGATAAATCACTGCAATTCCCATAAACCGTAATCATAAAACCACACTTGCCATCAACTAACGGCCACTTTTCATAGTTGGAAAAAAGTTGTTTGTTGTTAGGATGTCCACCTGTGTATCAGCGAAAAACGATTCTACAAATACTCCATTTCTAGGGTCAGTGCAGGCCTCAGTGAAGAAACGTTGAAACATTTTACCAAATTATGTTTGCAAATGCATTTTTCATACGGCTGATCTTTCGAGATGCATTTTTAGAATTCGCTATAGCAGCTTTCGATGGTATAAACTTAAATGATCGATTCAAGTGTTGCATAGGGCAGAGGCAAAAAAACTGTTTCCATGATGAAACAGTTTTCGTTTTCTTGCATTTTTTGGTAAATTTTATGCGACGTCTTTGTAAATTTAAGGAAGATTCGGCGGAAATTCTAATATTTTGCGACCAGAGACGCCAATTCAGCCATTGTTTCCTTGATCAGTATGTATACCAGAAACACCGATCCTTCAACCTGCAGTGGTTTTCAACACGGGGCCGTAAGCCTTGTGGAGGAACCGCAAATAGGGTTGGGCAAGCTCGTAAAACCAGTCGTTTCTCAAGTTCATTGCGGTTGGACGAGGAAAGTCTTGGAAAGGGGTGGTTTCAGTTATATTGGATTGCAATATAATTGGTCGCACAACAATACAGTTGAAAAACACTGCTTTTTAAACTGATTTCGTTTGAAACTGCTAATGCGTCTACGGTCTTTTGATTTTGGACAAACATTGTTATTTCGTGGCTTCTACGTATGTGTGTTCATCTGCTTGCCCTGGCTGGAGGTTATAGCCAACCAGGTCATCATACTACCTTCTACCTCAGCGAGTTTAAATGGGAGTCTCGGGACTTAATTTAAAAACCAAGTTTATCAAGGCAATGCAAAATGTTTATCTGCCTAACAATTACAGTACATCGGCCATAAGAAATATGAAGATCGTGAAAATACCTGCGTGTGAAAGAACGTTCTGCCTTTTTGAATAACGCGGACCGTCAGTATGTAAAATTTTAATAAACATCATTTTCCAACTTCAATCAAAGCTGCAAAACCTGTTTCAAATCTCTGACTAAGAATTACTGTAGCATAAAAATATCGGGGTATTGGCATGTTGGTAGATTTATATGGGCATATCGAATTATAAGTTTCAATAAAAATTGAGAATAATATTGGGGGAAAATATGGTATCGGAATAATTTGTACGTTCAAGCAACATAATTCATGTCACGGCGAACGTTTTGTTGAAATGCTTACGGGTCTTTGCAATAAAGCACTGCGTCATAAAAACACGAATCCTCTTATGACGTACCTCATAATCTCCCGGGGTCCTCCGACGATGTCTCGACATTTTCTGCCACTTCCACTGCAATGACGTAAGGTGCTGAAAGGTGAATGTAATAAAGTGATGAAGTGAAAACATTTCATACTTGTTCCAACTTTTCAGGGTGGGGTTGTTTTGGGGATAAAACTATTTGTTACGGCAAGCCCAAGATTTTTCCATCTCTTGCTATCTGATTTGGTGTTGCACTTGTACAGTTTAAAGCGAAAAGTTGATTGTTCCATGAAGTCTATTAACCGCGGACGTTTCATCGCTCGTTTACATTGGCGAAATAAACTCCAGAGAGTTAGTTGCAAAAATATTTTAACCTGGTTAGAGGAGCTCAGTAACTTTGTGCTTACTCGCTATAGTCAACGTCTGTTTGAATTCATATTTTGGCTCTTCAGAAAACAGTCAGGTGCTGTTCACGAAAATACTGTTGCTTGTACTTTGAACCGCGCCGATAATATTCAACAATTTCTGCACTGAAGTGAATTTTTGTAATTTCTGGTGTTAATTTCCTTTCTTTTTGCAGTGAAATTAACGTTGCTTAGTTTTGTTGCTTTGTCTGAAACAAGAACGAACCGGGTGAAGGGAGTTTAATGTTACGTCACAACTGTAACTAACAAGACTTATTGAAGACACCGCCACTGGCCCAAAAGTGAGATTTACAACACTTCTTTTCGTTATCTTCAGCAGACTAAGCGTGATAGTCACCTTTAGAATAATTTTCTATGCTTTGAAGAATAGCAAAGCTTTATACAAATTATTTAAATCCCTTATAAAATTAGACGCTCAAAAATTCACCTAAAAGGTCAGTTTTTAGCTCATGATGATTTTTTACAAAAAAAACTAAAGAAACTTCTTTGGATGAAATTTAATCTGAAAAGTTTGGGCAAAAAATTTTCAAAATTATTTTTGCTGTTTATGAAATTTCCTCAGAAAAATTTTCTCGTGCTGAAATTTTTATGACTGACTTGACGCGCAGGAGCCACAACCAGTTTTGAGGCTTTCCAGAGTGTTTTGGCAGCTTCTGACTGTAATTCATGTTGGTGCAACAAAACCTCCTAACAAAGACTTTATAAAGACTAAAGAGCATCACGTTTTTCACAACGGCGTGGACTGTTATGACGTACGACATCCACCTTTCTGCGAAACAATTGTGGGACTTCTGTATATTTTTATGGTACAGTGATATGCTAAGGAATGAATGACTGGTGACGCAATGGTATTTAAAGTTAAATGCACATAAAATCCGACGCGAGAAACAATATTCAGCTCGTTGTTTGCTCATCCACTGCAGTCTGCCTTCTCTAACCCGCATAACATTCTGTTCACAGCCATTCAGTGATAAATCACGTTTATTTTGCACCACGCAGGTGTTCTTAAAATAACGCTACTATATACCGTCTGTAATTGTCCCAGTCGCATTGACTCGACATATCAAGAACAGAAACAACTGTAGTCGATCATATCACACATCTGTACTAGGGAAAGGAGTGCCTTATCATCTTTTGTCAGGCAATTGTTCTTCCTGGAAATACTTAACATAGTTATTTGACGTTATTCACTAATGGAACGATGTTGCGAGTTTGCGTGAAACAATGTTCGAAGATTAAATTTAAGTACGTTGCCTTTCACCAGCACTAGAACGAACACAACAATACTGCTGTCTGTCACAGGTCACTGCACTTGCCAGCCCGGCGCTGCGGAAGCCACAGCTCCAGGCTCACAGCTCCAGGTTGGCTGTGCCTGATTGACAGGCCACAACCCTTCTTATACTTTTGCACAGCGATACCGGCGGGACAAGCCACGGATGAGCGGAGTCACATTTTTAAGACTCCGACTCCCTTCCTGCAAAGACTCCTGCTGAGACTCCGAGAATATTTGAAAACTTTTCACTCCGACCTCTATTCACACTCCGAAATTTTTCCAAGTAGGCAGTGTCTATTTTGCTCATATCAAATAGACAGTGTCTATTTTGCTCATATCAAATAGGCAGTGTCTATTTTGCTCATATCAAATAGGCAGTGTCTATTTTGCTCATATCAAATAGGCGGTGTCTATTTTGCTCACATCAAATAGGCAGTGTCTATTTTGCTCATATCAAATAGGCAGTGTCTATTTTGCCCCAAAAGCAACGCTGGAGCTATTTTGCCTTATAACGGAACGCGATTGGTTGAAGTGGCCACGTGGCAAGTTCAGAACACATGACAACTTCGGAACGCATGACCTACTTAGTTGACCATGACGTCTATAACGGCTCCGTTCAGCATGCGTGGATGAGTGTTATCATGGCATCACTGGTGTGGCAAGCTGTTAGGAGTTTTTTTGCCTGCGTTGCATGTAACTGTAGGCTAAACCTAACCACAAATACTAACGGTAAACTCCAGTACATTGTCTTTTTACCTACGTTACTTGTCACGTGATCACTTTATCATGTTCAACAAAAGACAAAATAGACCTATCACAGCTTTTGACAAAATGAGGCGAAATAGACAACTACCTATCAAATATACACCTTCACCACAGGGACCATGGCTTCTAAATGCAGTTACAAAATTTTAACTGTTGAAACAATACACTAGTATGAATATCTGACAATTACTATAATTGAGCTTTAATTTTCAATTTTTACAAAACCCTAAGTTGAAATATCCAAAGTCAGCAGCTGATCGCCCGTTTTATGAACACTGATTCCTACTTCAACCATATGCTCAGACAAAACTTTGAATTTTGACTGCGCTAAACTAAACCTAACAAAAACATAAAAGGAAACCTTACCAAAACTTCAACAAGGGAAGATGAACATTATACAAAATATGCTATCCCTTGCAATTTAGTGAATGCAATACCACAGCTGCAAAACAGTTTAATAATTTTAGCTGCAATTATCAGGGTAAACTGCCAGGATTGTTCAGGATAGCTCCAAAATGGGAGTAGACGCCTGCCTATGCAGGTGGTGACTAGATTGCAAATCTGCACAACAATGTAGATATTTTTTTATTACTGTACATTACTTCTAACATGTCAAGTCCTATCACTATAGGTAAGTTTAGCACATTGCTACATCTTCATATCGTGCATTATTGAGGATTGCATTTGTCATTAGACCTTCACTACCGTGTTTGCTAGCATGGTTTCTACATTCCCGAACTGCATAGCACTCACATATTTTGCATAAGCTCTACCACTATCATTACTGGTGAAATGATCGTTTCTCCCACAGAGTGTCACACACTATAATGACTAATGACAATGCTGACGTTGGTCAGAAATAACGTTTCAATGAAATCCATTCTGTTTGACCACAACAACCATCACTGCTCTAGCTCTTTCACAAATATTGAGTGGTTCCTGGACAGACCTTAGCGTGGACTTTGGATCCAGTTTCTGGTAGAATATGAATCTTTGACTCTGGCTCCTGTTCCGGAATATACCCGACTAGATGAAAACAGGTTACGTAACATTAATACAGAAAAAGGAACAAAAACTGATCTTAGAAACTACAGACCAATTTCTCCTCTAAACTGTGATCTAAAAATATACACCAAATGATTAGCAAATCCACTGAAGAAAATACTCCATCAAGTTCTGCAACCTCACCAATATGACACACCTGGTAAAAAGATTACTGACGCAGCTACGTTACTGCGTGACCTTCATCATTTCTGTGTTTCAAAAAAATTCGACGCTTATTTAATTTCATTAGACTTCCAGAAAGTATTCGATTCGGTCAGCCACGAATGGTTACAAAATGTAACGCGAACAATGGGATACCCGACCACTTTCTCACGGTAGTTGATCAAATAAACACGAACGCCTGTTCGCAAGTGCTGATCAATGGCTTTTTAACAAAAAAGATCTGCCATGAACTTGGCGTCAGAAAAGGCGATCCACTGAGCGTTATCTGTTTCTTATTTGTCTCGGCTTTTCAAACCTCTCCTAACATTAAAGGTATTACAGTAGTATCCCCGGACGTCACATCATCACGTGCCCCAGCTACGCTGATGACGTGACAGTGACGTTATTGGCCCGTACTTCCGTCCAACAAGGTTTTAGTTTTCTCGATTCCTTTAAGAAAGCGAGCGCCTTGAAGTGGAAAAAACACACGTCTTTGCTGTACTCGACTTCCTCCCACAAACCAACTTCCAAGCAATGCTTGGACAGATGAGAACATAAGTTTACTTGGAGTCGTCATAGACAAGTCATTAAGCGATGGTCGTGAATGGAACCAAGTTCTTAGCAATTTCGAAAACACAACAAAACACCTCTTCTCTGTCAATATCTTTTGGCTAAAACCAAACTTTTACCTTTGATCACATACACAAGCAACACAAACCCCCATACCATTCGACGGCGACGTGAAATCAACAAAACCATAGAAAACTGTTTCACACAACGCGAATTCCATCATTCCAATAACAACTTTGATGCTTTCCACACATCTTGAAGGATACACAGTAGCAATCATTCCAATATATATATTGCGATTTAATATTGCTCAAACCAATATACGAGTACTGCAAACACAGAAAAAACGACACTCAACCCACTCCACAAACCTCCTTCATCGAATGTCACATCGGTCGACAACTTTCAAGACAGTGCAACCTCACTTTCCGTAAATATTTACCACACTCATACCTATGGGCGCAATTTTGTTGTAAAATGTGCGGGGGACAGCTTAGTGCGAAACCAATATAATCATCGGGACGATGCAGAAGTGACGTTTTATACATACAGATTCCCAATCTTATTTCTAGATGTGTTTTGAGAGCAACACCAATCACGCGTTGTACTTGCAGATGATTTACATATTAATATACTTAAATTTGTTGCTGGACAAGGTACTGCAGTTCAGCCTGTTTCAATTAACATCGTATTTGGATGTAAACAAGCACAGCAGAGCAGTAGAACACATCGATTGAGTTTTGTCAGAGCTGTCAGGTGGAGTGCACCAAATGCTGAATCGCATTGGTCGCACGTGCATATCACTTTTACAGTAGAACGTTTTCATGCATTTTATAAGTGAGGCTTACAGCGCGATTTGATGTCTTGTTAAATCGCTTAACGTTACAAAGACAATCATTATTTTTCTTGCCCATTTCCGTTTTTTGAAAAAGCTACAAATCTTTTTAATGCTATTGGGCATTATGCATGCAGCCCTACCCCTACCAAAATGTCCATTGAATTCCTCTTACCAGCAGCAAAAACATCGGCCTAAAATTAGCGTAACCTACTTCACAAAATGATTTCAATCTATTTTTACTGTTGATGGGTGGAGGACGTATCATTTCAATCTCCTCTTGTTGGCCCCTGCTTACATACCAACAAAGAGTTGTAAAAGGGCCTCATTTTGAAGCCTGAAACCGGCCCGAGCCCGAAATCACATGCCCGAACCCGACTCGAGCCCGATATTTATTTTTGAAGCTCGATTTAGGCCTGACAACCAAATTTACCGATGGAGTTAAGATATGCGCAACTGCGAAGTAACGAAAAACGTTGTGTGCAGGTACACGGTTTATCACACCGAAAATGCTGTAGCAACCACCTTGACCAAAACATTGGCATAATCTGGCACAAACGTAGCATGCTAGTCAACGATAATACTGCGGAATGTACTGTTTCTCAAGAAAACAAGAAACAATCACGAAACTATCTACGATGGCGCTAAAGGCATAAAAGAAACTTTCTAGGATAGTTCTATAGATAAGAAAAACCGGCTTGTTGGCTTCTTAAAACAAGCCAAGAATCGCGTGAGTGATTAATCGTTTCGACGCAACGCCATCGCGTGCTAATTTCCTTACCGCTGTCGCCTTCTCAAACACAGTGTGAGAGTAATTCCAGCAGAGAATAAAAGAACGCAGCTGTGTTTGCAAACAGAATTAGCTGAAGAAACATCACAACCACTTCACTCACAGAAGTTACCGCAGTGAGCACAACAAATCTACTTAACGAAAAAAAATTCGTTACTCTTAATGCTATAAAAACGTTTTGTATGCAGGCCTAAAATATTTTGATAAACTTAACTCCGAGCCCGGCCAGACTTGTAACTCAGCACCATGTCAAAAGTTTCATTTTAAGTGTTCTACTTGCATAACGACACAAAAGTGTATTTGAAATTAAATCAAAATGTACAACGATGAATTGGCAAAAAGTACCAAGTTTCACCTTCAACAGGAAAAGAATCTCCAACAATTTTTTGTGTGAGGTATCTGTAAAGCAAATGTTTCGCACTTAATTGGATGAAAACATTGCTGCATTGTGGGTTTGGTTGAACTCAAGTAAATCAGATGACTTACGAACGAATGCATTCAGCACAAGCGCAGAGTGTATGAGTCAAGGAAAGAAAACGTTTGGATTTGTTGGTCACCATTGTTGCGATATTACAAGAAGTTAGGATAAATGTATATTTTATCCTTATTTCCGAGTCAAGTCCCTACGTTTTGAGGTATAATAATATAATAATAATTCATGCATTTATAAAGCGCCGAAATCCGACATGTCGCTCTAAGGCGCTGAACAATGATGTTGCGAAAGTGACATGCAAAGCGAATACAAAATACGTTAAAATACACTAAGAACAAACTGAACGACAATTTTGAGGAAAGGCAGAATTAAAAAAGTGGGTTTTGAGCAGTCTTTTGAACGAGGAGAGGTTCTCAGCATTTCGCACTTCCTGCGGCAGGTCGTTCCAGAGGGTAGCGGTTTCTACGGTTAACAACCTGTTGCCGTAAGTGGCTGTGTGGCAGGCTGGAACGTAGAGAAGGTTTAAATCAATATACAGCTACGTAAATACTGTAGGCTACTTCTCCAACGTTTTGATTGAAATCCTGTTCACCAGTGGTTGAAAACAGCCTTTTGCTAAGCTCCCAATCCCAAATAAGTCTCCACAATAGTGCTGCATTTTGTCTTCGGCAAAAGATTCGCAGAGATTTGCCTGAAAATCTAACTCTCCAACATTATATGCACTAGCATCATTAAATTATACGCTGTCTGTTTCTGTATACGTGACAACCAACGTTACAGCAAAGCCAGCTACATTTCTGTACGGAACAAATCACTGGCTGTATTGTGGTCTCCTACATGTGCAGCTGTAATACTCTCAATGTTGCAAGAAAATAACCTTTCTAACAGTATACCACACAGGGGAAAATGTCGTACAGAAGCAGTTAAACATCTTTCACAGTTTCTAGAAACTTGAAAAATGCTAAAAATTATTTATTGAGGCTAAAATTCATAAACAAACAGAATCAGTGATACCACACCAAACTCTGTTTCAACATCAACTTGGCTATGTGTGGCTTACCATCTAACATGAAAAGCTCTTCACAAAAAAACGTGACAAACATCACTTTTATTTTTGAAACCTCTCCAAATACAAAACCTAAAACCTAACCTAAAGAGAAAAAAGTGGGAGAACATGGCATATTCTGTCCCCCCCCCGTCTGAAAAAGTGGGGGACACGGGGGGACGTGTCCCCCACCAAATTGCGCCCAAGTTCATTACTTCCAAACCCGTTTTATTCTTGTGCGTTAAGTTTATGTAAAAAATACCGATTCACCTGTGACCAGCTTTGTAAGGGACAAGCAAAATCTTCATATAACGTCTTGGATACATCAAACATGAATACCACAAAAAACACAAGCCTTATTCAGAAACCGATTGACGAAACATTCACAACAAATTACTTAAAAACGTTCAAATATCGTTGCGTATGGGACAATTTACTGGTTTTTAAAAAATATCCACATTTTTCACTTGACCCGGCAATAGCATGTACTTATTTCAAAATTCACTTGGAAAGTCTTGTCCACCTCTTACTGGAATGTCAACATGTCCAACCAATATGGACTTACATTTCAAATGTCATACAACGCTTCCCTGGATCACTTCTTATACCAATTTATTCTTTGTGCTTTGCACTGACTGTACCGTTGCAACTAGTGCAGTTTACTGAAGATATTTCTTTATTGATCACGGCAACCCGTCATAAAAATGGAAAGCCCGAAATCAAATATATTTTAACAATGAAGTCATCAAATCTCATAACGTCATGGTGTCCATAAAGCAAGCATTCCGCTTCAGATTAACACGTGAACGTCGCTTGGATGTCTCCGTTTTTGAAAACATTCTATCGCAAATTGTTACTGCCTTGTGAATCTTGTACGCATACTCACACAATGTCCATATATTTGCTCACAATTAGGTGTACGCCCAGTTTTCACGATTTAAGCCGTGAGTTGGCCGCTTTAACATGACATCCTTTATTTCGACATCTTTTATTTCGTGTAATTCGTTCGTTTCTAATAAGGCAAGGATATATCGTAGTGGAGTTGAATGTGCAGTGGTTTATTGCTGCAAAAGCGTCTCGCACCACAGACTTGCCGCCATCCACAACCGTGAGACTCCATTTGAAGTAAGCGCTTTTTTTCCTTCTTTGCTCGTTTGATTTTTCATTGTGCTTTGTTTGATGTCATAGCCATCGCTGGTATGATGTCATAGCCATCGCTGGTATGTCAATTTATTCTTTTTCTTGTTTTAACAGTAAAATCTCTCCGCTTCTTAAAATGAGAGAAGTAGCGTTGCAGAATAGCCGTCTGATAAAGATTGGCTGCAATCACTCGCGGCAGTACAGCACGGCATGCCACAGCTGTGTGTTTACTAACTGGCGTCTCATTTTTTCGTTTGTACTTGCGTGAGAAGTCCTCCGGTGCATCTATGGAAAATCATCTGCTTTGTTGTGTTATCAACAAAAATCCTTTTTGTCGTAATGCTCACGAGTATGCATGTTACCACGAGTGGTCAGTTGTGTAAGTACATATATTGCTATTGTGCTTGGTGCGATAACTGCGAAGTACTTTACTCTCAAAGTTGCGTTCAGCTGTTCAATTCTCATGTTCATGATGTATCAGTGGGTAACTGCGCTACAAGGACTAACTTTTCAGAACGATCATTCGCCGCATCATGATAAACGAAGAATGTGTAGATGTGATGGAACTTCACGCAAATTCTTTTTACGTGAGGTGAACATTGTTTTTTGCAGACTTCTGTAACGGTGTTCGAACATCACACAAAATTGTTTTTAATATTCTGTTTTATCTTGTTACGTGTTTCACATTTTATTTACAATGTCGTATAAACAAAAATTGCCTGTAATGGGAAGTGCCTTCCCTATACAGGAGTTGAACTCTACTGAAGGCTTTGTGTTTCTATTTCTTGGAAGTCTTGTGTGCTGCTGTCTGTCTTGCTGCTACTCTTTGAATTTAGTTTGGTGAAAGTTGAAATGTTGCTGGTGAGTTACAAATTGACAGTTTAGATTCGAGTTAGAGTTCTAATTGTTCACCATGTTATCAGCATTGGAACTATGCTATGTCTGTACAACTGTAAGTACCTGTGATGTGTGTTAATAGTGTTTTATGCTGCGTGTGTGGTTGATATCATTGATCATTGCAATTGCTCTGAATGCTTTATAATTCGTGAACAGCATGACTGATATCATGGCCGGTGTAAAATAAAAGAATGTTAACATCTTTTAAAGTTGTGCTTCAGAAAGGAGTTATAAAGTAAAGTTTTTGGGAGTGTTTTTTGGGAGTGTATTGTTAGAGGCCGCTGCATAGCAGTTAATACCTGCAATGTATTAACCCTGGGGCTTGTAGAAACCAGCTTTATTGCCATAAACAAGTCACTAAAATTTTTCTATTTATTGTTTTTAAGACGTGACTGCTACATACAAAATGGCGCCCGTGATGGACCTTTGGCAATTGTTGTGTGAAAAGAAAAATTCAATGACATCATCACTGCAGCTGGCTAGTTAGTATTAACCTTATCTTCTAACCTTATCTTTCTCCTTTTATTTTTGCCCCAGCTAGCACAGGTGTTAGAAAACAAGACATAATGTTTGCATTGTTGGTTGCATAATTACGCACTGCACGCCACTTGGTTCTCTTACTTACTCTTCGGATTGAGGCATTGTGTTTAGCCATTTATCGGGCACTAGTGGCTACCAAATAAGTTTCGTATGTCAGAGTAGGGCGCAGCAGCTTAAGTAATTTGTAAATCTGTGGGAGATTCACAGTGTTTTTTGTGTGAAGTAAGGTTCTTGCAGCCAGAGACTTAAACTCGTCTCAACCAGATTCTAACTAATATTCTCTTACCTGAAACACAGCAGCACAGACTGACTTTTAGCCCTTCCTAACGCTTCAAAATTTGTTCCATTTTATGTTAGCATTTAAATCTCCCGCACTTGGTTTGATAAAATTCGATAAACTGTCAGTTCGATAAACTGTCATTTCGATGAACTGTAGTTTGATAAATTGTTGTTCGATGAATTGTCATTTCGATATACTGTCGCTCGATAAAATGTCAATCAATGAACTGTCTGTTAGATAAACTGGATCAATTAAAATTAGACTATTTCTGTAAGTTTGATGACAAGAAACATAAAAAAGCAGACTTGTTTCACTGGTCCTAGACATGGTTCAACTTTTAATATGGCCTGCATCAGAATTTTGGTTAACCCAGGTATAACACAACATCACGTCAAAACGAAACTCTGTGATAACCAGATACTTCAAGTGAAGTATCTCTCGCTTCTTCTTATAGTTTTCTCTCCCTACGTTTCTTAAGAAGCCAAGAAGAAATTTCAAGATAAAATTAATTATTTTTGCGGCCCGCCAGCGTTACTCCACAACATGTGTGACCCATAAGAGTAAATAGGTTTCCTACCCTTAGTCTACGCCAAAAGCAAGTAAAAACAACTCAGTTGCTCAAGCTCTGGACTACTTAGCAAACCCAATCAACTTGGCTCTGATCTACTGCGGCTTGACTTCAACCCACCGAATATCAAAGACAAGAATAAAAAAGTATGGATGAAAAGAGTATGAGTGTCTTTGGTGGAGCAATTTACATAAACATGCATTACCTACACGAAAAATTCAAGGAACTACGTCAACTGCATATTTTTGAAACAGAATCTTGTGAATATCAATCACATCAAAAAAGTTACTTTACTTTTGTAACTGAAAACAGATCTTATTCATAAGCAAAACACAACCGTTTTCCGATGTTCTGTCACCAAATCATCAACCACTGTTATAGCTGTGCGGGACTCAAAGTATGCGTTGAATAAAACACCAATCTAAAAGGTCGGGAATTTGAGGTAGTGTTGCTGTTACCTGTCTCTCTAAATGCCACAATGTGAAAGGTCACCATATTCGCTATAAAAGTAATGGTCTTTTCTTCCCGATCTTCTGTTAATTGGAAAATTAGCGAAACAGGTTTTGAAAGAACCCAGTAAAGCATTTCAACTTATAACTTTGCTCTTGTTGTTCTTAAATTTGCGATACAATTTTCAGACTGGTTATAAAACCTTATACTGTTAATTCTCAACTGCTTCATGTATACTCACTCTTTCGTTTCTTTCCATGACAAACAAATCCAGGTTTCCTCGCACTTTTCTCCATCTGTAGTTGGTGTCAGTTTCAAACATTTTTGAAAACTGCAGCAAAATACAATGAATAAGAACTACGAAATCAACTTTTATTTAACGATAAACCAGATAAACTTTACCGCACTTCCTTGGTTCCTGCAGTCTTCTGACCCCTATAATTGCAAAAGCTGTTTTAGATTTTCTATCTCAAAGTCATTTTTTCAGGGTTTGTTTCATTACTCTATCTCACCTTAAAGTGAAGCAATTACAAATTAAAAATCAACAGTACTGTAGTGTTACACAGCTTACAGTTACATGGTACCGTAGTTATTCGATTGTAGGCCGCGGCTTACAAAGATTTTTTCATCATTTTGTGCGGCTCATAATCAAGGACGGCTTATAATCAAGAGCGGCTAATAATCGAGTAAATACGTTGATCATCCATAATTTTTCATTTATCTCATAACCCGTAAGCATTGCTGGCAGGTTTCAGGACTGAAGATGCGAAATCGATTTCTTATTAATTTTTTCCCTGATGTTTTCATCTCAGCCTTTGTGGAGACTAGTGTGATGTCACGTTACACAGCGCCAATAGGAAATCATTTAGTTATACTGTAGAAGGCGCAGTGCCTGGCACAGGGGGCGTAACGAAATTGGATGGCGCTCAGGGCAAGGTAAAGTTTGGTGCCCCCAATGTTCGAACCTGAGGTCTTTCGGAAGCAAATGTACTGTGTTGAAGAAAGTACATGTGACATTGCTGGGACTTTTCGGCGCCCCCGCAGTCATTTCGCAATCCCATAGTGATTTTGTCGCCCGGGGAATTGTGCCTCCCCTTTACCCCCTCATCACGCTCCTGTACACATTGGACATTAACATGAACACATATAAAAACACTTTTGTGATAAAGAAAAGTGACTGAAAATGACTGGAACTTCGGCGAACCCCGCAGTGATTTGGCGCCCGGGGCATCGTGCTTCCTTCTTACGTCCCCGGCAGCACAGGGAACAAGAGTGAACCTGGTCGAACGGTAATCCCTTATTGCTGGTGCTGCAGAAACGCCATGGTCCCGGCATTCTGGTTTCACATCTCCAAAAGAGACCGTTACAATAGTTACTTAAATACTCATCAAATCTGGTTATGCAACTATAAAATCAATATCGTCATCTGGCTTTCATAGAGTTTAAAGGTTTTGTTTCGTACAATGGCCATCGGACGAAGTACAGATGCTAGTAGCACAGGCTATAAGAAAATTGCAGTTGTATGTCAGTAGTGAAGAAACTTCTGCCGATACCTCCGGTTGGATTGAAAATAGTAAACCAAATGCAATGTCATAAACAAAAATATTAATTAACGAACAAACAACTAAACTCAGCTCACATTCATGTTTTTGTCACAAAATTGTCGTTCAACAATTGATGAGCTGTCAGTAACTTGGCCCGGGAGGAAGCAAGTGTCAATGCTTGGATCTTGCTTTGCTTGCTGATGTTGCTTTGGGCTGCGGTTGTTTCGCAGAAACGTAACTTGATCAATTTGATTTAAATGGCCGTGCTGGCCACTTAGCATGCTTCAGCGGAGAAGTGCTTAAGTTTTGATTTTAGCATTTTTGTTACTTAGCATCATTCTGGTGAAAAAAAAATTGGTTAGTGAAATATGTTTTCATTACTTTACCAGCCTAACCTAATTTGTATAAAGCAGCATAGGAGTAGGCAGGAATCAGTACGGTGACTGCATGAAGATGTTACATCTTAGCTAACTACACAGGCTAGGAAGATTGGTTTGGAACTTGCCAACTGGTCTGCGGCCGTCCTTTGGCTCTGATCTGACGTTTCCCACCTGCTACTGAAAGTGTGTGTTGTCATGTAGAGCGAAAACGTTTCCACGTTCAGGCTATGTCACAAGCATATTGCTGTGTCACAAGCATATTGTTACGTCACAAGCATATTGCTGTGTGACCATTCGTAATATTGAGCGTTGAGCGACCGAAAGCAAATACTAATCAATATACTCTTCAAAGCGTTTTTGGTTATTATTAAATGCTTGCGTATTTTGAATAGAAAAATTTGCGATTCATCTCGATGTACTGAAAGTTTAAAAGAAAATGTAATTTTTTGTTCATTCTAGGCCCTCTATGTCCAACCTGCGTCCGCGGGCCGCATGTGGCCCAGTCGAAGATTTTGTGCGGCCGAGTTTATATTTTAGCTGTAGTGAAAGTAACGTACATCCCGAGAACCAGTTCTTATTTTGATAATCTTGAATTTTACATTTTTAATACAAGCAGTTCTCAATAGTCGTCAGTGCCACTTTAAATACGTCTGGTACCACTGCAGTTAGGATTCGAACGCATTCAGTATATTGGCCTAAGCTAAATTTAGTTTGTTAAGATCACAGTAAGTCATTCAATGTGCGGCCCTCACTAATATGTCATTCATTATGCGGCCCTGGTTAAGATAGTAACATAATTTTTGGCTCAGTTTGACATAGCTGTTCTAGGCTGATCTATAATAACGTTGTAAAGGCCGTAGGTCACAAAACGCTGGTTGCAGGCCTAGCAATTGACCGGCAGCTCTTATTATTATCTTTACTGTAATCCTGGTTGGAATAGTTAGACACTATATTCTTGGTTATAGGCTGCTTGATGTGGAAGCTGCAGTTCCACTTTGAAAGCAGGCACATAAGTTTAGCAGCACACTAACGTTAACTAATGTTAACGGAAATACTAACAATACAGTACTTTCTGGAAGCACTTTGGAGAAGTGGCATTTGTTACATCACAAGTATCGCCGAAGATTTCATCATTTCCAACACTTTGCGCGCATGTGGAACCTTTTACTTTGTACGTAAGGCAAAGCTTTTCCAAATAATTAGTGTTTGTTTAAACCCATAAATTTTCTCTGAAACCTTGACACTAACACAGTGATTCTCAACCTTTTTTGACCCATGGATGGTCTTTGAAAAATATCCGATGGACCACTTACTGTAGCTATGCTGACACCTCACGAACTAGTCGAAACTGCATTGCACATAGGTCAGGAACGTTTTATCAAAGATTTATGGAACTTTCTGGGAACCATTAGAAATTCCTGGTGGACCACCTGTGGTTCCCCTGGATCACGTTCAGAATCACTGCACTAACATTTTCAGATATTTGCATAGTGGCATAGCAATATCGGTGTCAATATCCAACCAACGTCAGTGGTGAACCTATGGTTTCCCACGCCCAGGAATGAAGTCAATTTGGACGCCCCCACCCAGTCCGTTTGTGACAGCACAGATGCGAAAAGTGAGCTGGGAGTAAAGGGGCGTCGAAAGCTGATTCGGGCCCCGCGTATAGTTGTTTCTAGATCCGGCTGGTAGCTTGCTTTGACTGTGACGCCAGGACCTTTTAATCTTGGAAATAGTAAACTATCTTGCAGTTAAGAATCTAATCGTTTCGCCTGATGCTATTATAGTGGAAACATTAGTGCTTTAATGTTTTGTGCATTTTTACTGCGCGATTCCCAGTAATATTCCACTGTTTCCTGCGGCGCATTCGAACGCCCAACGCTGTTGTTCGTCGTCATTCTAATTCCGACTCTCCATCGAACCGTTACGCCACGTGTTTCTGACTTCACGCTCTAGTGCATCGGAGTTTTTGTTGTATATCTGAATATAATCGAAAGAAGCAGTCAACTTAGAGTACTACTGGAGAGTTATCAGCGAACAAAGTGGTGAGAGCCTTTTATTTGCCTTGCTTTGGCTTGGCAACTTCAAGACGTCAGGTTGCTT
>Ga0210059_1007997_pt1 | contig 16772 bp, 18 predicted proteins | sample Ectturendosymbi2_FD_188042 | JGI IMG/M metagenome (GOLD analysis project Ga0210059, IMG submission 188042) | Ecteinascidia turbinata endosymbiont from Florida, USA - Sample 2 (SPAdes) (version 2) | ecosystem: Host-associated > Tunicates > Ascidians > Unclassified | place: Key West, Florida...
AGTAAAGGCACCTGCTCTTGGTCATTAGACAAATTGACAGTGTCCCACGAAGAGCGGTGGGAATTCCAACGTTTCGAAAATTTATTTGAGGTTTGGCCAACATACTGTTCTCCGCATAATTTACAGGTTGCAACGTAAATACCGTAATTGGCGCAAGTTAGCACCTGCCTTAAAGGAAACAATTTGCCCTTTGAGTGCAAGGCAGTGACTTTAGGTACCATGTTTGCATCGTGCTTTCCAAATTTGCCACACAACGCACAGTGTCCGCATGGTCCCGAGTAACCTCTTTGCTGTTGGTTTGAAGCTTCACTGTGCGCCAGTGATCTGTAGTTTGTTAGAAGTTGGCCAACTGTGGTTGTTGGCCAACTGTGGTTGGCCAACTTTGTTATAATTGTTCGAACTTTACTGAAACCTTGTTATAATTGTTCGAACTTTTTTAATATAATTGTTCGATTAATATAATTGTTATAATTTTTAATATAATTGTTATAATTGTTCGAACTTTACTGAACTTTACTGAAAAAAACTCAGTTTGTTATAAATTGTTCGAACTTTACTGAAACCGTAATGAAATTATACGATTGCCCTTATTCATACCGATAAACGCATTTTCAAGAAGAAATGTCTTCTATAGCAAATGACCATTACTATGAAGAAGTTAAGAAGAATAATTCGTTTTTTCAACAAAACAAAACGCAACAATCATTGACTTACATGAAATCATCTTAGGCTGTGGAAGTGTTTCATCGTCAGCAAACACCGAATGAAACAGCATATCCTAGAGGTTATTTGATCAAAATCTATTATAAAAATATCGAACGGGATTGTTCTGGAGAAAAGTTACATGTACCTGAATAATACCGCCAGAATACCCTGATTTTGCCAAAACCATCAGAGCCCCCGCATTTGAAAAACCTAAACTTTTGCAAAGAAATTTCAACTATTAATTTAGGTCAGGGGTGGCCAACAAGTCGATCGCGATCGACCGGTCAATCGCCGAGTGTCAGTTGGTTGATCGAGCCTGATTTTGCATTGTATTGACAAGATACCTAAAAAGAACACTTTTCAATCAATACTCCGGAAAGTACATAAAAATTATCCATCAATTGGTTGGACGCGTATATTCTTTAGTGCCTCTTGCGATGGCTGACCGCAGGCTAGCACGGCAGATGCCGCGAAGGTGTTGTGATATGTTTTCCTATATTGCGTAACAATCATGATTTAGACGTAACAGACACTTTGCCTTCTATCTGTGCATCACTTACTAAGGCGATGGTGCACTATATTTGCACATGCGATGCTCAACTTCGGCATTTTGTTACTTTATTACCGACCGGTCGATCGCGAGTTCGCAAGAAATTTCCTTGTCGCTCCCAGTCGAAGACAAGTTGGCCACCCCTGATCTAGGTCATCATGTGTTATCCAAATCCACTACGATTTTTACTGTGGAGTTTGGATATGCCTTTATCAAACGTAGAAACCACTTTGGATAAATATTCACTCTGGCAACCGAATCCTGTACACCACTGGTGCACTGGGAACGCGCGGCACAAAAAAGCGAGCAGAAAATAGCAACCAATCACTGCGGTAAGCGGCGGTGTAGCAAGAGAATTCACTGCGTTTGAGTCAAACATTAAGAATAAACAATGGCGTGGTGCGAGCGGGAAGCGAGGCGGTTGTCTTGTAATATGAGCGACTTGGGAGCTTCCAGGCGTTGGCAATCGTTAGCAGAGGCTAAGACTTGACGTTTTAATCAATCGAAGCGTAGCGGGTAATAAGACTCGCAAGCCACACACTGATTTTTGACCACAAAAGAAACTTGGCTAATTCTCTTTTACATTGTGCCTAAACGCAATAACAAATTGTGTCACCAAGTAACGCATGAGGATTTCGAAACAATTAAAGGCATTCCATTGAAAAACGGTTTCCCCTGATAATTTCTGACCCTTGATTTTGAAACTTTCTTTGAAAACAAAACCCAGGTCCCCAACTAAACACAAGACAGCTGGTTGTCCTGTACAGTACAACCTATTCCCTTGTATACTGACTCACATACTGCTCAGATTAAGATCAACATCATCAGCAGGCTTAAAAAAGAACACAAAAATTCCGAAGACTTAAAGGCACATACCCACACCAAGGCAAGGGCGGATCCAGGGGGGAGATTGCAGCTATTGCCTCCCCTAAAACCTACAAAAATAACACTTTTCACCATGATTTTTTACAATTCCGAAAACAGCATTCACGAATAACGATATAAAGCCATTTTACCGTCCTTTGCTTTGTCACAGCAATGCTGTGAAGTATATTTCATCTCTCTTACGGTAGTGAACCCGTAATGTGACTTGATTGCCAAATATTATTGAAATCGCCTCCCCCCCTAAACTTACTTACTGATCCACCCTTGCACCGAGAACTGTCCTAAACACATCGGCAACATTGATCGTTCAAAAATCGTGGCCTCCGCTAGGCGCTAACGATGTCCAATGCCTGACGGTTTCAAGTCGCTCTTGATAAAAAATACCGCCCCTAGTCAAATGTCGTCACCAGGTTCACACTACTGTTTTAATTTTCAATGTTAATTGAAAAACAATGGGTTGTCTTAATGCTTTAATTCGCCACTTATCACAATGATTAGTTGTAATTTTGTGCCTAGTTTTCCTGTGCTTACGCGTCATCTACGTACTTTGTGGTTTAAAGCATTCATGTTTCGTTACATGTTTGCTGACGACGAAAACAGTTGTTTTTCGAAACTTCCAGTACGAATATACAGTAGTTGCATTTAAATCACTTAATGTTGCGTAATTGTTTCTATACGACTTTACAGGAATTCCAAGTTTCACTTTTTTCTAAAGTACAATAAAAAATGGAAAAATGTTTTAACTTGCATAGCCGCTTTTGTTCCTTTATGTTTGTGTATGTAAACATTGCCAAATTATGCTATTACAAGCTTTTGGGTGATGCAGTGCATTGAAGTTTGCATAAACATACCAATTCGCCGATGGATGAGTTTTCAAAAGTTGAGCACTTGAATTTGTTTGTGTAGGAGACGTTTTTCTTATTGTCTACTCGATCGTTGACCAGTCAAGCTTTGAGTACGCCAAAGAACTGGCGAAGATGGTAGAAGAAGCAAAGGATGCTTTACGTCGAAGCACTTTCCCAGATCCTGGAAAAAAGAAAGGCGGCAGTAGAAGAAAAAAAGTGGTGAGCACCCACACTCCGATATTCATTGCTGGCAATAAGGTTGATCTAAAAGATCAACGTGTTGTGCCCGAAAGTGCTGCAGCCGAGTGGGTGAGTGAACACCACCAGTGCAACTACTTCTTGCGAGGTCATGTGGATGTGTCCGCTCGAGAGCTGTCCAGTGTTCAAGCGCTTTTCGAACGTTTGTTCTTGACTGCCCACTTGCCGCTGGAAATGAGCCCGCATATGCACCGTAAGGTGTCAGTACACACCTTCATGGAAACCAGTTCGCTTGCTGCTCATCAGTCTCCTTTACCACTGCCGCCGTATTTTCGCAGTAACAGCTCCGATAGCAACACAGTGCAAGGAAAAGTTTGGCGTTCTTTCAAATTTCGCCGTCAACTCTCATTCCCGTCTTCTTCTGGATCTTCTTCATCCTGTTCCGTGATGTCCACAGCTTCTGACGTTATTACCTTTGACCCATCTCAGAATAGTCAAAACGGCTGTGCTTCTGCAGAGTTAGATTTAATTGATCCTAACGACGCTGTGGCCACGGTTTGCTTAGACCAGAGAAGGCCTAGCGCTTCCACGGAAGTTGATCTTGCCATCAGTAAAATGAAATCAAGCTATGACTGCGTACATAATTGCTCCAAACATGGAAAAACGATAAATCACGGAAACCACGGCCAAGAAGCGGACAAGGAAAGCGGGGAAAGAAAAGGGTGGGGAACGTCTCTGCAAAAACTGAAAAAAATCATTCGCACCTAAGCCTTGTAGTATAACTGAACGAACAAACTGTTTGCCTGCACAAAATGTACGTTTTACGATTTAAAATTTTTGTGGTTGGCAACTTGTGCTTTGCCAAGCGTTTGTTATAACAAAGCTGCGTTGGCTTCCTCCTTTATTCACTCCCTTTCTTAAAGTAATGCCTTTTATGAGAATAGACAGCTGGAATAGAACAACGACTGGATTACTGGATTTCATACGTTTTTCAACCCACTCATTAAGATGCGTGCTGGGGCATCAGCATGTGTAACAAGCCTTAAAAAATGGAAGAAAACAAATATAGATGTCATCATAACATTCTGTTGCATTGCACGCTAACAGAACAAATGTCAAAAATAGTGCGAAGATTTTGTTCAGATGATAAAACGCTGTTGTACTAAGTTCGCCACAGAAAATGATGGTATTCCAGCGAAGTGATGATGTTTGCGAAGGGAATTGATAAAATTTGTTGTAGATAGCTCAGTGGTTCTTTTCGTTTTACATTACCTGGCACACGCCCATTGGGCACGGTCTGGAACGCACCAGCGTATCCCCATTTTGTTTCATGCAGGCAATAATGCTTGTGCTTTTTTTTGTGACTTTGCCGGAAATTGCTAGTGCAGGATGATTCCCTGCGTGGGGGCAGTCTGTTGTTAAACGTCATAAATATAGCAGAAAAAATATTTGTGTAAAACCGCTTCATTTGGATAACGTTGTTTTGACAATCCTTATGTTTCGTTATCATGGCAAAGAGACAATAAGAACAGAAAGCATTTGTGCCGGAAGAACGAAAATGTTTTTGTAACATTCTTAACAACGAAATGTCCTGCTACTTGTATTCCAATTATTTGAATGGTCAAACATCAGGAACCTAGCCTGGCAAATCAACGCCAGTTTTCCGAAATGTTCGAACGGCAAACACTCAATATCACAGTAAAACGTAACGATGGAAAAATGGACAGCACCGCGGAATGTGTGGTCGCTGTGGCGTAGCCGGCCCAAAATTCTAGGGGAGACCAAAAATTTGGAGGGCCAAAATGTTTGACTTTAGGCGAGCAACAGTATTTTTGTTTGGGACACCGCTTCTCAAAGCACAAAATGACTAGATATGCTAAAACTTTGGGGGCATGGCCCCCTGCTGGCTACGCCTATGTGTGATCGTTTTGTTGATGCTGGTGACCTCTGAGGAGAAATTGGTTGTAATTGTCAAAAATCCCTGCGTTGCCGTTGAACTACAGTAAAGTGAGCTTTCTTCCAAGTGTTTACTTCACTTTCCGTGCATGCACAACAAAATGTTGCCGTTTTTTCATCGTCTGTTATGAGCGTTAAGCTTAAAATAGCGAAATATTACAAAACCTGTTCAGAAAAAAAGCAACTGAGGCTTGCCTTTCATGAAAATCATATAGTTTACAAAATCGAGAAAAATTTTGCAGAGGGACGTAGCATCAGAAAAATAATAACTTCTTAAGGTTTTAAAATATATCAAAGTTTGAATGCTCCCTTTATCAACGTTTTTTAACACTTTTTGTAAAATTTTAGTAATTATTTTGACTAGAAGGTTTCCAGTGGAAAGTTGATACCAAATGAAAACACACACTTTTTGGCTTCCTAAGCTTGAAGTTGTAAAGCATCTGTCAGACTTATAGAGGAGTTGTTTTTGTAAATCAACTAAATCGTAATCAGCCACGTCCTGCAGACGTCAATGGTTCGCAACCTTTTTCTGATCACGTAACACCTCTTGCTTTTTTTACTGTCACTGAGTAATACCTGTTCCTCAAGAACTGAGTTTGTTGAAATGATTACTACAAGATACAAATGATGTAATAGCCTATACAACAATTTAATGCGACGACTACAACTGTGCGCAGTGGCGTACCTGTAGGGTTTCCCGCGCCCGGAGACAAAGTCAATATGGGCGCCCCTACCCAGCCCGTTCGTAGCAGTATAGATACGAAGAGTGAGTTGGGAGTAAAGGGGCGTCCAAAGCTGACTCAGGCCGCGCGCATAGTTGTTTGTAGACACGTCTGAAACTTCTTATGACTGTGACATCACGGAATTGACGTCAGGACCTTTGAATCTTGGAATTCATTAAGTAGCACAGAGTTAGGAATCTAATCTTTTCGCGTGAAGCTATCCCCATTTTAAAATTTCGGTCACGATTGAACCTTCAAACTGTTCTATTACGAAATTTCGAGTTCCCTGATCATCTGAGAAAATCTGTATGAACTTTAATGACATAATTTCATGGGCACAAAAATCACAATATAAATTAACCCAAGTTAATTTCTACCTTATTTTCTAAAGCATGGGTTGGTCAGAGCCATTTGAAGATCACGAATGCAGCGTACCCACTTGTTCCCTCTCTCGTCAGGTGTAGTCACAAACACCGCTGATGCGAGCTGTGGGTAGGGTGTTCTGGACCGTGCACCTCCAGAGTTTTGAATTTTCGAACACCATAAAGGATTGACTGGGGACAGACCCACGAATACACAGGGCCGGTCTTAGCAAGTGCGGGGCCCGACTGAAAGCACTTTTGCGGGGCCTCACTCAGTGGCGTGTGCCAAACTTTTTGAAGAGGGGCATTAAGCCGTAATTATATAATAATGAGTGATGTAAAAGAGCGAGGTTCAAAAAGGACAATGCAAGCTAGGGTGTCTGCGTGCATGTACCCCAGTTTCACCTCTCCAGCAGAGACTTTCCATGTCCGTTCCACAGCCAGCTCCATAACACCCGATAAATCCATGAGTTGCTACACTTAATACATCCTCTCTTGACAGGTACCTACCGTGGAGTACAACAGGCCAACTGGCCATATTTCAAATGAAATTAACAACACTGCTTGATATAACCAGCCGTTAAAGATAACAAGTGAGCAACAAATCATAAACAAACGAAAAAACGTGACTACAGGCAGGGGTGTAACGAGGTTAGATGGCGCCCGGACAAGAAGCAAGTTTGGCCCTCCCATATTCGAATCTGAGGTCTTTCAGAAGTAAATGTACTGTATTGAAGAAAGTACTTGTGACAATGTTGGGACTTTTCGGCGCCTCATGCAGTCATTAGGCACTCCCAGTAGTGATTCGGCACCACCCGCAGTGATTCGGCTCTCCCATAGTGTTTCGGCGACCGGGGAATTGTGCCCCCTTTGACCTCCTCGTTACGCCCCTGAATACAGGACATCAAACAAAAACTACATTTCTACCTTGTATTATAATGCTACACAATAATGGCAAAGCCTAACGAAACAGATAGATGGGCTGTGCAGTCGGAGTCCCAGCCAAGCAATTTTGCGTGACTGCAGCTAAAGCCGAAGCCATTTACATGGTGGAAGCCGGAGCCTGAAATTTGGGTATCCGTTACACGCAGCCCAAGTTTGTGGGAAAAGAGAGTTAACTCATTGCGGGACGAGCGTGGTTTGCCGTATGTGTACTTAATTATCCTCGTTTGCATGGGCGTCGGAAGGGGAATACAGGGAGAGCTTGGATTTCTAGGATTTTGAGATTAAAAAATGTTTTTCTCTTAGCGTCGAGTTGGTTGAATGAAATTTACCCTGCAATATGCATTTGACCACCACCTGAAAAAATCTACTATTGCCCCCTCTGGAAAAATCCTTCCGACGCCCAAGCTCGTTTGTGTGAAAATCAGGGGTTCTCAAACTTTTTGCACATGTCCTTCTAAACTTAAACCATCTCTGCCTTAACTAGCTGCTTTTGAAAAGGCTAGACCACACATCAAAAAGCAATCACAACTGTTACGAATACGATTTCAGAACGAATTATGATGAATGAGGATGTTTAAAAGCTGCGCAGTTCACTTTAATTTTCGTTGGCAAACTGTGGGCCCCACGGTCGCACCGGCGCTACGTTGCAGCCACAATGCTGTGTCGCCCTGCTCTGAGCCAACTAAAGAGAGAACCCACGACCCTCCGCACAACAGCAAGAGACTCCCCGCTCGACCAGATTTACTTTACTGTTGCTGTTACGAAATCAGCCTTGTATGTGGCGTAATCACGTTGCCACACTATACCGCAGATTCAGTTGAAAGTCCAAGTTTACGTAGGTTAGTAGGCGTAGCGCGGGTCTTCGGCGCAGGGCCCGATTGGAAGCAATCGGTCCAATTGGCTAAAGGCCGGCCCTGCGAATAAATAAACGAGAAGGACATACAAAAGAATGCACATCAAAAACTGAAAGCAAATAATTTTATACAAAACTGCCAGACAACTACAAAATTGCAAATTCTAAAACATTTCGTTGGATACAATACCTGAAAAGTTGACAGAAAATAAAAGAAATACTGCGATGTAATGCTTTAGCCTACTGGCAATTATCCAGCTTCAAAGACAAATTTTTCTTGCGTTTGCTGCAAATTTATCGATTATTTCGTCAAAAACTGATATAGGCCTAATTAAAATATGTCACAAAGTATTATTAACCTAGGAAATAAGGCCAGTGACGTTCCGTGAAAAGTTCTGGCATAGCAATTTTGTGGCCTGAATTTTGACAACCATGTCCGCGGGGATGCTCAGTTTATAGGTCAATTAATATAAAACATATAGAAGCAGGCGCGGATTTACCATTAGGCTAAAAAGGCTTAGGCCTAGGCAGAGCTGGGCAGTAGCGAGCTACTAAAATAGCGAGCTACTGTAGCGAGCTAACTTCCCAGTAGCGTTAGCGATAGCGCCGCTCCTTTTTGAAAAAAATAGCGGATGCGGTAGCGAGCTATCACCATTTTACCGCTACCGCTATTCGCTACTTTGACGTGAGTGATGGCCAAAGGAAAAACTTCGCAAGAGCTTTTCCGTCAGCACATCGCTGATAGTAACTACTCTTCTCACTGTTTTGCGCTGATTTTTGATGATTTTTTTCAGTAAGCTAGCAGCATTAGGAAAGATTTAGCTCAGGTTGCTTTTGACCTGATCGATGGGTTCCACATTAGTTCGGTAAAAACTCAGCATCAGCGACGAACTTAAAGCAGTTGGGTCTTCGAAGCAAAGGCTACCGCTATCGGTAAAGCTGCGTATGACTGAACTGAATGCCTGGAAAAATATGGCACTGCGTTCAACATTTCGCTGCATGTGCAACTACGGTTTTTGTTTTGAAGTATATGTCAGTACGACAGTTTTTGTAGCTTTCTTCGACTTCAGGATATTTAGCTCTATGCATAAATTGAAGCAAACTCATGATTCTGTCTTGAAGACAGTGGCGTAGCAAGGGGGAAGGGGAGACATCTGTCCCCGGGCGCAGCATTTTGAGGGCGTAAATTAAGGTTAGAATGTCACGTGACAATTACGAAATGTCAAATGTCAGCGGATGCTAGTAATTACGATTTACGAAATGTCGAATGCCAGTCGCTGACATCCAGTTCCAAAATCTCATCAAGATTACCAAGGTTCGCAAAGGGAGCAAACTTTTCATCACAGTATCATAGGGAATTTCATGGTTAAGAAGATCTAGTTGAAACAAATTTCTTGCAGCTATTCACGCACCCACAACATTCAGAATGGTTTTCTACACTCTCTGTTATTATTTTTGAGGTCAACATTGTTGCTGAACAGAAACAAACATATTGGTGAATAATTTTTTGTTTTTTATAAGTTTGCACTTCCCTCAATGCTTTTACTGACCCCTGCCCTACCGCTGCTTCGGCTGCTACCTGTGTTTTATGTAATCTCACCTATAAACAGAGCATCTTACAGACATGATTATCGAAATTCAGATCACAAAATTGCTAGCAAAATTTCCTACAGAGAGTCACTGGCGTTAGATATTTTCTAGGTTAAAATATGTGACACTTTTCTAGGTTAAAATATGTGACACATTTAAATCTTCTCAGCTTTTGACAAAATAATCGATAAATTTTCAGCAGCAAAAGCAAGAAAACCTCGGTAAACCCGAGGTACACCACTTCTTGAAGTGTCGTTTGTTTTTTCAAAGTGCTTTCATGTCTGTTGCTGCAGCATGATACTGTGGATAAAAACGCTGTTTGGAATCTACGTAGTCGTATTCAATTTCGTTCAAACCAGCACGAAAAACTTCTTGTAACTTGCCTTTGTAATGAAATGTCGCTTTTCTGTTACATGGCACGTTCTTTTTCTTGCATGCGTCACAGCGTTTCTTTCACATTGTAGTTAATTTGGGGAAAGGTTATTTTTGTAAGCGTGGTCGCAGGCGTCTTCACTTTGAGCTTCATGCCTCGGATTGTGCTAACTAAACTTAACAACTACATAGGCTAATTCCCTTTCTTTCTAATCTGACGACTTTAGTCTTATGAAAAAATATCATCTTTAAGAACCGTGAATGACATTGTTATTACTCCACCTTAATAATAGCATTGCCTGTTTTCATAACCATTTGCATTTTCTTAGATGCTTACAACGTTCACAAGCCCAGCAACAAAAATTTTGCACCCGTGAAAAAACAAACTTTTCGCTGAACAAAAAAATGCACATCAACGTTGAATAAAAATCGCCAGTTTGTCTACTAAGCGATGTCAATCGTGAGCAACATAATCTATGCGATTACAGACATCCACTGTCGCTTTTCAAGTAACATAATCAGTTGTTGCGAAACGTGTTTTGCCCAAATCGAAATGTTTTTGATACAGTGTTACAATTCAACGGTCTCGCTGAGCTACCCTCCTACTTGCAACAAAGCTGTTATATACCTAAGCACCTTGGAAAACATTTCAAAACCGACCAAGTTGAAAATGCAAATTTTTTACGGCTTAGCATTAATACGCGTAGAAAGCAAAGCTTCTTTGTATTCCAAGGGTTACACTGCTTGTAAGCAAACCTACTAAATGGTTGCGGTTATTTTTGTACCGAAACATCTCGTCATGTTAATTACAGTGTATCAAACCAACACTGGACATCAAGCAGTAAGCTTTAACAATGAATCCAATGCGCAGAACATATTTACATTAAAATGTTGAAGTTGTCATGCTTTTGACATTGTGCACCAACTTTCAAGTTTTTTCGCACTTTGCTTTACAATCTTCACCGATGAAGATGTACGTTTTTGTCTTGCAAACATTTTCGTGAAATCACTCACCAATATATTTTGTTTGCTCCCCTCTTTCTTGAAACATTTCGAAATACCTGCGTTACTTTGTGTTGTAAAAGGAATACTGTTAGTCATCGGTCTTAATTTGAGATATTCCCTAGTACTCCAAATAAGTAACATTCCCTACTCACTAAAAAAATCTGTCTCCTGTGTGAAATTATTTTCGTTGAAGAATTTTACACTTTCACTAAACGAGGCACCGAAAGCGCATTATTTTTGTTTTCTGCTACTCATTCAAAGTTCTGGTGTTCAGCAAAAATCAAATAAGGTTACTTTGCCAAACACCAAAACTTTTTCTACTGCAAAACTCGCGTTGTGCGTACAATCGCTATGTTTAATACTTCACAACGCACAATCTGTGGACGTTGCCAGATCACAATTCCCGGTCACTTGAGGGTTTAGGTTTCTGATCATGTTACAGCGCGTCCATTGTGGAACCCTGAAAAATGAACACTTGGGAGAATTAATTCGCACATCTAGCAACGTGCTGTCCAGATTTTCGGGGACTAGAAAATCAAGCAAAAACTTGATATTGACAATCACTATACATCATTTTAATGTAAAACTTGTATTCTTTACAGCAGAGATGAGCGAAGTCACATTTTTCAGACTCCGACTCCACTCCTGCTCCACGCTTTAAGGCTCCTGCTCCGACTCCGAAAATTTTTGAAACATCAACTCCGACTCCTGTTAACACTCCGAAAACTTCCAAGTAACTCATGTTAAAAAGATACTGTCTATTTTGCCTCATGAGGCAAAATATATGTTGTGGCTATTTTGCCTTTGATAGAACACAAATTCTTGAAATGGTCACATGACTAGCACAATACAGAGAGACACAACATGTTGAGGTTGAAAGCTATGGCTTAGCCTATTCTTTACACAACGCAGACAAACAGCCACTAAAAGCTTTCCCACATTTAAATTAGACTTTACGGTCAGCTGTGTAGGTCATGCATTCCAAACTTGTCATGTAATCACTTCAAACAAATGTGTGCAGCTACTGACAAAAAAACTTCAGATCTGTTTTTGCCTCATGAGGCACAATAGAGGCTGCTTATCAAATATACTGTACACCTTAAAAGTATAGGTTCTACAATAATTACATTATGAAGTGGAAACCATTAAACTACTAGTTAGAAGTTCAAGCTTCAATATAGATGGCAAGTATTTGAAGTGAGTGTTTATTTGCAATTTTTACAAAAGACTCATTTTAAATCTCCGAGGACAGGAGGTGATCACCTGTTCACAAATATTGATCGTACTTTAACCATCATCTCATGTGCCCAGATAAAACTCTGAACTATGACTATGCCAAACTGTGCCATTAACATGAATGTGCAAGCAAATCATACAAAAATATTAACAACAAGAATATTTACATTACGCATAACTTAGGCTACAATCCCTTTCAAATTTATAATGATAGGCAACAACGATGCAAAACAATATAGGTTACAGTATCTTCAAAATCAAAGCTGCAACTATCAGGGCAAACATCCAACTTTGTTCAGTATGGCTCCAATGCGTGAGCAGAGGTTGGCCTATGCAAGCGGTGGCTAGACTAGAAATCTGCACAAGTGACAATGCGAATAAACATTATATTTTGCTCTACTACACATTACTTCTAACATCATCATGGTCAAATCCTGTCACTAGGCCTACAGTACAGTCAACAAACGAACAGTGTATAGGTTATTTCGGCACACTGTTACTTCTCTATATTCTGTTTTGCTAGCCATTGTTTTTTGTCATGTGTCTTGTGTTATTGCCCACATCATTAGCCAAACATTCTCATAGTTACGGTATGAATTTCGAAATTCCCGAACTGCATTGTCACTTACACACTGTATTTTGCATAGGCCATAACTTTGAAACCATCATTAGTGGTGAAATGCTCGGTACACCCACCCAGTGTCACACTTTCGTGATATACAGTATGACGACACTGGTCGGCAACACGTCTAAAATTAATTCCATTCTGTTTTACAACAACAGCATCATTACAGAAATTAGGTCCCTCAAAAATTTCGATTGGCTCCTGCACAGATATTCATGTTGACTCCGGCTCGAATCTAAAATATTGACTCCGGTCCGGGTCCTGCTCCAGGCTAAAATGCAAACTCCGGCCGGAGTCCACTCCGGCACTCCGGCTCCGTGATCATCTCTGCTTTACAGTACACTGCAGACCCGATATAACGCGGATGTCGGGATCCACAACACCAGACCGCATTATGAGTCGCGTTACACCGAGGTATTTTATTATGTGAAAGCAGCTCACAAACCAGTGGTTTTGTTTATTTCACGTGTGGACCCAGACACCACACAAGAAGAAGTGGAAAAGTTTGCAAACATTCTTTTCCAAAAAACTGAAATCCACTGTGAAAAGCTTAAAACAAGATATCACTTTTATGCCTCTTTCAAAGTTACCCTTCAAGGTGTCGAAATGGAAGATGCCCTCAGCTCACACATATGGCCCAGTGGCATATGAGTAAACAATTCTTATATGGAAGGACTCTCAGCCACAAAAAAAGCTGGAACAATCAAAACCCAACAACAGTCAACAATGGCAGCAAAAATGAAGAATTGTCAGTAGTTACTTACAACTGTCGTGGCTTGACGGCATCATTGCATGACATTGAGCAACTTCGTGCTTTGTATCAGATAATTTTTCTCCAAGAAACGTGGCTGGCTAAGCAAACATTAGACAAACTGACTGATGTCAGTGATAACCATTTTGCCTGTGGCACAGCTGAAGTTGATTACACAAAAGGCATAACATCTGGTAGGCCATATGGCGGGACAGCAATTTTGTGGAACAAAAAGCTAAATGCGAAGATATTCATGAACCAAGACCAAAGTATCATTGGTCGGGGGGAAGCCTAGACTCAAACTCTTTGAACTTCCTAAATGTTTATATTGTTGAATTCGTCTTGGCTCCTCAACATGACATGTCTTGTGATACTGAAATAACAACGAAAAGAAGACTTCGATTACTGGAGAAAAAAAATTGAAGAAAGCAACTTAGAAGTTTACCGACGAATTCACGACAAGCCAAACGAAGCTGAAAACTAAACAATGACTAAAAGACATTAACTCTTTAGAACATAGTCATGTGTACCTATTTGATGTATTGTGAATTTATACTTTGCACATTTATTGTGAGTCACCTTTGGGAGAGAGTAACTTAAGATGGTATAGAAAATTATTACATTGAAAAATAACTTCAAATTGCAAATAGAACTAATGATGAAAACATGTAAAAATATTGTTGTAAAATACCGATTCGGAAATAACGACTAGAACGCCAACCATATATGACCACTAGATGCCGCTATTGCATTGCACTGTGCGCTAGTCGAGATTTGTCACGTGACCAAGGCGGCGTACGTCGTGTCCGTATAAGGAGCCGCAGTGGCTCACTTAAGTCAGGTGAAGTCGTGGGCATACCAGTCTCAACACGTAAATAGTTGGCAAACGAGTGGGGTCTAGTGAACTAGTGATCTAGGACACGCTTGTAGCCAACAAACACCCCAGAACGGTTAGACTTACGGAGATACCGAGGTCTTAACCAATTTTCAGTCAGGTTGCGTTACGACTGCCCAATAGGATGGGTAACTCTCTCCCTCTGTGAAAGAATAGAATTTGCATTAACCCCTGTCACCTGTAATAATGCCTGTGTATGTTGATGCACAATTTAAACCCCTGTTGTGATAAATGTCGCAGTGCTTAACGTTGTATTAATAAGACCATGAGTAAATACAATTTTGTTGTGATAAACTGAGCGGTTCGAGCGAAACCGGCGGGTCTAAGTTTCTTAATTGTTAACTTGGGCGTGCCATGGACACTTCCTGTTAACCAGTGCTCTCGCGGAATTGTCCTAAACGTGTAGTGTTCTTCTTCTTTAGAAGGGACTGCCACAATATGTCATATTGCTGTGACTCCAACTATGATGAGTACATAAACTGTCTTAGTAAAATTTCAACACTGATGAAATTGACAGCCCAAATGTAATCATAATGGGAGACTTCAATGCTGGCCCTAATAACAATTTTGGTGAATTGATATCCCAATTCTGCTTGGAACATGGATTGAAAAAATCAGATAAAATCATTCTTCCAATTGATTCATTCACCTATGTTAGTGATACTCATGGAACATGCAGCTGGCTGGACCATGTAGTTCCATCAAAATCAAAATCTGCTCATGACTCCAACCAAAACATTAAAATATTACACCAATTCATTCTCTCTGACCACAGGCCAGTAGCTGCAACCATAAAAACTGCAGCAATACCTCAAAACCTACTCTGTGAAAACAAGACAACATGAAAAAAATATGAACTGGAACAAAGTCACACAGCAACAAAAACTGAAATATCAACAGGCTAGCAAGATCTGGCTCTCAAAAATACCCTTAATTGAAGGACTTACCTCATGGACAATCCTATGTGCAAAAAACAAAAACACATTGACATGCTAGAAAAATTTTACAATAACATAGTAGAGGCACTCAAATGAGCAGCAAGTGAAAACGAGCAGCAAGTGAAGAGCAGCAAGTGAAACTAACAGTCCAAAACAAAAGCATAATATTCCTGGGTGGAACAAGGATGTGAGAGAAAAGCACAAGGCTGCCCGACAAGCATACTTATACTGGATTGACAATCATAAACCCAAAAGTGGACCTCTATTTGACATCATGAAAGAAAGTAAAAAAGACTTCAAATATGCATTAAGAGCTTGTCGGAAGTCCCAACAAAAATGCAAAGCTGATGCCATGGCTGAGGCTTTACGGAACAGATCTCCCAAAAACTTCTGGCAGAGCATCAGCAAAAGCAAGAAATCATGGCTTCCGTCTACAGTGGGAGGAGAAACAGGAAATAAAGCAGTCGCTGTCATGTGGAGAAAACACTTTTCAGCATTGCTCAACTCATCAAAAAACTGTGGAATTGGCAATTTTGTGCATCAAAGTATAATCTCACATGGTAATTTTGAAGGGATTGATGAGTTGATGTGCAACAGCTTCAAAATTAAATCTCTGCTGCACAAACTACCACTGATTCGCGCATCTGGCAAAAATGGCATCTTTGCTGAACACATTTTCTATGCTGATTCAAGTGTGTGCAACCACCTGAGTAGTCTATTCAACGTGTGTTTAATGCATGGAAAAATTCCTCAGGAATGCATGCAAACAGTTATTGTACCTATTTGCAAAAACAAGAATGGGAACATAAGTGATGCTGGGAACTATAGGCCTGTTTCCCTTGCAACTATCATCTCCAAGTTGTTTGAACACTACATCTTGTCATGCATTTCCCCACTGTTGGCCACAACAGAATACCAGTTTGGCTTCAAGCCAAAACATAGCACTGACATGTGTATTTTTCTACTTAAACAGACTGTGTCTTATTATGTAAACAAAGATACCCCAATGTTTTCAGCTTTCTTAGATGCATCTAAAGCATTTGACAGAACTAATCACAACCTGCTGTGTGCTAACTTAATCAAGCGCAATGTAGGGCTGTGGAGTCGGAGTCGAGGAGTCGGAGTCGGAAAGATTTTCAACCTGAGGAGTCGGAGTCGTAGAAAATTTTAATGACTCCGACTCCGGGCAGACCTTTTGCTCACCAATTTGTGACTGTTTGTGCCACAAACAGGGGCGGAGGCAGACATTTTCATTTGGGGGGGCCACTGGAGGGGCTAGTTTTGCAACAAGGAGAGCTGTCAATGGTCTGTGTAGGACTTTCAGAAAGAGACCTGAAAA
>Ga0210059_1007998_pt1 | contig 16772 bp, 13 predicted proteins | sample Ectturendosymbi2_FD_188042 | JGI IMG/M metagenome (GOLD analysis project Ga0210059, IMG submission 188042) | Ecteinascidia turbinata endosymbiont from Florida, USA - Sample 2 (SPAdes) (version 2) | ecosystem: Host-associated > Tunicates > Ascidians > Unclassified | place: Key West, Florida...
CTTACTAGTATTTGCAGAGCAATGCAATGAAAATGGCTTCGCAAAAAGGAAATGCAAACAATTAAGAAATACAGTAAGACCATTCAATAAACCAGTGACTCAAGCCCACAGCACCGCAAGCCTAATCTGATAAAAGATTACTTTGTACTGTACAACTACCAGGCTACCAGCTACTACAAAAGTGGCTGACCAGCACCCTCTTGACGTACAAGGCTGACACGTAACAAATTGTACCAATTATCCGCTAACAATGACATAACAAATAACATTTTTGTTGAAAACAACGAAACAAACAAAATCACGCATTCACCGTCAGCAAGTAGGCTACCAGTACGCTACACAGCAACAACAGTAACGAGAACATGCTAATTGGTAATGTTCGTGTATTATGCTGGCTGGCTGAACGCCAAAGCGGGACGTTTGGCTGACCGGTCGGGAAGCCGGGACAAGATGCTAAAAAGCGGGACTGTCCCGCCTAAAACGGGACGTATGGTAAGCCTTTCTCTTATCCCTATATAATCATAGTGCAACCTAATAGTAGTGGAGTTAACTCAGTGAGGGAGCTCTATTGCTGCTGGTTGCTATCCCGTTAGTTTAATGCCCCGAATTGCCATCTTTCGCTTGTGCTTGCCTCATTAGTCCAAGGCGATGCAGTCAACTGCAACATTACCAAGCGAGAACAGAGTGTGAACAACTAAGCGCAATTACACGGTGCTCGGCGCAAAAGTCATGGAATTGCAGGTCCATGTGCTGAGTTTGGTTTTCCGGTTATGTTTGATGTTGCGCAAATTTGCCACCGAAATGATTTTGTATGCATTTCAAGAAATATTAATTTAGTGTGAAACCATTTTGGAAGTTTTTTAAATCTGGGTTCACCGTTCACAGCACTATTTTTAGTTTGAAACAAATATAGCGTATATTTAACTCAAACCATTAGCTCAGTAGTTCTATGAAGTCTAATTTAATGGCCTAGCTTGTACCATCAAGAGTTGTGGGTGTTGTGTAGGCCTGTAGGCTTAAATGTGACAGTGATAAAGCTTTCTGTTCAATTTTTTTGATTAGGCTCAACTGTATTTTGTTACTTGCATTCCTTATGTACATTTCAGTTGCAAGGAAAGCTTTTTTCTTTGCTTAAAGGTATTGTTGTGGTAGCTTATGCTTAATCCATTTTAAAAATATACCAAATTTGTTTCTGGTCATGCAAGTTAATTTTTTTCCAATATCTTTTGCTACTAACAACATATTTCTACAATTCTCAACCCACTATAATTATGCATGGGCTTAATGGCTTATTTGTTGTTGGCATTTTGTTTAATAAATTTATTTAACTGTTACAATGCAACTGTTAATTTCATTGAAATAATTCTGGTGTTTTATAATATGGCTAGGCTGCATTGGAAATAGTGATGGTTCCAATGGACTTAATGTGTTTTTTAACTATTTTATCAATTTACTATACGTCTAAAGCCTCAAGATGTGTGTCAGTTTACTGTACTTCAAGCCACTTTACACCAATATTTTTTTTCTATAATGGTTGGTTGCTTTCACTTCTTGTTGCGTTTTTGTTTTCTTTGTGATTGGTAGTTTATTTTCCCAAACAAACATTTGAGCTTGGTGCAAGCAGTCTGTATCATGGTAAAAATGCACACAGTCATTTTTGCTTCATGCTTATATTTTCATGATCCACTTTCCCATCTATGATTTTTTTTGCTCATATTGATTGTATTTCATGAAAAAGAAATGTAATTGGTGTGATAGTGCAACTTTTATGCACACACTAGAAAAGACAGTTTACATTAAATTTGTGTTTTTCTTGCAATATGATGCTTTGCTAGCAGTTGAATATTACTTGACGGATGTAGTTGCTGCAGTTAATAAATTCACAATGAAAAATGTATAAGTATTGCGAGGTGTTTGTCATGCTTCATATTTTGGTGTCAGCATACGTAGGTGTGAAATTTTCAATTGAGAGGTTCATTAAACAATCCTAAAGTTTACAATAAAGGATATGTATAATAAAGAAAAATGAAAATATTAAGAAATTGGTGTAGTCCTTTTGGCAGCATGTGTCTTAGAACAGGGTTACGAGGTTAACTTGAAACAGTAGCTAATTTTCTGTTTAGATTTTCAGGTTTAGATGTTACAGTAACATAACATTTTTGCACATGCAAGCATGGAGACCTTTTACAAAGATGAAGTTTCTAAAGAAAGATTGATTATTGAAGGAGAAAGATGTAATTGCCTGTATAACCAAAGCATGGAATCATAGCACATTAAAGAATCCAGAGCAACTGATTGGGCCAAAGTAGCAGCAGCATGTGATTATCCTGGAACTGGTGAGTGCATTTGCTTGTGATGTTGTGATGTTTTGAACCTAGATTAGACAACCTATTACTTATATTTCAGAAGATGCTTGCCAGAAGACTTGGAAAAAGGCAAGGGAAAATTTTGAAAGAGAAAAAGATGAAGTAAACTCTCATCGATCATGTGATGCAGCCAAGCACAGCAAAACATAGAGTCTCTGTTCTGCCATGAGCTTGGTCAACCAATGTCTGCAGAGCCAATCGTAAGTGCTTCAGAACAGAAACATAAATTCCTATGAAATGCTGACCTGTACCATGTATTTGTTCTTTATCACACAAATCCAATCTTACAATTTTATTTGAGCATGTTTATGAAAATTCTGCATGTAAGAATATTTTGTTCAGTTTGATTACACTACACATGACCATGTTTGTGGTCATTTACAGTGTAGTCAAACATGTAGAACTTTTTACAGCACTACTTCAAATATCCAGGAAAATCAACCAGAAAAAGATTCAATTAGAGTTGAAACTGCTTAATAGAGCACCCTCGGGAATAGCAAAACCTGCTCTAATAAATGGTTGCTCTTTCATCCGATGAGAACTTTTTGCAATAAAAATAGGGTGTCATTCACACTTGGGGTTCACCAATACACATATATCAGGGTACTGTGTTTTATTCTCGTTGTGAGCACTGTACACAGTATTGTAAAAAGAAAAGTTACTGTAGTTTTGCAATATTTTTGTCATAGTGTATTGCACAGTAGCTGTTGTGGTGGACACTGTTGATTCACTGCTGCCCCTCTTGAGCACAAAAAACTGGTTGATTTTTAATTGTTTTGATTCATTTTTGCGCCAACTGCGTGCAAGCCATGGTGCAGCCACACGTCTAACTGCTCTAATAAGTGGTGTGCCTGCCTGCTGTAATAAACCAAAGAATTAAATTGAGGAGCAGTGGGATGTTGTATAGTGCTGTGCGTTGTGTGCAATTGTGTTATCTGTGTAGTGGATGATTGCACATATATGGGAAGCATAATGTATGTATTACCAAAGAAACTATGTAAGTTGATGTAAAATTTCGCATTAATTATTGTGTTACAGTAAATACAAAGTGTTTTTTTTTTAAGACGACCTTATTTCGATATCTCATTTACGTGAGTGCAAGGGCCCCAAAATTTTCTGCACAGGAGCCTCCGAATTGCTAAGACCCCTACTCTCTACAGTTTATTTACTGTATTTTGTTGTTACAGCTGAACAGAGTCTGCTGAAAAAGCAAAATGAAGAAATGTTTCAGAAATAGACGCTACTTCTCATGCCATCCTGAATGCTCGGGAGAACGAAGATATAGCCTTTTGCAAGATAAACAAATGCTTGCTGATACTTATAAGATCAACTTTTAACTGAAAAAGTATAAATAATGAATTGAGTATCACGTAACATTAGTAACGTGTTTAGTTGCAGATACATTGTACAGTACTTGGCTGCACGATTAAAACGAAACAAATTGTATTAAACGGCCTGAAGCAAACAACGACGGTGGTACCACATCTGTTTTGCAGGTCTTGGCAAGAATCAAGATGCAGTCGAACAGTTCTATGGAAGCATGGCGAAAGGAGCTAGAAAATGTCTAAACGTCGATACCTCCAGCTGCAAATGATTATTCTGCAATTGACCATTAACGCTGTTGAGGCAGACAGTCGCTGATCTGCCTTTGTATGTAGTCGTGTTCTGCTGTTCATGTATGCTTGCCCATTTCAACATGCTCCTTTGCAAGCTGAGTCACACGAGCTTGTAATGTTTTCACAAGTTCTGAAGAAAAAATAATATGTAACAAGAGTTCAACTGAGTGATGTTGTGCTGGTTACAGCAGAATGTTGCCACGCGACCGATCCGACTTCTCATGAAGTATTCCTTAAATATGTTCTCGTAATGCAGAGGCTTCTTGAGAGTTTCTTCGACCTTTCGCACCATAGTTCGGAGTTGCTTGCTTCCTTCATGCTGCTCACTTAGCCGTTTTCTTAATGCAAAACTCCACCGAGATTTTCATGTTCAGTCGTTCTGTTGTTAATGTGCTGCACCCCTATTTCTTTGCGCAGCAGGTTGTGAAGTACCAACGCAGCTTTGACCACTACTTCAACATGCTAGGGTTTTACCATTAGAGGCCGGTGAAAGCAACGGAATGGAGGCCATTGATTCGAAAGCGTTTTCCACAATTCGGATGGGCCCTTAACAGTCAGTAGTGGAAAATTCCACGATCTGTAGAAATTAGTTGCCCGGGATATGGGCACATGAAGTTGCGTTGTAGGGAAAGCGCGTCGTCACCCACAAATAAGGCAGATGTGGTGCTGAGCGCCCCGAAAGAGGCCAGTCCTCTGGGCAACATTTGGGTTTGATTTTAGTAAGTGCCCGAAAAGCGATCTAACAAAAGCGTTTCCATCGCTTTGCCTGCTGTACGCGCCGATATCCACAATCACAAAGATACACAAAGCATCCATAACTACTAGCAAAACAAGACTGTCTTTTTGTAATTAGAAATGAGAAGATCTTGCACTAAGCGGTGCTTGCAAAGTCACATGCTTCCCATCCGCACAGACCCCACACAATGCGGAAACTGCTGAAACCGTTGAAAATTTTTCCCACAGAGCTTTATGTAGCAGGCAAGTTCTAACCTGCTACATCTAGTTGCTGTACAGCAGCCTAACCCTGGATCAGTAGTTGCTGTACAGCAGGCTGAAAGCTGGAAAGAACATTGAAAGAAGAAAAACGAGTCAAAAGCTTGAAAAACAGCCGACGATCACCAGTAGAGGCACACATCCGATCATGAGTTTAACCACATATCCGGCAAATAACTGATCATGCGTATAAACACGAAAAGACGTAACCAGACATCATATGATCATCACCTGATACTTATTGAAGCAAATCAGGGTATTGCGCAATAATGATTAATGAGGTATCATTAGTAAAAACCGATTGGGGAACTCCAAAAATTCGGGCATAAATAGGACAGTCTTCGCACCTAGAGTTCGGATTGGAACCAACTGCCTTGGCGACAGGTTCCGATTCCTTCGGGAATTTAAACTCTTAAAGTTTGACTTCAGAAGTAAAACAACTCTGCCTCGTTTGGCTGACTACCAAACGTGGTGAAGTCATGGACGTCCTGCAGGTCAAGTTGTTGATTGTTGGAGTATATGATCAAGAGTTTTTCGAACTGGTTAAGTCTGTTCCAAAGGATGCTAACCGGTCAAGCAAAGTGGCTTGTCGGGGTGAATCCCTGTCACTTTGGATGACGAATTTTGACTTGTTTAAAAACTAAATTCTTACCAGTTCGCTCAAGCAAGGTGCTATCCAACGAAACGCTTCCTTTGGCTATAAGCCTTTCGTCACGAATTGTTGAAACGTGACAGTTGCAAACAAAACTGCACATCACTTTGAATAATGATAAGTTTCCGTCGAGAAACTAAGTAACTGTATTTTCAGAACCTAATATTACAAGACAGTCGAAGTAGTTCACAGCGTTCTGACTAAGTTGTTAAAGATTCACTCTGATATATGAGTCTAAAGAAATAATATTTTGCTTGATTGTCCAGTTGCATTGGTGTCCTTGTTTGGGAAGTTGATTCGAGAAGTGTTGCAAGTTAAATGAATTATTATTAGTGAGTACGATTGTTTGATCATCAATTCATGTCATTAATGAAATCAATAAATTACTGAAATGAGATATACTTTGTGATAATTGCCGGTAGCATTAATTAGGTGTCGGAAGCAAGTCGGTCGGATAAGCAAACGAGTTTTTGTGAAATCTGGCCGTGATACAGTAATGAAGCGAACCCATTTAAGATTACTACTGTATCTAAATCTATCTTTATCCTTCCACAGTGAAGCAAAAGAATTAGTACATTTATTTGGGATTGGCTGCAGCACTTCCTACAGGGTTGCTCATGTTTTAAGTATAATCATGGAAACTGAGGCGGATGGAGGAAGCATTGATAAAATAGATGTCTCTGGCTGCCAAGAACCTTGAAATATAATGTAGCAGTGATTTTGGCATTGTATGGAGAGAGAAATACACAAAATAAGTTTTTCTTGCTGGTTGGTTACATACCTCAGTGTAACTGCAAGGCGTGCACCAGACGACAATGCACCATCGTATGCAAAACCACGTGACAAACAGCTGTGCCAAGCGCATCGAAAGGCCTTTTGCGCTTACATCCGCCTCAGTGTAAACCAAAACAACGCTTAATTGAACTTAAGAGCGCCGCACTAAGCATGATTCCGCTTCAGTGTAAACGCGGCTTTACACTTTTCGTGCTACATGTGTTCGAAAATTGGGCTTCTTCAGCGGGGTTTTGGGCTTCTCAAGGGTTGTTTCATTACAGGAATAAATGAGTGTAAACCGGACCGGAAAATTTCGGGCTTATTAAGCCGGTGGGCTTTTTAGCCAGGGAATTGTAAATAGATTGCTACCATAGAAGTGCCAGTGCAATCCATCAAGACAGTCCAGTAATATTAGACTTTAAGGCGACGTTCATAGAGTGAATCACTTTGAACGTACAGAGTCGCACATATTGAAATCTTGGTCACCGAAAGCACAGTGTGATGTGGTTAATCAACAGTTAAGATGTTTGGTCGCTGCGTGCCATTACAGCCTATTTGTTAGTCTTCTGATTGATATCTTACACACTATTGCAGGTCTTTTTTTCAAACTTCCAGACCGTGACTACTTTAAAAATCCCAAGACAGTGTCTCCAGACTTGATATTCAAGAGCAAGACCGAGACTCGGGAAGTCAAAATTTGTGCATTTTGCTGAAGGTATTGTCGAAAATGTCGCCATAACTTTTAATTGAATTTCTTTCCATTTCTGGCATTTTTCCGACATATTTTGGATGTTTCTTACCTGCATATACAACAAACAAAAAGACGTTGAATTATATAATGCTTTGCACAAATCTGATTCTTTATACAAATCTTTATTTTTCCTCAATTATTCAACGCTCCTGTATGGTGGAGACCAAATGCAGTAGTTGTCCGTAAATTGTTTCGGTGTTTCCGTCTCATCAGTATTACTTTTGTGTAGTAAAAATATGTGGACACTGTGCACACACTAAGAATAAAAAAGTAGGAAGTGCTGGGAAAGTGTTTTGCTCCTCTAAAGGTTGGACACGAACTAACACCGGTTGCGTGATGCGCTACTGTATGGTTATCCATTTTCTGTGCTATTGCGAATGACGATACAGCTGTGGTGAGGAAAAAGTGCTTTGCTCCTCTCAATATTTGTCCTGTGCAAACACCATTTCTGTACTGTGCGCTGATGTATAGCTAACCACTTTTTTTGCTCTTGTGCCTGTGATATGGACCATGACTCCAATAAAAATATTATTATTATTATAACAGGTTTTTTTAAGGCGTTTTAGGGATCTGATTCGATCCCTAGAATCAGAGAAATTGGGTCCCTGCAGGTCCATGCTGGGTACCTAACATTTTCCTTAAAAAAAACATGATTATATAATAAATTTTGCTACTGTAGCAGCACAGTGGCTGCTACATGCGGCGCGCTGGTAATAACATCCCTATTGGTGCAGAAAGGATTGGAGATCTCCTATGGCATAGCGTTATGGCGTGCACATAAGCCGCTTCCTTAATGGTGAAGATGTGGGGTATGACATGGTAGGGAATTCGAAACTGCGTCGTACAACAAAACATACCATCCTTGTACAAGGCTTCACCACTGAGAGCGCTCGGAGCATGGCTCCCGTTTGAAGAGAAAAGGGGGAGCGATGTAGCAGCGCCGTGGCTGCTACATGTGGAGCGCTAATAATAACATCCACGGTGGTCCAAAAGTCATCGGACACCACTTTGCTTTAGCACTTTGGCAAGTCGCTTCTTTACTATACCATTTTTTGCAATATTCAAAGCCTCGAGACAAGTAGCCTTTGAAACTGAGGCGAGGCCTGAAACCGTCGAGACCGAGACTTCCACAAATGGGTCTCGAGACGAGTCTCGTGAGTCCATTACTGCAGCAGCACATCAAAACGTGCATAACACGCTCCCCCCAAGAAGCCACTCAGCACCAAATTTTGAGACCGCCACGCTCATATAATAAGTTATCACCGTACACGAAAAATTTCTTAAAGTGTACCTGTCAGTCGGGCCTGATGGCGGGCTCACATATGGCAAAAACAAGTTTGTCTGAAAATGCAGCACTGACAAAGCAATGCCAAGCAGATACAGAGTAGTTTCACTCACTTTTATTGCCACCAAGTGGTTTTTTGAACTCAAAAAACTTTAAAGTTTTTGCGAAATTAGGTGGCCGCTTGTAGCGGCTTAGCGAAATACAACCTCTGAAAATATCGTCAGAGGCCTGTTCGTTCAACCTCAGCGGCCCGCTTAAAAAAACAGATTTTCAGCGGCCCGTGCCATCTCTCTTCTCTACTGAGGATCCGTGGCCACCTCTGAGTTCTGACTGTTGTTTGGTGCGAGCCAGATGCAGATCTGTCCCGTCTGTGGCAGGGGCTGAAAATCGGAGGAACCCATGTTTTCCCCTAAGAAATGACAACTCAGACTCCTACTACTGCCGAAATGGAAAAGTGACCCCAGATCAGGGTCCGGTTTTTCACAAATTTTTGACTCCTGGTCCGGATCCGAAGAAAAAACGCAGAATCCTGTCGGAGTCGACTCCGGCAACCCGGATCCGGTCCCATTTCTGCCGTGCAGCAGAGGTGTTTGGACTCAAGTTTTTTCGAGTCCGACTCCAGTCCTGAGCCAAAAGGTAGGAATCCTGATCCTGATCCGATTCCTGTTTGGAACACATCTATGAAATCCGAATCCTGAAAAAATACTGTTAACATATTTGACTAATCAATGTGCAACTTCTCAAAATTTTTTTTCTGAAAGGTCCGTAGTGGCCACAGGTCTGTCAGTGGACTTTCGTATTTGAAAAGTTGTTCATCCGTAACCTGTTACGCGACAGTAACGCACGATGAATGTGTAGTAGAGTGTAATAGGTTTGGTATTTATGTACTAAACCTTAAACCTCAACCACAACTGTAAATCTGATTACAAAGGTTTGGAAACATTTGAAGAAAGGAAAAAAGTGGTCCCTTGACAAGTGCAACCATTGCACTGCTACCGAAATGAAAGGCGCCAAGGTGAGAGTTGAACTGAAAACCATTCACACAGCAGACGTAGACGCATTCACTACACTACCACAATGGTGCTGTTAAGGTGAATAAGTCAGCATTTTATTCTAACCACTTCAATCTCGCTGGACCTACAGCCACTTCCATTCTGAAAAGCAAAGCTTTGCCAAACACAGACTAGGAAAAATAAAACCACAAATAGCCAAACATGGCACTAAAACTCAGATCCAGAAAATGCAGTCAACCAAGTTCATGCAATGAAACATGAAGCTGAAATCAATATTACCAATTAAACTTACAATCACAAAACAACTTCAGTTTGCTAGACTTGCTACATCCACGAACAGTACAGTAACTCAGGGATGAGCAAATAGCTGCTTGCGGACCAAATGTGGCCCGCCACAGCGTTTTCAGTGTCCTGCGGAATCATTCACAAAAATCTTCAAATTTAAAATATCCACCAACTCAACCCAGCAAAAATCTATACTGAGGCTAACTTGAACTGGGATGTGTTTCTATTTCCAGAAGTTATGGCCCTCCGCTGATGACGGCCTTCTCAAAGTGGCTCCGGAGCCAAAATAGTTGCCCACCCCTGCAGTAAATGATGATTAAGCCCTAACCGACAGAGGTGTGCGGACTCTGCTTTTTTGACTCCACATCCGATTCTGTTTGCTAAATTTTGAATCCACATCCAGTCCGACTCCGCCACTACCATGATGCAAGCAATCCGACTCCTGTTTGACTCCGAATCAATAAAAGTCGTGCATATTCCACATAATATCAACTAAGTGAGCACCATTTTATCTACTCCACTGTAAACACTCCTCTCACAACTTGTTATACACTTAACTTAAATTGATCGCAGTGTCTATTTTGCTGTGAAAATGCCGGCGGCAACAGGCTTGGCAGAAACGAAGTAACCTTAATGCCAACTTTAACTCTAACGCTAACCCTAAAACTAACCCAAAGTCTAACCCTAAACCTAACACTTAAGCGTAAACTTTGGAAAGTTTTTAAAAGAACAAAAAGAAAGAAAAGGGAAGTTGACAAGATGAGAGTCAAACGGAAAAGCAATGGCATACCAGATGTGAAGCATAACCGCAGCACACCAATTGCATGACAAACTGACCCTTCTATTCGAATTGCGTCATGCCACGAGACCGAATGTTCGACTGGCGGCACAGTAGCTCCAGCCGATCTGTTGCCGCCAGAATCTTGGCGGTAAAGTAGACACTACCTAAATAGATATCAAAACATATGAAGCATTAATATAGGCCTCTGCCAAGCGTCTCTTACCTGTACAGCCAGCAGGCCAAATGCAAATCCAACGCACAAAACCATTTCATTCGGCCTGGTAAGACATTTTGTCAATTATGAAACTATGATATATCAAAAAGAACTTGTTAATTTAGAATGTAACATATCCCAATACAATGACATATAATCGATGTACAATCATCGTTGGTGTCTGGTGAATGAGTAGCCAAAATGAAGTCTTGCCAAATGTCACTTTTCCCACCAGCATAAGGCTTTTCTGACAGCTTTCCATCCTTAAGCAGCTTAAACACAGGGTTTGTATAGCCTATATATACGTGGGGCGTACAAACTTTTGTTGGAAAATCACAAATATAAAACAACAGCCATTCCAAAATGCATGGGATTCTCAGGAGTAGTTCGAAAACAGCATAAATTGATCTGTCATTAAACTGCCATGCAGTATCACACAGCCATGAACGTAACCTGTGCGTAACTCACTTATGCATTGCATCTGTGTAGTGTACTTTTCTGTCAATGCGTGGAACACTCTGGAAGACTTGCAAAACTGTAGTAACCATAGCAGGTTGTACGTAATTAGCAATTACAGGCACAGCTCAGTCTCACAAACCATTCTTCATCAGAAAACCTCAAAATCCAAATCCAGGCCGAATCCGGTTCTTGTTAAGAAATGCTGAATCCGGGTCCAGCTGGATTCCGGCTCCAAAAAATCCAAAAACCAGTCTATGCACACCTATGCTAACCGATAAGTAAATAGTGTGGCGGCCTGAAGATGGCGCCACATGTAAATGAAAATGGTCACCGCTAGATGATGCCCGTATGTAACGAGTCACTGTGATAGTCACCACAAGCGAATTATCGGAATTCACTTATCCCTGTATAATCATAGTGCAAACTAGTGGTAGTAGAGTGAACTCAGTGATGAATCTCTATTGCTGCTGGTTGCTCTCCCGTTAGTTTAATGCTCCGAATTACCATCTTTCTCTTGTGCTTGCCTCAGTAGTTCAAGGTGATGCAGCCAACTGCTACAATAGGCACTAGGTGGTATTGATGAACACTAAAATAGGTGTTACAGCAGAATAGGCACAGCAACATCACATCTCTAACCTCGACAACTCACAATTTGCAAATGTAACCTGACATCACTTTGCATTGAGCCTGATACTGGACTGATGGGATGCTATGGTGGTTGACTGGTGTTCTGCAATACGCGACACGTCCGGTGTAACAGCGCCTTTTTCACACATTTGCAGTTGATGCGACCTACATTACACCCTTTAAAAATTAGCAAAAATTCTGTTTATGATTGTGTTGGCGTCAAATTTCAAAAAACTGAAATTTGAAAAACGGATCCTGAAACTTGAACAAAAGCGTAGACCGGATCCGACCCGGTTTGTTCAAAATTTGCTGAATCTTGCCCTGACTCGAGTCCTGATAACCGGATCCTGTACACCTCTGCCGCGCAGTAGAGTTGTTCGGACTCTGATTTTTTTGAGTCCGGATCCAATCCTGTTTTGCAAATTGTGAATCCAAATCTATTCCGGTTCCGGTACCAGCTAGATTAAAAGCTATCCGACTCCTGTTTGAGTCCGGGTAAATATAAGTCAAGCAAACAACCAGAAATGTTTTTTCAGTAAAAACAAAATCCAAATCCAACCTAGATCCGGTTGCATGAAAGAAAACTTCACTCCTGATCCTGTTGGAAGCACCTGGAGCCCGGATCCAAAAAATCCAAAATCCAGTCCATGCAAATGCAAACCTCTGCCGCGCAGTGCTCAGTGGTGTTTCGTGCCGATTTATTGTAATTCGGTTGAGCTTGTTTTTACAAAGAAACTGGTCATCGCCTATCATTTCACTCTGGGGAATGTACCTATTTGAGACTGGCTAGCAGATGTGAGCGGATATTTATTTTCTAACTCCTGATCAATATCCGATAAGTCGTTTAAGATCCATATCCAATCCTTATCCGAAAATTTCTGAAATTTAATATCCAATATGCATCTATATCCGAATGCGACACTGGTTGAATACGAAACAAGCAGGCAGTGGTTATCGGTCTACCAAAGTACCTTCATTTTGAAAACTTTTTCATCTATCGCCTGTAACATGACACTAATTAATGACAAGTGTGCAATGGGCTGGACTACTCTTTCTCTTGGTAGAATCTTAGTAAACCTAAACCTAACACTTATTGAACCTGAATCACATATCTGACCACAAAAGTTTGAAAGCTTTTGAAAAAGGTAAATAAAAACCGGTCCCATGAGAAGTGCAACCATTGCAACCAAAACAAATGGTGCCCGATTATGGCAAGAGTCAGCACGAAAACCATTTACACAGTAAGACACGTCTGCCTGACTACCATGACAGTGCTGCTAATGTGACAAACTCAGCGTTTTATTCTAACTGTGTCACTGCCAGCGGACCTGTCGCCTCATCCAAACAAAAACACCCTGTCATTTTGTGAACCAATCCATCACAATAACATCACATGTTGTGCACTTTCAATTGTAAAAACAGAAAATTAGTGTATATTTTGCTGCCAGAGGTATAGCTTTGTTGTTACTTTTCCATTTGTACTGTAGTAAGCCACCCTTATGTCGCAGGTACAAACAGTCGCTTTATAATAAATAAACTCCTATGCTGGAGGTGTAAGCAGTTGCTTTCTAAATCAACTCCCTATGCTGGAGGTACATCCCTATGCTAGAGATACAACCCTACGCTGGTTGTACCGACGCAGATGATCCCTACTCAGATTATTTGCACTGACTATGCTGTGTATTCATATTTTCACTGAAGTGGACTGCACAGCATGCTGTAATAAAAAAATCTCCTGAGTTGCCTGTAAAAACATTTCCAAACTTTTTAAGTAGTAGTCCATGTGTCATGCTGTTTAGTGTTTATGCGTACGTTCACAAAACAAAAGTATTTTCAAATATGTTGAACCAGCCAGTTAGTTTACAGATGATTTTGAATTCATCCATAGTGGCTGAACTGCTAAAGCTGGTTAAAGGTTCATAAATGTATAATTAATAATTCTAATTAGTGCGAAAACTTTTGTCTAAGAAAGAGAGCAGCACAAACATCTACTTTTCAAGTCAACAACCAGGTCAATTAACCAGTTGACTTACACTAGAAAACAAGCAACCTAGATTATATGAAAGTCACTGGAATTGAAACAACACTGTGTGTATGAGTATTGTATGCAGAAAAAAACTTTAATTCACATTTCAGAAGCCTTGAGTGCAGGTGTACATTTAAAAAGTTGCCTCAAAGGTTTCAAGCAATGTGGAACATTTCACCATGCTGTATTCCCATTATAGGCCATGTGATTGACAAGATGGTTAACCTGTGTACAAGGTAACACTGCACAACTGAGGGAACAATGAAAGCTACAGAAAGAATGAGGATTAGGAAGGCGATAGCTATACATTGATGCAGGGGCAAGTGACAGGCAGCAATGCTGGTTAGTAAATTAAAAGCAACCAAAAATAGAACAGATGATATAAGATCAAACTTACACACAAGACACAGGCCAATATACTGGTGGTAGCATCTCCTCTGATCACAGCCAGGGACAGGCGCTGGTGGAGCCACTGGGTGGCGCTCCATGGAGTCACCAGACACATCAACAAGTTTCTTGGCAAGACCACTCAAAAAAGGGGCAGTGGATTTGCCATACACACCAGTGGTCTCAATTGCCACTGGTGGTTGAAAGTGGTAATTTTTGTAGGCCATGGTGTTTTGGGCATTTTGCATCCTCAGCTTTTGTTTCCGCAATATCAGCCTGTCTAGCAGTGTCATTATTATTTGTGATGGCCCTGAGCAGAAGTGTACAAAACTGTTGCATCTCATACTAGGCTTAGGCCCCTGTACTACTAGGGACCCAAAGTCAATCCATCCAGCCTCCTATCATTTGTCAGGCTGCAAGGTAGAAGGGAGATTGATGCGTGTCTGCGACATTTTGAGGATGGAGTTGATGGCTGAATGTCTTGGGAAGCAGCCTGTATTTTTAGTACAGGAGAGGCCATGGGGTCCCAGCTCATCAACAACTTTGCTGCAGTGGTATTTTGTACTTCAAAAATTTTGGCACCAGTTTTTAGAGGGCATTTACAATACGGAGGAGCTTATCAGGGCTGAGCAGGTTTCCAACATCGGCAATTGCAAACACTTCTGACTAGGCAGCAGTGTGGCTCTCTTGTGCAGCGAGTAACGGACAGTGGTTCCAAGGGTTTTTGATGTTTAGCAGGCTATACTATCAAGTGAATCTCTGAAGACAAGATCATCCCAGGCTACTTGTATTCCCCTTTGTAGTGGAGTGCTGTATGTAAATGTACCAATGCAAATGGGGAAAAGCACTGAGTCACCCAATGTGTTTTTCACTGCACCTTTGCCAAATACTGAACTGCAGTTAACACAATCCATACAGAGTAGTATTTCAAGAAAAAATAAGCAAGATGCCAGGCTGTTTTTGTGATTTTTACTTTCAAAAGTCAGTTGTCACCTAATTTCTTCAAAACACCCTGTGGGTGAAATGGCATTAGATACATACATTATTTGCATCATTAATCCAGGAATCCCATATAAAGTCTCTTGCAAACAATTTTATTCTTGCCTTAACCTTTTCATGCAACACTCAGAGGTTGTAATTGTAACAACCTTTTGCTCGTGGTGCAGTTGTTTGGAGACATCACCTAGCTTTCAATACGACTTCAAAGCTTCCAAAGGCAATACAACTTAGCATTAGGTGCAGTCAGTGTTCACTGTAAGAAACTTCTACACTGAGCAATTGTTTGTTTTGTTGTGCATGAAGCACATGCAGTTCAATTGCGCTACCATGCAGACACACAAACAATGAAACGTTCCAAGCATTAAAATGGCTATGCCATATTATTAAATTTGGAATGATTCAAGTGCGCGAAAATGAGATTCCACTGCGCAAATTGTCTAGTGGTACTGTGCAATTGCGCAGTTGGGCACCTTAGCAAGGTGCTAAGTGCAATAATTTTTGTTTTTCAAGGAACCACTTACAATGTAGGCCATTAAAACAATTTAGTTATAGTTGGTGTACTGTTAAAGTGTTTTACTCCTCTCGCTGTGCTGATTGTGTGTTAACACCTACTTTGTAATCCACTATGACTATCCATTTTTGTGCTCTTGTGTTATCCAATTACCCTTGTGATATGGACCATGAGTCTGTAGCAAATCCAAAATATAAAATATACTTCCCTACCTTACAAACTTCTATATTCCAAAATTCTTTAAAGCAATCCGTTGCCCTGGAACAAGCTCTTCAAACAAGCATGGCCAATTTGCATTTGCATGCCTGCGAGTTTTGGAACAAGGATGCACAGTCTGGTATTAAACACCACTGTGTTGCCCATGACAAAGCTTGTATAATTTGGCATTTCCTCCATATCCACAACAATGAACATGCTTTCTGACATCAAGTTACAACTTTTGTGAGGAGGTTTGATGCCCTAAGTATTGAAACAGTTAGCATTAGCGATGTGCATCTTCATCCAATTTTTTGTCATACGTACTTTAACTGGCTGATACTTTTTTGAAATCTCCATTTTCTCCTACTGTGTAATGCGGCTGTATAACATTTGTATTGTATTGTGTAACGTCTTCACTCCCACACACAAAGCGCTAGGTTTTTAACATGCATCGCAGTAAAGAGAAAAGAAAACGCAAGTACACCAAAGAAGACCAGGATGTATACATGGCGGTAGTATAGAGTATACGCTTGATGGCACTAATGCAGTTACTGTACTTTGATGAAATACAAGCTTTTTCAGACACTTTTTAAAGCACACACATGAAAGACGCCATCATGATTATTATAATGAAGAACTGCAATGATTTCCAAGTACATCGATGTATAGAATGCATGGGGGAGTTGGAGGCTGCGAAGGACCAAGGGTGATCTAGGCTGCAGACCTCCCATAAACGAAGCTGCTTTCAGTGTAAAGGGAACAGTGTATAATAGTTGGTATAAGTCTTTTACTCTGGGTATAAAGTGTAATATGTGTAAAACGGTTATACGGTAAA
>Ga0210059_1007999_pt1 | contig 16772 bp, 10 predicted proteins | sample Ectturendosymbi2_FD_188042 | JGI IMG/M metagenome (GOLD analysis project Ga0210059, IMG submission 188042) | Ecteinascidia turbinata endosymbiont from Florida, USA - Sample 2 (SPAdes) (version 2) | ecosystem: Host-associated > Tunicates > Ascidians > Unclassified | place: Key West, Florida...
GTACAAATGGGTGTCTCGATTTGACACGTTGCGCTTTCCCACTCGATGGCCGGTTGTTCAGGCTCCATGGCACGGAGCGCTAGGGACAGTTTGACTCCTTTGCGACGAAGCTCAGAAGGTTGGATGCCTGCGAGGATAGGAAGGTTGTCCACTAGTGTAGGACGCAGGCATCCAGTCACAATTCGCAAGGCGTCGTTTATGACAAGATCAATAAGGTGTATGTGAGCACTGCGGCAACAGGCAGGAGCGCAGTACTCTGCCTATTTGCAACGTTGTTGCCCCAGCACCCCAGCCCGGTGGAAAGGGTGAGGTGCGAATATTAATATGTAATCAGCCCCTTGATCATGCGGAATATGTGTCTGCCAGGCAGGGCCAGCCTTAGCAAGTGTGGGGCCCGATTGGAAGCCCTTTTGCGGGGCCCCATTCAGCGGCGTGTGCAGAAATTTTTGAGGAGGGTCATCGAGTCATAATGGTAGAAATCATGAGTGATGTAAAAGAGCGAGACCCGAAGGGGTAATGCCAATCTAGGGGTGTCTGGAGACATGCCACCCAGTTTCATCTCTCCAGCAGAGACTTTCCATGTCCGTACCATGGACATCTCCGTTTCACCCAATAAATCCATGAGTTACTGCACTCAATACCTCCTCTCAGGCCAGGCACCTACCGCGGGTACGGCAGGCCAATTGGCTATGTTTTAAATGAAATTTACAACATGCTTGATATGATCAGCCAGCAATGATAAGATATCACAACTAAGCTACAAAACCAGAACCGTCGCCAGAAAGTTTTCACCAAAGCCCCCCCGTGGCGACGGGACTATACAAAACATCAACAAACGAAAAAGCGTGACAAGCCGCTCCCTGGATTTTGAAACTTGATATTTTCCTATTAACTTTTTAGTAGAAAAATGTTTGTCTCTTAGTTTACAGTTGATAAAATGAAAGTGAAATTTCACCACTGTTGGCTCTCTCCTGGATAAAATCTTTCCGGCGCCCGTGCTCCTTTGTATGTAGATCAGGGCTTCTCAAACTTTTTTGCACATGTCCCACTACCCACCAAATGCATCATTTCGCGACACCTCATCTATGCTGGTGTACAATTACACAAAAAGACAATGTTTTTCAGTTTTCAATTGACCAAATCATTCTGGAGCGGGAGCCAAAAGTTTTTGGATGTTGGAGCCAGATCTGCAGCCAAAAACCTTAGATGTCTGGAGCTGGAACCAGGATCTGAAATTTGAGTTCCGGATTCTGCTTTGGGCTGTTTGCAGTCTACGATGCGGAAAATGCATTTGCTAAGATAAACTTATTTTCGTGCTTTAACTTTAGCAAGTTCCTCAGAATTTTGTCCAACTGAGCCTCTGTGAATTTCGGATTCAATGGACACAATCGCCAAACTATTTAGGTGCTCTTGTTGGATTGATTTTCTCAAATAAGTTTTAATTACTTTTAGGTTAGAAAAACTCCTTTTTCCGGATGTCATGGTTACGGAGATGGTCAAGTAAATGCTAAGAGCAATGAACAAATTAGGGAAAGAGGCTGCCTTATCAGATCTCTGCGAAGGAAAACGAATAACGCTATTAAAAGACTGACTGAACAACACACATTTTAAATTACGAACTAAGCTTTACCTTCAGAAGACAAATGTCAGTAACTATTGAAACAGCAACAACTATCGATCGAACCGTATATTGCAGCAACTATTAAACCTTGACCTGCCAAGCACAAAACGCTTACAAATGAGACAGAAAACAGCTTCAAAACTCGAGCCTTCTCTGCCTTAACTAGCTGCTACTGAAAAACTAGACCACACATTATCGAAACACACTGACCACTGTTACGATTCCACAGAATGAATTCTAATGAAAGAGGGTGTTAAAACCGCGCAGTTCACCTCGGTTTTCGCTGGCAACGGATCCCGCGTTTAAAAAATACTGCATGTGGGCTCCGCGCTGGCGCTATATAAAGTAGCTTCAATAGAAAGAGTAAGTTTGTGTAGGTTAGTAGGTGTAGCGCGGGGCCTCCTTTGGCGCAGGGCCCGATTGGAAGCAATCGGTCCAATCGGCTAAGGGCCGGCCCTGCTGCCAGGTATCAATCGCATAGTAACTTGCAGGTGATGCCGCGATAACTTATAAACTTGTAAGCTGCTGTGAGATCGACAAACACAGCTCTGGCCTTCTTCTTAGCCAACAACCTACAGTATCCTTGATGTCTTTCGTCAGCGAAGTGTCTGATCTGTGGTCGACCTCCAATGTCGAAAGCCCGCCTGTTCCTGCGGGAGTATTGGATCAATAATTGGTTCGATAAAAGCGTGGATGGGCCTCTCGTGGATCTTGAAGGGGTCGCAGTACACAGTAACTCTATGGGTCCCCCAATGTCTTACTAGGCTTAGGAATCGCAACTACTAGTGTTCTTCTCCAGATGTAGGAAATTTTAGATTGGGTGAAGATGCAGGAAGTGAAGAAAGCGCAAAACCAGGATTTGTGAGCTGATCCGGCGCGGAGTGTTCACTCTGGGAAAATTGAATCTAATATCAGAGATTTTCCTGGCTCATCCCTGGCGTTAAAGAGTCAGATATAGTATATCCCTTTGGTGTTGTGACCCTCCGTAGGTCGGACACCTCCTTGTTGATGAGGGTGGTGGTCCCTCCTCTTGTTTGCCCCGTTCTTCACGAGTTGTGAAGCGATGGAATTTGCTGAAATGGGGCACAAACGGGAGGAGTGCCGGGCGTGCCAGTAAGTTTTTTCATGATGCTTCACGTCTTGCGGTTGGAGTGCGAGAAGTCGATGGAATTGACAGCTTCTTCTAACCTGGCAGTGAACACCATTGCATCAAAAATGTCACATTTGAGATTATAAAAACAAAGACAGGTTGTCATTGTGTTGTACATAGACAAGAAGGAAACGCTTACCGGGCCGCACAATACCTTCGACTGGGCCGCATGCAGCCCACGGGCCGCGGGTTGGACATGGCCGCTCTAAGCGTAATGGCTACTGTACATTTTCCTTGAAAGTTTTAGTTTTGAAAGTTTCCGGCTTTGCCTGCATCTTCTATACGTCATCCTCGAATTTATTACAAACTGGCATCACAGAAAATAGATTCAATCTCAGTGATAAGCAGTGAGAAGAAGCTTTATACTCATATCAACTATCGGTAACCGGGCACAAACACATTTTTGGTTTGTGGACTGGTAATGAGCATTTGTAGCAAGAAGAAATCGAATATTGTTTGAGTCACTAAAATTGGATAAACTCGGAGTTTAATCCCATACATCAGTGATACAAAAACAAACAGCACAAAAAAATGCCTCAGCTGAGCATTAAACTGCCCGTAATGTTGCCAACTTTCTAAACATATTTCTGGAGACGTTTTTCTTTTTGCGTTGACTTGTGTTTCAAATAATATTCATCATCTAACCAATGTTTCTCACGGTGTTTTGAGAGACCAAAACGCTCTCTCTAATTGTTCCAACGGTTTCTCAAAATACAGTAGAAACTCGCTTTACCATGACTATGAAAGTACTCACTATGAAAGTACACTAAGACCTTGTTTTACGGATATATCGGCATTCAGATAAAATAGTTGCGGTCTCTCAAAACATCTTTGCGGTTAGCAACGACAAACCGTAGAAAAACTGCATTTAACTATTTTTTTCTGTGGTGAAGGTAGGAAATGAAGTATGTTATTAGCCCAAAGATTCTGGAATTAAGTATGGCCTGGATGTTGCTGTGGAACATCGTGCATTCCCAGACCACCGGGTCACCAAACAGAAAAGCATCGCCAGGCGACTTCCCATCTTCAGATCCACGCCTTTCTCTTCAGGGGCAATGCGTTGTTGTTTGTGACGCATTAACAACGTCACCGCAACATCCATATTTGCCTACGTCATCATCGAGAAGAATCGCTTTTTCTGTTGGGAGGAAAACTCCTCTTGGATCTCCTGACGACAGTGACAGCCGCGTCATCACATTCGACTACATCTTTGTAAATGTGGGGAGTGCGTTTGATTCAGCCACCAGCACGTTCATATCTCCTGTTGCTGGAGTCTATTCGTTCGATTTTAACATTTACAAGTTTGCCAACAGTTATTCTGTGACAGTTGCTCTAACGGTAAATGCATACTTTCAACTGTAACGATTTAGATTAGTGACGTGAAGCCTTCACTGTATTACCGGCGGTTTATGACATGGCATCGCCGATACAAAAAGACTGCGTAGTCCGCTAACACGCGGTGGGAAATGTTAAATTAATTGTGCGATGCTGGATAATGACTTGGATAACGTTAGGCAGCTTTCAGTAAAAGCGACTGGGTCAAATGGCTCTGTCGGTTTTGTGCGACGTGTACTAAACAAAACGAATCCTTAGTGAACACTCATTTGCGGGTGAGCGAGTTGCCTTTGTTGCGATCGGAAAGCCCGAGCGGCATGTCCCCAAAGCTTCGCACTGTGGCAGCAAGCAACAATAGAGATCATGCGCCGCCGCAATCACTCTATTATTGCTTGTTCGCACCACATATATATTGTGTTGTTCTTCGCGCACATCCCGTTCGTGGTGAATCACACATTCAAAGCAACGTCAACGTAGAAATTGCAACACCTTTTAGGTCAACCTCCGCTGTGCTGGTGCAAATCCTAGGAGAACCGGGTGACCAGGCGTCGACGTCCTTGTTGCAATGGCCCGGTATGACAGCTTTTGTTCCCAGAACAAGTAGAGTATCGAGGTATTTTGGAAGAGAAAAAGTTCTTGCATTAAACGTAACTTGTCTCAAGTTGCAGTCGAATTCGTACACTTTATTTATGTATGAAGTGTAAACATTTCACTGACTGGAGACAAACTTTTCACAGAATCAATCTCGGCAGAGTATATCGGTCTTTGAACACCTTATTTAATTTTACTTGGTCAAAGTATTTTGCGACTAATTGCCTCCTTTTTTCATGCAGAGGTCTTAGTTTACCATAAGTATATCAGAGGTTTACTCAGTGCCGGATTAACAATAGTAGCAATTGCTACGGGCCCCGCGGTCTTCTGTAATAAATCTCATTTGTTACATTATGTATAAGATTTGTTTTCACTCTAAGAAGTCAGTATTTTGCTAAATTCGCCATAAGTACTAAGCGAAGGTTTTCAATTGAACGCTGTCTGCGTCAATAAATTCTTGTTTGTTTCTTTTTGTACAGTTACGTAACAAAAGGCTCAAGATTGCGGTCAGCAGTGTTGATATTTTAGCGGATTTGCTGCTAAACCTAGCAGTATTTGCTCACTTTTCGCTGCAAAATTTTCAATCTAGCAGTTAGCTGACTTTCTAGCAGGGTTTTACCAACCGTTTGGCAGGTTTAACGATAACAAAACCCTGACCAAAGACCTGTTTCAACAGTTTTCCAAGATGAAAACTTTTACACCTTCTTCATCAAAATTGTACTTCTCTTCTTTATGACGTTTTTAATTGGGTAACACCAGGACAAAGCACAACCAGCTGCCTGTAATTATTTTGAATTTTTATTATGATGCAACGAAGCTGCTTAACGCAGATAATTTTATCATAATAGCAAATAATTAGATGGCTTGGTGAAGCCTAAATGATTTTCTTGTGTGCTTAGTGAGCGCGTTGGGTTAAACCAGGGGTCTCGAAACTACGGCCCGCGGGCCAGATGCGGCCCGCGAAGCCATTTCATCCGGCCCGCGAAGCGATTTTGTCAATGATGAAAAAATAACATACAGTACATACGAAAAATTTGTAGATTTGGTAGAATATAACATATCCCGCAACAATCACATTGCGTAAGGCGTCCGGCTCTCGACATGTTCTGTATCACCTTATATGGCCCTCGGACAAAAAGTTTGGAGACCCCTGGGTTAAAGACAACATTGGTAGAATACGTTTTTTATCACACCGCGCGATATTTCCAAGAGGTTCAGTTACACTAGTTGGTAGCAATGTCTGGTAAAAAAGCGTTGCCCACACACTTTATGATTTAGCAGGTCTTGGGATGTTTTTCAAATTTAGGGCCCCACGCTTTCGAAATGCTACAGACCCCGCGTTATCTTAATCCGGCACTGGGTTTACTGTTCTGCACAGTCGCACTTTCTGGATGCAAAAATGGCATTATTACGTATTTCCTGTAATTACATGTACATACAGCAAATAGAAAACTTTGAATTAACTGAAAGTTAAAAAGCTGGACTTTAAAACCATCGATGCCAGCTGTGATGTTAACATCGGTTGGGAACTATATGTGAAAAACTCTGTTTTTCCTCAACTCGGCTAAAAATAATTTTTAAGCAATTTATTTCGATATTCTATTCACGAATGGAGAATAAAAGTTTTATTACGTTTACCTCAGCATAGATTTAGCAGAATAACAATCTGTAGTTTTATTATGTTGTTTGCAGAATAAATGCATTCTCTTCGAATAAGAGTTGAGGATTGCTACATAATAGGCAAAATATATGTTCTGTTTAGCATCACAGTGGCTTTACCAAGGTTTCCTTTCGATTGATAATGTTGGGTGAAAGCGCTTATAGATTGATTGTGGATGAACAAAAAATATTTTTAATCAAAACACAGCTTTCTTCTTAACAAAGGTTTCATGGAATGTTTTAATGGGAGCAGGAAATAAATTGTTAGTAATGACAAACATCTTCTGCTTTCAGGTGAACGGTGCTGCGCAGTTTGTTGGCGAGTCAAACTCAGCTCCACACGGTCTTGCGAGGAACAGTGGGATAACTTACTTGAATGCCAATGACAAAGTGAGGATTGAAATCCTGAAAGGTCATTTGGAAGGAGGATGGAAAGATTCAACGTTTTCGGGCTATCTTTTGTACGAAGAACGTTTGTGATTTACTGCTGTTTCTATTTACGATTCAATCTTTCTTATGCACTCCGAAAAAAGAGTTGTTTGCATCAGTACCGGTTCGCGCCTCTGTTCGTGAAGTAATAAACATTGTCTCCTTCACAGAAAATTTGTTGCAGTCTAACTTCATTCATTTATGTTTATTTGGGAGAGTATTCCAACAACACAAAACGCTGTAGACAATGCAGCGCATTTGCTACAGTTCCTGAGGCAAAGCTGGACCATATATAGTACATTTACACCGTAACCATACCACGATCATCAAATGTTCTTGATAGGAAATCGATTTCATGTAACTCTACAAGCAGCTGATTTAAACAAAGCAAAATTTGGCTATTTTACTTACGACTCACGTGATACAGAAAACTACCAGGCAGTTTTCCAGTTAGGTACCTCTACATCCTAATAGAAGTGTAGGATAATAATCAGAATCTTGTTCGTCTCTGCATAATCATACTTCTCCTTTTTCCACTTGTAATGGCTTCTGTTTTAGTTAGAAATAAAAAAATAAAACAGTAAAATTGTGTTTTTGTTTTACTTTTTTAGTAACATCAAAAAGTACAAAAACCACAAAAATAAAAAATACAACAAAGACTTGAATTGAATGTTTTTGAGCTAATATGGACGATTTGAACTTAATAGTTGTTCAAAAAGCAAAGTCTACACTTAAATTTGAAGTTATAAAATGCTCACACTTCTATATTTGGTTCTGGAGCTTCCCATAATTTCCCCATACGTTAGCAAAACGTTTTAACCTATATGGACAGCTTTTTCCTGAGATGTTTATTCTTGAGATAAATATTCGTCTGCTGTTAACTGAGTGTGTATTGGAAAGTAAATAACCAATTGAAGCCGGGTGGAAGAAAGTTCTTGAATTTAGGCATCATTTCAACTATTTCTACTTTGTAAAACTTACTATACTGCAATACAGTCTTTCAATACTTGATCTACATGCACTAAACGTAAGCAATCTCCATAACTATTTGATTTGAACATAATTATAAAATAATTTAACAATTTTTTTGGCATCCGTCGGTGATATGCCTGTTGACGTCCGGCTCCCCCCAATTTATGAACAGCAATATTTCCACATAATGTGAAGCACTTTCACATCTTTCTCACCCCACAATGATGAAAGGACAACAAAGGAAGCCAGCGCCGAACGATTTTTAGGTAATTGCGGCGGTGGGGCGAAAGTGGATGATTTTGTTTTTGATTTTCACTTCAAAAAATATACCTGAGCGTCTCAATTTTTCGTCAGCGTCCTCACTTAGAAGCTTTTGTATTTGATGGAGGTTATTGTTTTAGATTAGCAGACAACCTGCCAAGGCTGTGGAAAAGCCATATGGCACAGAATCTGTAAGTGCGAATATTTATTATGTAATAGTAGCCAGACTTTAAAAATCGCCAGATTCTAAGTCTGATTGTATGGAGGTTCATTAATTTCGCTATAAACTTGAAAAAACTAAAAAGTTGACAACAAGTTTTAAATTTGCGAGCATTAAATCAAGATCAGGAACAGGAAAAATCGTATACGTTACAAAAGAAGGAAAGCTAAAGTAGTTTGCGAAAGTTGCTTGAAAGAGCCAGCACTACATAGTTGTTAACTGTTGTGTTTTTCCGTGATAGAGTTTCAAAACTCAGAGCACCTTGTACAAAATGCACTGTACTTTATTCGGAGAAGATAACGACAAACAAGGCAGACAGTTCCGCTTACGGCTTGAGTACAGTGATGCAGAGCTGCAGAGCGCGTATCGAATAGAATGAGTTACCAGCAAAGGCGACAGTATTTAGCGACCGACCAAGAGGTACAGAGCGCGCAAAACAAATCAACGCGCGGCTTGGAATAAATCATTCGCCGGCAGAAACAGTGCAGCAATCAGCGCCGTGGGGATCGTGGCAAACTTGCGCCAAGGAAATTTCGAGAAAATACCACTCTTAACACTAATAACACCTCCTCTGTGAGGTAAAAAATTCGTAAGTTTAACAACAAAAAAGTTTACGAGGTTTTCTCGGCCGTTTTGATCGCCGAGGATGGCTCGGTCCATATTCCGGGCTAACGTTTTGGACGTCGGCGGTTGCCCGGTGGTCGCTGTCGAAGTGTCGCTCGAGAGCTGCTCTGAAACGGGGTGGTTCTCTTCTCTACTTTCGGACAACCTGGGAGTATCACCAGGTTCTGTGTCATCTGGCGAAACGTAACGTCGTTGCAGTTGATCTATGTGGCGTCTCCAGACCGGACCTCTCGGAACCACACGCACGTCGACACTGCGGGTCCCAAAACGTTTGACAACAATGGCAGTTACCCATCTAGGATCGCGATCGCGTCGTGGTCCAAAGTATAGGACATAGCATGGATCGCCGACCTCGTACGTAACCGCTACTTGAGTTACGGGGAGCTGACGCTCAGACTGTTGAGACTTGGCTTGTCTACCCTGTGCAGTGTGAGCAGGTGAAGGCAATAGGGTGTCAATTTTAGTGCGGATTTGACGTCCGTTAAGCAATTTGCTTGGCGAGTAACCGGTTGATAACGGAGTGCGCCGGTAATTTCGCAGGAAGTCTTGCAACGCATCTCTTGTGGCTTTGTCCGACTTCTTCAAAGCTTGTTTGAAAGTTTGCACCAAACGTTCAGCGGCGCCATTGGTGGCAGGATGGTACGGAGCTCCAGTCAGATGGACAATTCCATTCTCTTTGTAGAATTCCTGGAACTCGTCAGATTTGAAGGTAGCCGCGCAGTCGGTTACGACTGTATGGGGAAAACCGAAATGCGCGAAATCCCCTTGCAAGAGTTTGATCGTTGGCTTCGCTGATACTGACTGCGTTGCATGGATGCAGGGATACTCAGTATAGGCGTCAGTAACCACAGGCCAGTTATACCCCAGAAAGTTGATGGCGTGATCAATGTGTAGGCGGCTCCACGGCTTCTCAGGTAACATCCACGGGTGGACGGAAGCTTTCGACGGTTCGGACTCATGCCCGGCGCAAGTCGAATATTGCCGGCATATATCGAGAATGTCGGAATCGATGTTCGGCCAGTAAATGGCTGTCCTTGCCAACTGCTTCATCCGTTGGATGCCGAAATGGCATTCGTGCAAAAGATCGAGTACTTGATGACGTAGCTTGTGCGGAATCACCACCCGGGCTCCATACAGTAAACAGCCATGACAAACACTAAGTGATACAAACGATGTCCACATCGTCGGTGCTTTCGTCTTTGTCGAAAACGGGATCTTCACCTACTGGCAGTCGACTGAGGACATCAGCATTGGAGTGTTCCGACGTCTTGTGGTACTCGATGGTGTAGTTGAATTGTCGAAGAAATAGAGCCCATCGAGATAAACGGTTTGCAGCGAGAGCCGGAGTCGGCTTATTCGGTCCGAACATGGCCACCAAAGGCTGGTGGTCCGCCACTAGAATAAACTTTCTTCCATATAAATATTGGAAGAATTTCTTCAAGGCGTAGATGATGGCCAACGCTTCTTTTTGTATCTGGCTGTAATTGCGCTGACTTGCTGTGAGCGTCTTGGAAAATTGGCTATTGGTCGTTCAGTTCCGTCAGAATAGCGGTGAAACAAGGTACCGCCATTCCCGACCGCTGATGCATCGCAGGCGACTCCTAATGGAAGGGATGGATCAAAATGAGCGAGCACATCGGCTGTAGATAAGAGCTCTTTCAGCTGGCGAAAAGCTGCTTCCTCTTCTGACCCCCATGCCCACCGATGACCTTTCCTGGTTAGACTGTATAGCGGTTCAGCCACTGAAGCAAACGTGGGTGGAAAAAACGTGGCGTAGAATTGCACGGAGCCGAGAAACGAACGTAGTGTGGACACGTCATGCGGCGCTGGCATCTCGTTGAGGGCGTTGACCTTTGGACCTCGGTGAAGTCCTTCGCTGGACAGCACGTGCCCCAAGTAAACCACCTGTGGCTGGGCGAAGGTTCATTGTCATATGAGTGCAAATGCAGTAAAGTGTCATATGAGTACAAATGCAGGCATCTGCCCCCCCCAAATTTTCAAAACATAGCAATTTTGACGTTTATAGAAACTTTCAAAGAATAAGGATAAGATTATATATTCTAATCATTTTTAAGAAATCTTACTTGAATTTTTCTTTGTCTTGCTCGTTAATTATTTCCTTACAAGATTTATCTTGAGACATGTTATCTGATCGAAAATTTCGTAAATGTTTGGTATTCAACCACAAATATGCTGGAAGTGTCAACTTGGGAGATAGTTTGCACTGTTGGTATTTTTAAGCATTTTTATCTATTTGTTCGTGTACTATTTTGTCTTAGACAGGCCTCAATTTGCCCTCATGAAACTTTATAACATTAGGGTACTGTTGAACCGTGCAAATTGCTGAAACTTTCAAACTGATAAGAGAAATCTTGACATAGCAGTTAGTGCCTCATCAAACCGCTTGTTCGTCTACGACCTTGTGATTATTATTTTTGTTAAGGGCAAAGCGGATCACCATTATTAACGTAGTACATTTCTTAAAAAAGTGTTGTTTAGCTGCATTTTCGCTTCGAAACCTGATAGTTTTTAATTAAATTTAGGTTGAGGACTGTTTCACATTTTAGTGTCTTTCTGGGTTGATCCCAGTACCACGGCTTGGGAAAAAGGTCTAGTAAAGTGTCATATGAGTGTTAGTCAAGTGTTGAACGCACCAACCTACTAGACCACTTTGGCTCCAAATGATGCTTTACAAGACCTAACTTTTGCAACCAGAGCAAGTTCTGAAACCTCATAGCCCTAAAACTGCTTCTAAAAGCTTTCGCACAACTCGTGGATGCCAGAAAAATACGTTTTGCCCCAAACACACCTGATCCGTTATGCGCCAAAGGCACAAGACACCTGATCTGTTTTGCCCGAAATAGTAGCATTCAAAGATCCCCTCACCCTTGACATAGGCTATCTTTCAAGTTTGGGATCTTCATTTGTGATATAAATTCAAGCACATGCTAGAAGAATAGGGCTAGAACGAATTTGCTAAAACTAGACGAAAATTAGGCCGGTTTACTACTGTAGTAGCCTATCCATCTGTCACACTAAAGCCATGACTGCACTCGTTGAGTACGGAACCAGGTGTTTGTATGAGAATACAAAATTTTACTCTGTCCTGATCGTTCGGTATGCATCTTGATTAAAACTGAAAAGTTCTCATTTTCGGAAATGTTGCGAAGAAAACTTTTATCTGTGTGTCAGGCTTATGGAGAATCACATGGAAATATTTTCAACTACAGCAAAAGTGTTTGTATGACGTTTAAGGCTAAGAGTGCAAAACGCACAGTCACCCCATTATTGACACATGGGGTGGTAAAAATCTAAAATCTGCTAACCAATACAAATATCTGGGACCTGTACTGGATACTGAGCTCCCAGATGACAAAGACGTTCAGACACAACTGGGATAAAAATATAGCTGCGAGCCTCTTCTCCCGATGATCAAATGTAGTTAAAAACGTACTTTTCCGTTCCTTTTGTACGCCCATGTATGCATCACAATTATGGTGGAATTTCAGAAAGTCATGCCTGCAAAGATTGCCCGTGGCTTATAATTTTGGATGTAGAGCTCTACACAACCTGCCCTGGAGAGCGGGTGTTAGTAGTCATGACTCATCAGGTTCAATGTAACATTCTTACATTTGAGGCATTATTAAGAAAAAATATGCACTTGTTTCTCGAAAGATGCAGAAGGCCTAATAACGTAAAGGTTGCCTGCTTTGATGCAGTCAGATTGTATATATTCTTCCTTATTCTTTGAACACTACAACCGCATTTTACTTTGTGACTGAGTGCTCGGACATTCCAGTGTTTTTTCGTTTGAGGATGTGCATGTCACAATGCATTCGTACTTTACCTGGCCTTGACCAGTTTAGGAATTAGCGTCCCCCTCTGCAGTAGTGTTGAACCAAGTGAACAAATAGTGTTAAGAATGCGTCTGTAAACCCAAGGCTCGGCCTCCAACGCCGTTACTAAACGTTCTCTTAAGTAAGTTTCTGTAGCCCGGTGTCAAGCGAAATTTCTGACCTGATATTTTTGTCAGTTATTTTGCTTCTCAGAGTAAAGGAATAAAGTTTGGTGATTACTTTTTTGATGTGTGTTGTGTAAATTAAATTTTTTGGTGAGATGTCAGATACCAACAACGTGCTACAGTACGGGAATAAGTAAAACCAGTGAAAAATATTGGACTTAATCTTAGACTTCAATTACTTTTCTTTTTCTAACTGTAACATAAACCCTAACCCGACACACTTACCTAAACACCAAATCGTAGGTCCTAATCATCAGTTTTCTCAGCGTATTTGATATGTTGAATGTTGCTCTGTGCATGCGCATATGGCATGAAGTCAGAAATTTCGCTTCGTACCGGTGATTCAGCCTCCAACGCTGTTGTAAAACGTTCTGTTTTGTCTGTTTTGATTAACTAGCGTTGTGCAGAATGTGTGTTTGCATACTATGGGCTTCGTGTCTGCGGGCAAAAATACATTATTATTATATGTGACCGTTTGTAAAAAAGTTGTACCACGGTTGAATAAGCACGATGACGTCATCGAATGAAATTTCATGAAAATTGCCCCCCCCGAAATGAAGAGCTGGTTGCGCCGCTGGTGAAAGGCATTATTAGCAGAGCAAAGGGATGAAATGAAAGACAATGTGCAGAAAAAAAGAAAAGTGTAACTTGTTAGTCTGGGCCTCTGGTTTTCCATATCTGCTGAAGCTCAGCCAAAGGGAAAGATCTCTTCAGCCTGTGGCCATGACGACGTACAAAATGACACCGGCGTTAAAGGACCAAATGACAGATTACAACAATATTGCCCATGACCAAAAAACGACTACTGAAGGTTGTTCTTCTGCGCCCTGCGGACATTGCACCTTATGTGGCAAGCATGTTGAACATCACAGCATGGTTAAAAAGGAAAGGTACTTAATTTAATGTGTAAATAACAATATATACTGCAATACAAACGAATAATAAGTTTTGCATCGGATGGAGTGCTCATCAGAACAGTTGGCAAAAAATCCACAGACAAATAAACGGGTTTTTAATTAAGCAATACTTCATGGAACGCCAAGACATAACTATTTACCTGATCCTCTTATTCAAGTGCTACAAAGTGACATTCGTGGAACAAACTACGTGTGAAAACCTGGACTGATGTGAAGATAAATTGATGCATCGAATAAAAGCGTCAATCAACTTGAAGGTAATGATCTTATCGGATATCAGGTAATTTTGAGTCTAATTCCTATACTTGGTCCTTATTTGCTTGACGAGTTATGATTTAATTTCCTCGTATGTTTTTCACGGCTTGCTGCTTTTTTCTTGCCATTCTCTCATCTCTCATTGTTAGCATTTTCTAGATTTTAGCTCTATTTTATTTTTTCAATTCGTTGTTTCATCATGGAGGTCTTTGCTTTTATTAATTTATTTGTTCCCTTATTTTAATTCATTTTGACATTTTTTGTTTTTGTGCTTCCAAGCTGTTTTGTTTGTTTGTCTTCTTGCTTCCTTGGGAGTGTGTTAGTTGGTTACTATAGAGTAGCACTCCTGCCTAAGTGCATATGCATAGGTGCTTCCTATTATTTTATGTGTTTCAGGCTGGTCGTACATAAGACTAGTTTTACCAACATTTTTCTACCGCGCCCTTTACCAAGGTGTCGACAATGACACCAAAGCATATACAGCCGCGTAAAAGGCAAACGATGCCGAATTTACTAAATATCGCAAATATCTATCCACACTAGTTATGTTTTTATATAATTTGAGTTGACACAAAATGCACTGCAGTGCAATACTTCAAATGATCGAACATATATGACTATCATTGACAGCTGATCAACTTGTTGAATATAGCCAGCGAGATGCTGTGAGCCAGAAGCAGCTATTTACACAGTTGTAATGTAAATTGTAATGTAAATAGCTGCTGATAGTGAAGATAGTCTTGGCACAGTAATGTAAATCACAGAGATACCATCAACATGAAGCACATTTAATGAAATTTGGCAACAAAACTGCAAACCTTTTTTCCTGTTTTCCAAACCTAAGTGCTTCAAACATGGGGGATAGAGCACCCTTTGCATTTTACGTAAGTTATTCTTAAATGCCAGCAGAACATGTGCCATAAGTTTGTTCCTTGCAAGTGATGCACCTAGACCTTGTTGTATATTGCTCCATAACATTTTCTATGTTTTCGAGAGAGATCTCAGTTGACGGAAGAGGGATTAGACTCAACATTTTCAAGTGAAACTTTTTTCATGTGCTCGTCGTGTATCACTTGAAGAATGAATTTCCGTCTACTCAATATTTTGTCTGTCGACTTTTGAAACAAAACTTTTCCTTGATGCCGTATTTATCGGGTTTCTTTGGCATAAATGTGCTGAAAGGCCAACGCGAATTCAGAAGCATCAAATGTTCATCGACTGTCAACGAAATTTCACCTACGTTTTCACTGAGACATGGATGCGAATGTCTGGAAAACAACACACACGTATTGCTGTGATTTATCTTCGGTTCGGTTTATCATCAAAACTCAAATATTTCAGGATAGCAGTAAACCTATCATGTGACATGTTTTCTGAAAATATTGGAATACCGTAAGTTTCACTGTAAAGAAAATGAAGTAGGTTATTTTTGCCGTACAGTCCTCTGGCATATTGGAGAGCAATAAACGACTCTAGCTCACACATGTTCAAGTCAGTCATTCTTTCGTCTGTGAGCATCTTTGTTGGTGTACTTGACAACTGAATGAAGAATTACGTCTGGTGTGAAGTGCTTCCACCCATTGTAAGTTCTGTTGCGATCGGAAAGCCCGAGCGGCATGTGCGCAAAGCTTCGCACTGTGGCAGCAAGCAATAATAGAGATCACGCACCGCTATCACTCTTCGCGTACGCTAGTCAATATGTTCAATCGTGCACAAGTTAGTATCAACAGAGATTACACGCCATGATCACTCTATTATTGCTTGCTCGCGCCACATATGTATGGTGTTGTTCTTCGCGCACATTCCGTTCGTGGTGAATCGCGCATTCAACACAACACCAGCGGAGAGGTTGCAACACTCTAGCAGGCCACCTATATTTTAGAGATGCATGTAGGTGCACCAGTGGTAGCAGTGAAACGCTTTGGTCCCGAGGTTCTTCCCACCAATGATGATGGAGAATATTTCCATGTTTTCCTGTTTCTGTCATGAACAATAGAGCTTGCAGCCAACACACCTTGAGATATTCTTGTACAACCAGTGGTTCTCAAACTGTGGTACGCGAAGGCTTTTCAGGTGGCACGCGAGCAGCGTTCCTGTCATATTCGAAAAGCTTTGTTAATTCGTTTCTGTGTTATAATTCGTTCGTGTGTTATGCTAATGTTGCTAATTCGTTTATGTGCTATATTAATCTTAAGTACATTATGAGCAAATTACGTTCATCTGAAACCAGGGGTGTACACTCCAACATTAAGAAAACATCAGGTGGTACGCGATCTCAAAAAGTTTGAGAACCACTGTTGTACATGCATCAACTTCTTTATTAATGATGTCCAATTCGTCTGAACAGCTGCTCAGCTGGTGTGGACTGACTAATAGCAGGTACAACTATATTTTCACCTGATTCATGTTTCTGTTCCTCTTCATTCGATATGTCATCATCCGTACAGCAGCCAAGAGCCACATGAGCAACATCCTCCGTTGTCATTCGAATGTACGACATTACGGCAAAACAATCACACAAGTTCAACAATAAGAAATTACTTCACTAAATGCAATGTGTTAACGACCGCTACCTGAATCACTCATTGTACAGGGTGTTTCACAATTGTTGAAACAAAGCGGCAGCTTCTAAAACCTTTATCGATGACCTTATTCATTTTTCTCTTTCCAGATTGTCATAGGGAAATAGTTAACCTTTCTATATATTAAACAAAAAA
>Ga0210059_1008001_pt1 | contig 16771 bp, 7 predicted proteins | sample Ectturendosymbi2_FD_188042 | JGI IMG/M metagenome (GOLD analysis project Ga0210059, IMG submission 188042) | Ecteinascidia turbinata endosymbiont from Florida, USA - Sample 2 (SPAdes) (version 2) | ecosystem: Host-associated > Tunicates > Ascidians > Unclassified | place: Key West, Florida...
TGTGGCAGCAAGCAACAATAGAGTTCACATGCCATGATCACTCTCCGCGTACGCTAGTCGTTACGTTCAATGGTTCACAAGTTAATATCGGCAGAGCTTCCACGCCACGATCACTCTTTTATTGCTTGTTCGCGCCGCATATATGTATGGTGTTGTTCTACACGCGCATCCCGTTCGTGGTGAATCACACAATCAACGCAACACCACCGGAGAGGTTGCAACACTTGGTCTAAAGTTTCTTCAAATTAATTTTTTTGGTGTATTAGGCTCAGGGCCGAATTTTCCATGAGGCTGCATGACTAGGCTGAAGTCTAGGGTCCCACTGTAACAGTGTCCACCAAATCGTTGCGCACGAAACTTAAGTATTCAATCTTATTATCACCTAGTCCAGGGGTCTCCAAACTTTTTTGGCAGAGGGTCACATAAGCTATTACAAAACAGTTCGAGGGCTGGGCATCTTACGCAATGTCATTGTTTTGTGACATGTTACATTCCACCAAATCAACAAATTTTCTGAATTTTTTTTGTATTTTTTATTGACAAAATGCCTTCGCGGGTCGGATGAAATGGCTTCGCAGCCCGGATTTGGCCCGAGGATCGTAGATTAGTGACCTCTGGTCTAGTCTCAATGCAGCGGATACAAAATCCCCTTAAGTTACAAAATAACGACATTTGCTGCTCGTTTGAAATGGTTGTCAGGGCCGTTCTATCCTTTAAGTCCCGCGTGCGCCACTTTTTTGCAAAGGTTTGCAACGCTATAACTCGCCAGCCGATTAAGCTAGAAAGCTGTTTAAGCCATCTACGGATTCAACAAGTCTTCTAGTTTCGATAAAAAAATTATTTGATTTGGGTGTGGGGTATTCTCTTGGTGATGTCACAAAGGGGCATGTTTTTGAATTTTGACCTACTTTAAGCGGCCCTGGACGCCAATCCAATGAGCCATTCTTTTGGCTCAAACTTTTGTTGGAAACTAGACGATCATTCGCGTTTTTAGAGCACTTGATTGGCCTTCTAGCATATCTGGAACCAAAATTATGGCCCAAAAACACCGTTTTGCACAAAAATTCAAAAACTCAAAAACAGCGTAAGTCTCCCACTGACGGCTTGCATGACCGTGACCGGTAATAACTCGCCGGAAGCTTATGCTAGAGAGCTATTCAAACCGTAGAAACACTCGTGAAGTCTTGTAGTTTGCACTGAAAAAAAAGCTTCTGAGGTTTGGGTTTGGGATTTTCGGTGGATGTCGTCAGGGTTGGGGTGCGTTTTACTATTTTTTTGTTTTTTCGTTTATGACGTCATCGGCCGGACAATGAGCCGAAATTGTGGCTCAAATTTGTTTGAATTCTAGGCTGTGATATAAATCTTTAGAGCCCTAGATCGACTTCCTGCCGTTTCTGGTGCCAAATTTATGGCCAAAATACTGGAAATCTTGTACTAATCCCCTAGGAATTTAGTGGGGATTTCCCTAATTATTTTCCGGAAGTTTGGCCATAACTTTTGAACCACAAACGCTAGAAAGTCCATCAAACCCTCGAAAGACTCGTATTGTAGTCTAGAATCCAAACCAGCTTTGAGCCACAAAATCGGCTCGATTGGTCGGCTCCCAGGGGATGAGGACGTCATCCAAATGTAAACAAATATGCATAAACATACATTGTTTATGTAAACATCAACAAAAAACCCGAGATCTCAAGCTTAAAATTTTTTTTTCAGTCCAGACTACAAGTCATCATGAGTTTTTAGAGAACTTGAACAGTCCTCTAGCCTTTTCTGGCGGCGAGTTATGGCCATATGCAATACGGGTGTTATTCACCCCAGGTTAGAGTTTGTAGGGGAAGAAAGTTTGACCACTTTTTGTTTTTTGTGCCATAAACTTGGCTCCAGATATGCTAGAAAGCCAATCAAGGCTCTAAAGACTCGGATGGTAGTATCGTTTCCAAAAAAGCTTTGAGCGAAAAACTTGGCTCATTGGATTGGTGTCCAGGGCCACTTAAAGTAGGCCAAAAAAACTTAAAAACACCCCCACTTGCGACGTACCCCCCAGAGAACTCCAAACCCAAAACGAAAAATTTGGATTTTTTCTATCTCAACTAGAACACTTGCACAATCCGTAGATGGTTTGAACAGCTCTGTAGCTCAATTGGCTGGCGAGTTTAGCGTTGCAAACCTTTGCAAAAAATGAGGACTTAAACGGTACGCCTGGGTGGTAGGCACTTGCCCAGGAGCCCCACGAGCATCGGCTTTCCATTTATAAAATGTGCATGTTTAGCAAACTGCAATAAATAAATCCTATTTCTACACAATAGCCAGCCATTGGCCTGCTAAACTATTAACATTTTCTGCGAAGCTATTGTGTTAGAATTACAAATAAACGTTGTGGTTTGTCTCTCATTTAGTATACTGTAGTTGGTAGTTTGCATCATTTTACCACTAAATGCACTGTTTCAACACATTCGTGTTCGTGTCATTTCGTATGCCTCACCTCCTTGTTCTTATTTCCTGGTAGGGTTGCCAGATGCGTTTTGTAAAAATACCGACCATTTTGTCAACAGTAACAGATCTAGGTTGTGTGTCGTATTTCGCATGCGCATATTTAAATGGCACTGGATTCTCAAATAACAATTTTTGAAAATAACGCTTTTTTGTCAATGCATTTGTTTTTAGTTTTATTTCTTTTCAATTTCATGAAGCTTCCACAATGCTTGGTTTCAAAATTATTAAAAAAGTGTATAGGCGTATGCCTTGTGAGGATAGTCTATAGCCCTATGATAAGCATTAGCAAACTAACCAACTTCAAATAAAAAACGATACTGCAGTGTTTGAACGGAGGCGTTTTCTTTAACGTTCAAATAAATAATGCACTTTGTACACATCCACTTTTACATGTTGTATATCAATTTCTGAAGTGAACATATTTCCGTACAGTTCGGTGGTATTTGCTTTGCTACGGAGGATTGCCTGTAGGAAAACCATAATGCAAATAATAAGCTGTTACATGAGAAGTTCACTTAAGTCTACAACAAACATTTTCTGCAGTAGCTCACCTGAACCTCTTTCAAAAAATATCTCAGTAACCTCTGGACCATTAAGATTGGCTGAAAGATACCCCCGCAGTTGATTCGCTGGCCCTTGAACCAGTTATAATTCACTGACCAAATAATGTGTCTGTTCATACAGCTTGCGTGATTGTGAAAATAAAGTGATTGCTACTGTTTTTAAAAGATATTCCCAATCACCACTGCAAACGACAAAAATCTAGTTATCATCGAAAAATAAGAGAAATACGGCGTACGCCAAGTTGCTGTCGGTATTAGTAAACGCTGCGCATTCAAACGCAACCTATCTATAGCTTTGGCATTAGCGACAGTAACAAGGATTGAGCAAAAAAGTTTATCCGAGAGAATAATCTTTGTATATTTAATCACATTCTCAATGAAAACTGCTTTGTACCAAAAGGAATTCAAGAAAACACTCAATCAACGAAAATTGCTCCACACATCACAATCAAAAACAGAAGGCCAGAGCCGGGTTAATCGCGAACGCGTGCAATCAAGAGAAACAGCAGCGCCGTTTATAATTACCACATCAGTACCATAAACAAATTCGCTATGGCAAAATCTAGAAAGCAGTAAGTTTGCTGCTTTTGACAATCGACATCGACACTTACAGTGACTACACTGTCGAGGCCAGTGTTGTATCAGGACAACCCTGGGCCTCCCCAAAATGCTTACAGGGCCCCCCCTAATGGTGATTTATAAAAAAGTTATGTTATGCTACATCTCGAGGCCGAATGGCCTTCAAAACAAAATATCCTAATTGCAGACACAATTTTGGCAGAACCAGGCCCGTAGCCAGGTTTTAAGATTTGGGGGGTAAAATACATTTTTAGGGGGGAAGGATTTTTGTTTTTTTCATATGTTTAAAACACAATTTTCTGAGCACAACAAAATTGGGGGGCACAAAAAGATTTGGGGGTAACTGCCTCCGAATACCCAATCTCTGCGGGCCTGGGCAGAACCGCCGCCAGAAAGTCTTCAATTGGGGGCCTTCATGTTTGTGCAGTGGTGTAGACATTCTGAAAATTTATTTTTTATTCACAACATGAACAGCATTGCCAGATTGTGCAAATAAGTTATAAATATTTTCCCGCAAATACCCATAATAGGCTTGTAGGTTCCAACTAAAATTTTTGAATGAGCTTAACAAAAGGAATTGGGTCGTAAATCTTTGTCATTTACTTGACGACAATTATTTAAAGATGTCGTAATAAAATGCAAATGAAAAAAATTGGCAAGAAATCAGAATCAATCCTAGCGTTCAGTTATCAAAGCATTCGTACGGAAGGAGAAAACATGAGGCCGGTCAAAGCATGTGCGCCGCGATGAACGTTTTCTTTCATTAGCGCAAATTGATAAACTTTACCTTGAGCTTAAGTGACATACGTTTATAGAGCGTGCGCATTGGGCTTTTTACTGGCCGAAATACGCATGCATAAACCGTGCTGATGTCTGGACTGTTAATCTCCTGGTGCATGGCACATGTTTAGATTAATAACATTGTGTATTTCAAATCGCCTATAAATGTTAACAATAATAGACTAAGGCCTACGTGGATGCAATGGTTAACATCCATAATCCACTAACTGCACTACTCTGTTTTGGGAGAAACCCCAAAATAGAATCTTCTGCACTACTCTGTTTTGGGACAATCCCCCTAAATAGACACTGTTTTGGGACAACCCTCAAAACTACACAATTAACTCCATCTGACTGTCTGAACAGCAGGCTGCACAAATGTGTAACTTTGGTCGTAAGTACCAAATGTATCTTGCTGCTATGCAGTACAAAATAAGAGAAGACTGCCTGGGCTAGACATAGTAGCCTACATGTTATTACAACAATCACTACACAAAACACGTTGAACAAGTAGAAGTCTGACTTCTGCACGCATACAACTAGGCATGCAGGCAGGGCCGGATAAATGAACTCGAGCCCCATTAGGGCAATGTCGTGACCGCGAGACCCCCGAAACCAGGTCCGGATTAAGGAGGGGCAACGGGGGCAATTGCCCCGGGCCCCCTGCTGCAAGGGGGCCCCCCGTGATGAAATTTGGTTGTTTCAAATAAAATACTCGTTTGAAAAAATTTCGTGATTCAGAAGCGATACAAGAATACAACTCTATATTATATTCCTATGTTGCATTAAGTATCAAGGGCCCCCAACTAGGATTGCCAGATGCAGGCCCACCGCCAGGATTTAGCAGCAGGGGGGAAAAAACAGGAGGGGCCAAAATCCAGAAGGGGGGCCACATTTTTAAAATACAGTATTGGTTGTATGTAGCAACCGGGGGGCCAAACGTGAAATGAGGAGGCACCGATTTCAAATGGGGGGGCGGGCACCACTGGCCCCTCCGTTGGCGACGGCCCTGGCCAGATGGCCGGTATTTCACCGGCCTGGCCTGTATTTTTCTGGTAAAATAGCAGAGGCCGGTATTTTAAAGATCAGTGCCTGAAGCCGATATTTTGAAAATTGATAATTTGCTGTAACTGCAAAAAGGACTAACACACTAGAACTTCTCAAATTATAATGACTCTGGCAGTGAATGTTGTCAGGACAGTTCCTTCAGCGAAGTTCATTAAGGCCGGCCAAATATTTAAGGCCAACATAAGGGAAAATTATTATTAGTTGTGGCTTAACAAAACACACAGTCTCTGTTTTACCTGTTCCTTTGTTTAGTCATACTTATCATCCTCCGTCGCGCAAAACGTGATCTGAAAGAGCATTTCTTCTGGCAATTTTAGCTATGAAACCGGATAGGTGGGGTTGTTGTCTGAACTACTGTACTCACTGGCGTAGCGAGGCTGTGTCGCCCCGGACCGACTACAAAGGTGCCACCCTTTGATCCCCTCAAATTTACTCACAACAATTTGAAAAAAAGATCATGTTCTGTGCTTATTAAATATAAGGAATAATAAAGCATTTTGAACATCAGAATCAAACACTCACACACTGAAATGGGTCTTGTTTTTCATTCTCTACATTGAGTCTTGCTTTTTCTGCTTGTCGCTAACTTTCTCATCATTAGTCTTCCTATTTTTCTGCCTTCTTTGCGTATGCATCTATGTACCCGGCATAATTCGTTAAATTTTTTCCTTGCAATGAAGAGCTTCAGGTGAGCTAGAAAATGTTTGTTGCACACTGAAGTGAATGTTTCACGCAAGAACTTATTAATTGTGTTATGAAGTTCATAAAGGCAAGACTACCGTATAAAAGCAAAAACCACGAAACTGTACGGAAAGATGTTCACTTCAGAAATTGATATGCCACATGCAGAAGAGGATTTTTGCAAAGTCTATTATTTCTGAAAGTTAAGAAAACCCCTCCGTCCAAATTAAACACTTAAGTTAGCATTTTTGATTTAGTAGGTTAGTTTCTAATGCTCAGCACAGGACTACAGACTCTGCTCACAAAACGTACATTTATCCACAGTTCGAAAATTTTTAAACCAATCATTGTGGGAGCTTCATGAAATTGAAAAGAAAATAACACCAAAAATGAATGCATTGTCAAAAAAGCGTTCTTTTCACAAAATGTAAATGGAGAATCCAATGTCATTAATGCGCACTTACGAATTACGACACAGCCTACATCTGTCACAATTGAAAAATGGCCGGTATTTTTGCAAAACGCATCTGGCAACCCTGCCCCCAACAGCAACTGGTTTCTCTACAAGTTTGACTGTCTGCCAGTTTTAGTAATCGCTACTGAAAAACCTATAAGTATTTTCGGTTTTGTTCAACGCACATATCTTGGATTTCGCTAGTAACGTTTTCCTAATGATCGTTTCTTTTGGCATGGGTATGACTCTCCACTCGTGCATCACGCCGATTGCACAAATGTCACGAAAACGTTGCTATTTGCGTGCTAAAGCTAGTGGTTGCTGACTGTTGTTTAGTATCAATCAATGTTGCCACTGGGGTTGGTCTCGTTAATATCAGATTGTTGCCTTCTTCAATATCAGACAACATAAAAACTTTTCGCTACCGTTTCATATGGCTAAATGCTTCTGTTAACAAACCAAACACAGAGCAAGCGTGCTAAAGCTAGTGGTTGCTGACTCATCAAAAACACCCTCATCGAGTCCAAAACAGAGCGAAATATCGCCATTAAATGGAGAAGTCGTTTATGATTTACGTAAGATGTTAGTCTCAACGCAGCAGAGAGAGCTTCTTCAGTTTCAAACGTTACCCAAACACACATTAGGGCGAGAGATTGATAAAAGGAACTTAAAAATCATGAATTTAACTTATTTTCGTCCTAAAATGAGAGGAAATGTGAAAAAAACAACCCAGTCAACATCAGAGTTGTCGCCAAAACATCAGACATCAGAAATATATCTGAGAACATCACACTTGATGTCACGTTAAAATATCCGAAGTGGCAACACTGTTATCAATAGTGCCGGATTTTCTTATAGGCTATATACCCTTTGAGTCCCGCGCCCGCCAAACTTTTGGCGCAGATTTTAAACGCTTTAAAAGCTATAACTCGCCAGCTACTATAGCTACAGAGCTGCTCAAACCATCCACGGATTCAGCAAGTCTTTTAGTTTCGATTTTAAAAAATCATTTGAATTGGGTGGGGGGGGTTTTCTTGGTGACGTCACAAGAGAGGAATGTTTTTGAATTTTTGAACCACTGTAACTGGCCCTGGGCGCTAATCCAATAAGCCATTTTTATGGTTCAAACTTTTTTGGAAACTATGCGATCATTCGCGTCTATAGAGCCCTTGATTGACCTTCTAGCATGTCTAGAACCAAAGGTATGGTCCAAAAACCCCGTTGTACTCAAAATTCCAAAAACTGCTGAAAAAGCATGAGTCTCCCACTGACGGCATTTTTGCTTTGAGAAAACTGCCGCGAGGTATCGATCGAGAGCTATTCGCGAGCCTCGACAAAAACTCGTGAAGCCTTGTAGTTCGCTCTAAAAAAAAAACTTTTGAGGTTTGGGTTCGGGGTTTTTCGGTGGGTGTCGTTAGAAAAAGGTAGGTTTTGCTATTTTTGGTTATTCTTTTATGACGTCATCACCCGCACAATACGCCGAAATAGTGGCTCGAAGTTTGGTTGGATTATAGGTTGAAATATGAAGCTTTAGAGGCGTAGATCGACTTCCTGGGGTTTCTGGTCCCCAAGTTATGGCCGAAAGACCCCTAATCTTGTAAGGATTCCCTAGGGAATTAGTTGGGATTCCCCTAATTTTTTTTTGCTTACTTTGCCATAACGTTTGAACCAGAAATGCTAGAAAGTTCATCAAAGCCTCTAAAGGCTGGTATTGTTGCCTAGAATCCAACAAAACTTTGAGCCACAAAATCTGATGGATTGTTAGACTCCCAGGATGTGACTTCATCATCCAAATGTAAACAAAATATGCATAAACATCCTCTTATTATGTAAACATCAACAAAAAAACGAGATCTCAAGCTAAAATTTTTTTGCAGTCTAAACTACAAGTCTTCACGAGTCTTTCGAGGGCTTGAACAGCTCTCTAGCCTATTCTGGCCGCGAGTTATGGCCATATCCAAACTGGGTGTTATTCAACCCCTGGTTTCCTTTTGTAGGGGTAGAAATTTTGACCACTTTTTGGTTTTTGTAGCATAATTTTGGATTCAGATATGCTAGAAAGTCAATCAGGGGCTCTAAAGACTCGGATAATAGCCTAGTTTCGAAAAAAAACTTGAGCGAAACAATTGGCTCATTGCATTGGCGTCCAGGGCCGCGCAAACTAAGGCTAAACTAGGTCAAAAAATGAAAAAGACACCACCACTTGTGACGTCCTCCCCTCGAGAACCACAAATGCAAAACAAAAAATTTTTTTTTCAATCTCAACTAGTAGACTTGCAGAATCCGTAGATGGTCTGAACTGCTTTCTAGCTCAATCGGCTGGCGAGCTATAGCTTTGCACAACCTGCGCCTAAATTTTGGCGATCGCGGGACTCAAAGGGTGCCTAGGGGCTCAAGCTACGCATTGAGTCAATGGTCGGTATATGATCATTTAGATTAAACTTCCTCAAAAATTTATGTCTTAATTTATTCACGAAATTTAGTTTTATTCAATTTTCATGGTGATCACGCCAGAGTATTCCAACGAGTTCCCATGAACCTCGACATGACGGTTGGTCAAGCCGCATGCCAACTATTGTGTCGATATACTCAAAGCACGCTGGCTGCGTCCAGCGTTTGCTGGATCGTACCGATTGTTATGTGTGATCCATCAAAAGAACTTGTGGCTGTTCATGTTTGAAATGCACCCGATCAGTGGCATAACTGACGAGTGGCAGGGGTGTGAATCTCCCCCCTTGTCAAGCTAAATGCAAAAACCGAGCCCTAACCTGGCTTGCATTTTGGCATTTACTATTCTTTTGATTTCAGTATATTTTTGTTTTTTGGCGTTTTTCGGAGTGTTTTCCGGTATATTCAGGTTTTTGTATAGCCGTTCAATACCAGATTTGCTATTGTTTCTCAACTATTTTCTGAGTGTTAGCCAGTGGGCTCCCTTCAGCTAAGTTTCCTTCTGGTTCAAATCTCTAGTTACGTCACTGCACCTGATCAAAGCAAGGTTGTACTACAGGTAAGAGCGATATGTAGGCAGGGCCGTCGCCAGGATATCCCAGCAAGGGGGACCAAAAATCACAAGGGGGGGAACATCTTTAAATACAATGTTGAATGCATGCAGCAACCGCCACGAAAAAAGTCGCTTGCGATATGTAAATTTTATTCACATTAAACTCGACCCAGAAAGTTATACATATTTTATTAAATGTATCTATGAATAACCATGATAAATTTTTTTGCCATACGAGATTTAGGGGTACATTTTTATTGTTCATCTGTCGAAATCCTGAAGAAGTACATGCTCATATGTCGGAATGCTGAAGGGGTACATGGGAAACAAAAGGTTGGAAACTCCTGCTCTAAAAGTACGGTCAATAAAAATTTGCAGATTCTTACTGCGAGTGCACCACGATGACTGCCCTTGTTCTTACTTTCGGCGCAAGAGCCTTCAGTGACACGGAATTGCGTAATACACGCTTGGCTGCCGGGAACACTATTGTAATTTCGACAGAGAAGACAAACAAAAACGTCATGGTTAAATTTTTGAAAAAACACATGGCCTACGTCAACTTCCTCTTTTTCTTTTTCTCTTTTTCTTCGCTGTGCTCAACAGTAGCATCCAAAATATACAATTTCCTACAAACCAAACAAACTACACATTATGTAGCGGTCGTAATGACAAAGGCTGTAAAAATCTCGCACACACGATCAAAACACGTCAAGTAAAACATCCCAAATGGTTGCAACTGCTAGGATCCCGTTTCGATTGTTTGTTCCTATCCAGACTGCAAAGAATCGAACGCAACGAAACCGTCGCGCGAAAGGATGTGAGGTTTAAACTTCCCTTGTGCTGTCGTTATTGAAATACGTGTTAAGAAATAAAAAGCTACAATTATCGAATCAAGTCAGGCTGAACAGAGCAGAGTAAACAATTAACAGGGTTTAGTCCTGGCCTTCACAACAAAATTATCTGCAGGATTTCATTAAAATTGTTTGCCTAAGTTTGTCATTTTTAATGCACCGAATGCTTAGTGCTGGACAACCTGTCCTGGAACATTGTGCTCCTTTAATTCAGTTTTAATTATTTTGAATCTTCAGAAAACCTTTCTCTTGAGCAGTTTGTGACCATCAAACTAAGAAATAAGACTCTGCGTGGTTGGATCGACCGACCAGGAACCACTAATGTAAGACATCAGACGTCAGACCCAAACGCTGCTCTGTCGTTTTTTGCCAGTTTCCTTACTCTTTGTCTCCTTGGGTAGAGTTCTGTAGTTGCAATTTGGCAAAGTGACCTGCTTATTATTTAACTAAGATGATCAAAATTTCGTGGATTTGCTTAACATGGGAGCAGTACAAACTTGCGCAAGTAGTACTCAGTGGCAATCTGATTTCTGAATGACTGAATAGAAACGCTAACAAAGCAGCTGTATTGCTCACGATCAGAAGAAGCAACTGTGTTTTTATTGTAGGATAATGCTAGCCTCACACATATACCTTAGCTGCAGTATACAACCTTTAAGCTTTGATCAGGTGCGTATGGAACCTTTCGTCTAATTCACACGTAACAAATCGACACGATTCACCAAATGCAGGAAGCAGTCAAAGTGCTTTGAGTATGTCGATACTACAGTCGGCATACGGCTTGACCAACGGCCATATTGAGATTCATGAAAACTTGTTGGAAGACCCTGGCGTTGTCGACACAAAATCTGACATAAATTGTTGACGAATGTTTATTTATGGAACTGATCATATACAGTAAGGGCAATTGACTCTATGCGTACCACAGTTTGTTGGAGGGCCCCTTGGATCTTGAGGTCCTAGGCTTAAAGTCTACATAGCCTATTGGTAAATCTGGCCCTGAGGGTACACAACCTACGTGTGACCACTCAAAAACTAATTTCAAAGTACTCTGTGTTTCGTACAACTTTACTCTCCGTCATGAAATAAAAACAAGACGCGCTCTTGGTTCACCATAGCGAAAATTTTGTTTACATAAACCACTTAAGACGGAATTTCCACTAAAACAGTGGAATTTTGCACTTTTGTTCTCTTGAAAAACAAACGCAATGTCGCAAACTAGAGTATTTCAACAAGCCATTGCTTATTGACTATCTACACCTGCGCATAGGAATTCTACAGCTTCGTGGTAGTTCGGGGGGGCCAAACATGAAATGGGGGGCACAGAGTTGAAATGGGGGGACGGGCACCACTGGCCTCCCGCTGGCGACAGCCACGTGTGTAGGGCTACCCGCAGTATCCTACAATAAAAGCAAAGTTGTTTCTTAGGTGACTGAGCAATACAGTAGTTTTGTCAGCGTTTGTATCTCGTAAAACTCGATTGGTATTTTTAGATGTGATTTATTTCCATTTGATTTTTCTTCAGTAAAGTCATTCAGAAATAGGATTGCTGTTGAGTACTCGTGCAAGTTTGTACTGCTCCCATGCTAAGCAAATCAAAGAAGATCTTGATGAGCTTGTATAGCAAGCAAAAGCCAACTGGCAACCGCAGAACACTTCCCCAATGAGACAGGGAAACAGCAAAAAAATGACAAAAGAGCGTTTGGGTCTGATGCCTTAGATTAGTGGTTTTTAGTTTATCCAACCACGCGAAGACTTATTTCTTAACTTGATGGTCAATAACTGCTCAGGAGAATATCCTTTTCAAGATTCAAAAGAATTAAAAATGAATTGAAGGGCCGCAATGTTCCGGGAGAGGTTGTCCACACTAAGTATTCGGTACATTAAAAGCGAAAAACTTAGACACACAAATTGTAATGAATTCTTAGATAATTTTGTTATGAAGAAGGCAAGACAAAACCTTTTTAATTGTTTACTGTGTTATGTTCAGCTTTACTTGATTCAATGATTGTAGCTATTTATTTCTTTATACGTATTTCAATAATGACAGCATAAGCGAAATTTAAACCAGCCCAGTCGCCACGGTGGACACTGGTGAGCTCAGCCTTTCCAAATTTAAATATGAAACACTATAAATTTGTAAAGATTTTATCAAGTTTTCAGAATGTCAAGCGCCCTTGCGCAAATTTAAAACCCCTTTTCAAGACTTTCTGGCGACGGTTCTGGTTTTTAAACTTCAAATGTTTTCATGCGACGGTTTAGTTGCGTTCGATTCTTACCAGTCTGAAAAAGTAAGAAACACGCTAATCTTGTAAAGTCTTTATGCCGCCACACATACTATATAGGTGCAGTGTGTTTGTTCTTTTTTAAACACAGATAAGAAAAACAGATGTGATTCTTATAAAAAACGTAGACCATGCGTTTTGTCAAATTTTTCGATTGTGGGGATTTCGGTTGGTTTGTCTGTGGCAGTTAATCCTGTTCTCGCCAGCCAAGTACGATATCAACAATTCCGTGTCATTGAATGCTTTTGCGTCGAAGGCAGCAACAAACGCAGTGATTGCGGGCACTACAGTAATGATTTAGAATTTTTTACTGACCGTACTTTCAGCGCGTCATTTTCGGATTTTGATTAACGCTTTCCATTTTTTCCTCGCAAAATTGGGAGGGGGCCTCACAAGTGGATTAGTCTAGGGCAGGGGTGGGCAACCCCTGGCACGCGAGCGCTTCTATCCGGCACGTGAGCGAGGCCTCGGAAACGAGATCCTCCCCCCTTCAAATGAAAAAGTTAATAACTTACAAGTCGCAGCATTATCTGATGAAAATCGGTGTCCGTTTCTTCATTTTCGTTTGTTAACAATCTGTTATTTAATTTAACCCTTATGTGCTTTTGATGCCATATGGCTACAAACCGAGCCGTATAAGCCGCACTCTATACCCCCCACTTGGGGGCACGCTGCCACAGGGGCCCAAAATTCAGACTCCTCACCACAATTTTTGGTTGGCACGCGGAAGAATTTTGTTATTGATTTAGCCGATTTCGTCACGCAAACCGAAAAAGGTTGCCCGCCCCTGGCCTAGGGCCTCGCATCTGTTAAATCCGGCCCTGGTTATTATCAATGATCACGAACTTCTGGTGCAGTCTCGAGGTGGCCGCAGCCGAACTGCACATTTGTTTCGTCATAAAGGGTAACGTATGGTGGAAACGCACTTTTCTTCCGATGGTTACTATCGTTGTGTTACATCATAAACATATGGAGCTATTCAAGCCATTTACGCCCAGTGTTGCCATTTTAGCTGTTTTGCTGCTAGATCTAGCAGGTTTTTCTCACTGTTAGCTGGTAATTTTTCAAATCTAGCAACTAGCTGATTTTCTAGCACAGGGGTTCCCAAGCTGGGGTACATGTACACCCAGGGGTACATTTCCCAATCCGATGGGGTACATATAAGGTTAGCAATAGAAGAGCAAAATATATTTACAATAATATTTCCCAAATATTTATACATATATCAGTGAATACTCTTTTCAAAAATCATTATATGCTTATTGTTAAATATATCTATGAATAATCACAATAAAATGTTTTGTCATAGTAAATTGTAGGGGTGCATGTTGATCTGTCTAAATGCTGAAGGGGTACATGCTTAACTTTTGAATTGCTGAATGGGTACATGCTCATCTGTCGGAATGCTAAAGGGGTACATGGTAGGAGAAAGGTTGGGAACCCCTGTACTAGCTGGATTTAAAAATTTAAGAGCTCTACACGTTTATCCTAAACACCTCAAAAATAGCAGTTCTTTAACCAGAATTTAACTATTTTTAACAGATTTTAGCTGAAAAATATGTGATATGTTTTTTAGCAGGATTTAGCAGTGTTTCCTGACACGATTCAGCAGTTTTAGGTGACAACCATCTGGCAATATTGTTCACACCACATGTTATTGCGTGGTCCGTCAGAAAAGGTTTTAATCCAGTGCTTCTTAACCTTTTTTTGACCCACACCCCCCTTAAGTAACTTTCCTTTGTTTCACGCCCCCCTGAGCTTAAAAGTTGTAAAATAATGTATTTCTTGGTATATTTAATTTTTTATTTTAAAGGTTTTGTGACAGACACGAAGTCCATCTAGTACAAACACACACTGTCTGCACAATGTAGATTGATAAAAATAGACAAAACAGAACAATTAATAGCAAGTTTTGAAGTAGAACAACTGGGTTACAGACACTTTCTTAACACTGTTGTTCGCCAACCCTCAATACCTGGTACAACACTACATTGAGAGTAGGACACTGAGTCTAACCCTGGTCAAGGCCAGGTGGAGTATAAGCATTGTGGCATGCACACGTCCTCAAACAAACACTGTAACGTCCGAACACTCAGTTGCAAAGTAAATTGCGGTTGTAGTGTTCAAAGAACAAGGAATATAAACAATCTGACTGCATCAAAGCGCGCAACCAACCATACGCATGGTTGGCGGAAATCTTTTCACAGAGGGGGATGGCACAAGTGCACGTTAAAAAACTATAGAAAATTTTTGTGGTTTGAATTGGTAACTGTGACGTCACAAGCATTGCAATATGACGTTATTAACTTTTTTCAGCATGTTTAGGCAATTTTATTCAATGTTTTATAAGCCCTCCAAGACCCCTATCTAGACTACACCCTATCTATCTACGCTACACTGACGAGCGCATAAACGAAACTATAGTTGTTCTTACTAATTGCTTTACAAAAACTTATTCGAAATTGAAAATTTAAAATTGGAGGAAAGGTCCCCCCAGAAAAATATGTGGGGGGCCTAGACCCATGCCGCCCCCTGGTTCCGGCACCTATAACCATACGTTGTTACACTTTCTCCATCGTTCAAGGAGGTACATAGTTTTTCTCATCAAGGCCTCCAAAGTAGGAATGTTGCCTTGAATCTGATGACCACTAACACTCACTCGCCACGGCAGGTTGTATAGAGCCCTGCAGCCAAAATTACAGGCCACGATTACTTGACAACTTTTGGCCAATATTTGGTGCAACATTATTTTGCAGCATTAGATGGAAAACGCTTTCTTGCGACATTACGCAAGAGTTACCGGCACCCACAGATATGCGTGTTCCCACTCTAGCCCGCATGCTTAATGTGTTGCAGTTGCTTGTTTTAGACTTGAGCGAAATTTTGCAAATTCTTTATTTTATTCACACAGCATAGCTTTGCAACCGCACCAGGGATATCTAGAACCCAGGAGTTCTACATACCCTGCAACCGCACACTACTTCGCAGAGTGAATACAGACTACTCCGAACTAATTGTATATCGGTTAAATGCCATATCGCGTTTTCGGAAAAGATTCCAGAATCTCAAACCAAAACCATTCTAATGCGAAAAACATAGTAAGGTCAATCGCATAAACCGGATATTCAAAAAGAAATGTTATTTTCATTTCTGGGCTTAAACACCTGCTCCACGCCGCTTAGTCTGATTGAAAGACACGGTTCCGGGATTAAGCAGCTGAGTGACGCATTTGGGATGACCAGAAAGCAAAGTTACTATCTTCCTTTGGTCGAGAAGTCGACATCATATGGTGGCCTGTAGCAGCCAAGCCGCATTTGAAAACCTAATCTCACATTCAACAAGAGTGTGGCTCAAGTGCAGTTGAATCTTCATGAATATACATCGTCGCATCACAAAAGAACATGGCGGGAGTACTGTAGAAAATTAGTATCATGCTGGTGTACGGCCACATTGCAGAAAGCTCGTCAAATTACAGAAAGCCACAGCGGTATTCCACGATGCGCGGAGCTGTGCAAAATGTATGCATTCGTGTTTATCTGAAATTAGGCGAGCCGCTCTGCGATGCAGCCGCCTACCTTGAAATTCTATGTGCACCATGCTGTTTTCAAATGCGAAAAATGTACAGATGTTATTGTCAAAGGGAATTGGCATGCCGACTAAACAGTCCCCCTGGTTGCACCCCTGAGATGCAAGCTCGAATTCGGCCTGCAAATCTTTAAGAAACTTAACCCCGACTCCCATCTCTGCAGGAACTAAACCAAATAACATTTAGCGACGTAAAATTCGCACTAGCGTAATGTTTGGAAAGTCCCCCTTTCCAATAAAAAAGTTTCCATGTTGTAGAGCATGTAAGGGTTCGCACCCCCCTGAAAATTTCTTCACGCCCCCTGGGGGGGGGCGCACCTCCCCGGTTAAGAACCACTGTTTTAATCAGTCGATTCGTAGAACGAAAGAACAGAAAAGTGGATTCCAGTGTTTAGCTTGCGCGATGCCGAAACCTGTAATGCCATCAGGAG
>Ga0210059_1008002_pt1 | contig 16768 bp, 9 predicted proteins | sample Ectturendosymbi2_FD_188042 | JGI IMG/M metagenome (GOLD analysis project Ga0210059, IMG submission 188042) | Ecteinascidia turbinata endosymbiont from Florida, USA - Sample 2 (SPAdes) (version 2) | ecosystem: Host-associated > Tunicates > Ascidians > Unclassified | place: Key West, Florida...
TTTGAAAGAGAAATTCCAGTAAGTTTCTGATCAACTCGAACTGAAAAGTAAGCAACATCAGGGCGTGAAAGGACGATTCGTCTCTTACCTGTAAGAGCACGTTGTTATCGGTTTCAACTCGTCTTATTACGATATTCTACTGGTGGAAACGCACCTGTTGGAATACTTGTTTTTGTTAAAATAGGATCCACCGTCAGAGTGGTATGGTGTGCAGAAGAGCAGAATGAGTTATCAAGTTGTCATCTGTGGATACGTTTTGCTGTGATTGTAGGGCTTGCACGGTCATCAAATGATATTAAAGTGAAGCGGACGTGACTATTTGCTGATCGGATTAAAACCTGGTATGCATTTCCACCACGCGGTCAGTTACAGGTTGAAGCAATGATGTGGCTAGTTTGCATCAAAGTATCGCTCATGTAGCATTTGAAATTTGAAATGTTTTGTACTTTCGCCTAAAAACAACGCCACGAAAGTTTAGTGGTTCGTTTCTTTTGAACAATTGAAAACTTTCCGCGGGTTAGTTGTTGTTACTAAAAAATTGCAAAAGGGCGGTGAATGCTTGCTGCAACTGTTATAGCTGGTTTGCGTTTTCACCCAATGATGCATAGTGCGTTGGTGATATGTCTCATAAGTTTTTTATAGATCCTGGACTTCTGACATTGCATACAGTTTTTGAAAAAACTTGCTTCAACACAGCGAGCAGGTGTCGGAGAGTTGCGGTTAGTTATCGACGTGCGCAGTAATCAATGCCATTCGACGCTGAAACATTCCCAGTTTTTTAATAAAATGGCTTAAGATGCGACAGTTCAAGATGTTCAAGCGACGGTTGCATCCTCGGTCAGTTACGCGAACGAGAAATAGTGACTGGTGAAATTAAGCGGCTGGTTAGATGATGCGCTTCTAGCGTTTGATTTTTAAACGCTTGCTACTTTCAAATAAATAAATCGTAAGAAAACGAAATGTTGACAATGACATGAAACAAACAGACAAGTTTTGTGAATACTGTGTTCCGCAGAATCATACGATCGTGCAGTTTTGTTCAGAACAGGGTAAGTCGGATTATTATTTACTGTAAAGTGATTCGCGCTTTAGGTTAAAGCAGTCGTAATGAGTAATTTCTTGTTTGGATTTGTTAAAACAGGGAAAATGTTCGGGGCTGTATGCTACGTAAAAGAACAGAATGGGTTAGCAGGTTGTCGTCTTTGAATCCGTCCAGAATCAACAGGGTGCTTTGTTTTTCCGTCAAAGTTTTCCCGCTGAGGGAGCCCTTCAACGAATTCCACGTTTGGAATAGAATCAAAGCTACACTGCCACTCGCCAAAAGACCAAACCATTATTTGTGGCGCAGGTGTCATCATTAGTTTCACATGCTGAATAAATTTTCCCGGTCGACGCCAGTGACATGACTATTAGTTAATCCGATTTAAAATTGACTTGCCCCGGCATGCATTGTTGCTACACACTCAGTGGCGGCAGTTGGCGTATTTGTTCAAAACTTGTCAAACCTTGTCGCCATAGTTGGAGCGGTGTGGTGACCAAAGAAAAGTTGCAAGCGATCTTTAAAAAAAGAAATTAATAATGAAAATAACTTTGCACTGGTTGCTACCTTTGGTAAAAGAGGTCATAACGTAGTGTTATCGCTGACGTAAAAAAGCAGACAAATTTTGTTAAAATGCTGCTCTGCAAAAATGATACGTTTATATTAATTTTGTCACAGAGCGGGGTGAAACTGACTAACTGTAAAGTGGTTCACGCTTTTCGTTAAAGCAATCGTAATGAGTACTTCCTTGTTTGCGTTTGTTAAAGCACGACAAACGTTCAAAGAAGAATGCTACACGAAAGAACTGGTAAAGTTAGCAGGTTGTTGTTGCGTGTTGCTTTGATACTAACGTCCACATGGTTATTGAATGATGTTCAAGTGAAGCGATCTCGGCCGGTTGCGTGAATATTTGTTCACTGGATTGAAACTTGGCATGCCCTGGCACGCCTCGCTCTTCGACAATCAGTGACAGGTTAGAGCATGAAGTGGCCGGCTTAGACAAACCTCCAACAAGTTAACTAAAAATATGAAATCAAAAAATGAAGATATTAACGTGAAAATATAAAAAAAAATTACCACAACCCAAAAATAAGAAAATAATAAAAAAATATCAAAAACAGAAAAAAACATTGAAAAACACGAAAAATATCGAAAAAACATTAAAACTATCAAAATTATGAAAATATTACTATAACACAAAAATATGAAAAATCGCAAAAATATTGAAAATATAGGTCGGGAGGTGAGGATGGGGGATAACCCCACGACAACGCTAACCCTAGGGGAAACCCCAGCTCCACTGGCTGATCTTTCTGATCTGGCTGATCTTCAATAATCGGTAAAATGCCTAACCTAATTTTTGAAATGAAATTTTTTGCTATAGATTTCATTTTTTGTTTGCAATCCGTTGAAGATTTGCCACAGGAATACTTTTCAGTTCACGGAAAGACCTAATGTAATCTACATCATTTACATCTGTATTCAGCAAATTTGTTGGAATAGAATGGGAAGGAAATCACACGTTAATGAACTATGATTATGAATTGCAAATTAAGAGCAAACAAGAAAAATCCAACTGTTGTTAAAAGTGAAGATGGCTTTTATAAAATAAAGTAGCGTGGTAATAAAGACCACTTTTCCAAATTGCGAAAGTAACGTTATAATTTAAGAAATATTTTTGTGAAATCTTCCGACTGATTTTTTCAGCATAAGGAAAACAATCAAATTTAGGTCTTTGAATATAAGTAAAAAGCTTCTGAAATCTTCAGCTTGTTCAAGGAATTTTAAAAGAAAACCTTGAAGAAGGAAGAAAGAAAAAGTGAAAACGATCGCATTCCTGTAATATTTGGAGAATAAATTATCGAGGCCAATCTAGAAGAAGCCCCACGTGTCATGGTTCAAAATCCAACGATAGATAGTCATGAGACTACACTAGATAACAATCAACCAAATAAAATTGAACAATTGAAAGCTCAAGGTTTCCGGTAAATTTTTAAGTAAGCAGCCACTGGGCTCATCCTTCTTGTTTTTGTGATGATTCAAACTTGCACATGTCTGTATTCAAGTGACTAGTCTCCACAAAGGTAAGAAGCACGCGAACCTATCGAGCAACTTTTTAAATACGAAATCGATTTCACGTAATCCTGCCCATACTCAGTCCTGTGCAATCTGCAAGAATGCTTGTGGGTGAAACGTCGAAAGGCTAAAGCATGAGCAGAGAAAGCAAAAAGCTCATGGCTAAAATGCAGTAAATAAATCAGAACACAAGCTGCGATAAGTAAAAACCTGGAAAACACGTCTTTCCCAATTTAATGCTTTCACTGGAAATTCACAACTATCTGGCGCAAACTGAGCAAAAAAATACACCCAAATATGACTAATGCACGTTGTTGTGGCTGAAACAGACCCTTGGTGGAATGCGTAATAAAGATTGCTTTCGTACAGTTGTAAAACACGCTGCAAATTCGTGGCCACCTTGTGGGCAGACTTCCTGGTTGGCTCCGCTTTCATCCTTTTGCGCCAATTCAAACATGCATATATATGTCTTTCAATAGTTATAACCCAAAGTAGTGGCGTACGCAAGTGAATATATTGTAATTTATTTCGCTGGGAAACTAGTTTCGTGTATTAAACACATCTTCAGACCTGCAAGTAGTAAGAAAACATACTGGAGAAAAGTTGACACTGAACAAGAGTTTTGTGGCGTGAGGTTGGTTAGCATTTGCCTTTTTGAAGGTTCTGGTATGGTCGGTAGTATAAAAATAGTACAATTTCCGCTCTTGCTTCGCATTTCTACCAGCAAATTTCGTTTTCAATAGTGAATTTATTTTCAAGTCAATGATTTCCATTTGTATGTTACTTGGCAGTTTCGTTATCTTTTGCTCATATGAGAATGGATTTATCAATGCCAGAATGGAGCCTTCTTCTTTAGCAAAATCACAAAAGCGACTTGAGCTTTGCAATAACACGATCTTTTCAGTCCCTTTTCTCAAATCGCCTTATCAACAGCTTATTCAATCTGCTCCTCTAAATACGAAAATTGACTCATATTCTCATTTTTTTAACCAACGGCTTAGTAGGGGAGGCCCCGGGGGCCATGTTCCTCAAATATGTAACGTATCTTTCATTTCATGCATTGAGAGGCGGTTTCCCAAACAAAATACTGTTTCTCGCCTAAAGTCAAAAGATTTGGCTCCCCGATAACAATTTTGGGCTGGCTACGCCACTGTTTCTAACTATACGAGATGAACAGTTTTAACTTCATCTCGAATGCAATGATATCATGTACTGAAGTAAGGAAACAATTAGTTCTTGTCCTGCAATTTCATATGCAGATGATTGAGATGGTTAGTAACATCAACTAAAATTGCCAAATGAAATACTAGATGTTATCACATAAAACAGCTTTTTCCTCAGATAGCTCGTTTTCCTCTTCCAGAAAATCATGAACAGCTTGTTTCAAGAAGATAACTTGTAACTCGTGAGGGATTTGAATATTGCACGTAACAAAAATCGATAAAAATACTGCAGGTATTTCCTATCTTGCTTTATTACGATCACAGGGATGCCATGCGCCACTTCAGCTTATCCAATGCGTTGAATTTAGCGCATGCGCCATAAATTGCCACTCCTGGCCCACCTGTTGGTTTGGATTTCTTTCAATTACTAGTGCAAAGTGTTATGCCTTTCCTTCGTTCGTTAGCAAGAAGTATGTTTCGAAAACGGTATTTAACAATCCATAGCACGTCGGACATACGCCTTTTTATTGCTGCAGTAGTGATTACAATGTCTTTAAGTTCAAAGGTAATCGCACTGTTCAACTTTATTCAGTATGCTGACCTCAGACGTCTTTGGCAGATGATGCAGAGAGACAGTGACTGCTGTTAAACAGTAAGACGCGTTGTTTTATGCTATGTGAAAAGAAGAAGGGGTGAATCTGTAGCAGTGCTTCCGCTTCCACAAGTTTAAAAAATCCATCATAGTGTGAGATTGTGAGTGTGACAAATGTGCCTGAGTGAATAGCTTAATCAAGCTACTCCTATGCAGCTTCTTTTCACACAGCTTAAAACTACGTGGCTTGTTATAAATACCTCTGTAAAAGGCTTGTGGGAATACGTCTTAATCATCAAGGCTCAGTTCCAACGTGCCTGAGTAAATAACTTAATCCAGCTACAGTTATGCAGCTTATTTTCACACAGTATAAAACTGCGTGGCTTGTTAGAAATACCTGTAAAAGGCTTGTGGGAATTCGTCTTAATCGTTAAGGCTTAGTTCTGACTTGTGAGCGAGCACTAAGTGCAAAGCTATATTCACCCTGGTGAGTTTTCATAATTCATCTCTTTAGTTTGTATGCCTGCGTGGTGTTCTAATTTCAGTACGTTCTTAAGTTGTCTGATAATCGTGTTACGATACAGTGAAACAGTTTTGCGAAAGTTTCCAACTTTCTTGATTTTTAACCGCTAATGCTGATCTGAGCGTTGATTGTTCTTAATTATGACTTGTTTGTAGAAAGTGCTCGCAAAAATGGATATTAGGCAGTTTATGAAAAGCAAAAGCATTTCTGATAGCCGAAGTGTAGAATACAATTTGGACAAAAGATTTCAGAAGTGAGTTCTGTTCAACCAGCACAGACCAATGAGAGAGCCGCAAACGTAGTTGTTGATAGTTCAAGTCCATTTGAGACTCATTTGTGTGGAGTTCACGATAGTAACGAGTTTTATGCTCCAATTCAGCAAATTTGTATAGCCTACAGCTCCACTTCAAAATGATTTCAAAATAGATGCGATTGGAGCGCGTGCTCTTATGGGGAATTTTCTTTGTGGTGTAGAAACAGTAAAGTGTTTTGTGAACGTCCATTTGCATTGCAATGTCAGCAACCTGAAACGATTAGCAAAATGTCGACGTTGCCCCCCCTGGAGAAATTTCTGCGGAAGCCCATAGCTACTTCAACCCTTTCAGCAAGCTTTCACGTATGGGCACATGAGGCTAAACTAACCATGTACGAAATTGAAAACTAAACAATATGTATTCAGACGACACAACCGTTCTTGAATAGTTTATTGTTACTACGCAACTGTTTAAGATGGAACGATTCCACACATTGTTCTGTTTATTTACATTGTTTACTCTTGCTTCTTGAATGTTAAATGTCAAAAATGAACAGTTAAACTATTCAAGAATTTTCAAGGACGCCGGAAAACATTCAAGGACAACAAGATGTTTTTTCAAGGATCAAAGACATAACAAGTTTTGACAGCAAATGTAAAGACAATTCTTCGCGCTCAAGGACGTCTGGAAAATTTGCGGCCAGGCCACCTAAAAACAAATTGTTATAGAGTCGTCGCCCCTTGACTGGTGGATAATCTCTACAGCAAGCCAAGTTTAGATGGAAGTGGCGTATACCTGGAAAAGAGCTGGCAGATGATCAACACAGTTGCGCAGCGAGTGCTGGGTCGCAACCGGTCTTTCTCGATGTATCCGGTGCTCAGATCTGGAAGAATCTGGGCGTGGCAGAGAAAGTATGAACCTGAGAAAGTATAAACCTAAGAGTGTATAAACCCTGAGAAAGTATAAACCTGAGAAAGCATAAATCCTGAATGCAGCCCCGGTGCTAACCTCTCTGCTGATCAGTTTCATAACAGCGTTAACAAATTATGAAAGACGCACCTGAAGCATTTCTCAAGAAGTACGAGATGAAAATGTGAATATATTTAAGTGGGATTTGATTGCTATGCCATAATCGTGAAGATGGCGGTAAGTCAATGTCTGGAGATAAAATAACTTTCATTATTTTCACTTAGGAAGCTATGGGGCAGACGGCATTGTAGCCTTTAAAATATTAGAGAAAAGTATGCAAAACCAATGATACTCTGATGAGTCTAAGACAGACAGAAACGTCAAATACAGGAACCAACAACACATCATATAGATGCTTTGTAGAATTGTTGTAGTAATGCAGGAACAAGCTACAAAATAACTACAGCATGTCAGAGGTAAAAAAAACTAAATTCTCAGGGATATGGGGCGCTGTTCGTAAAAATATGATATCTGACAGATCTAGCACAAAAACTGCTATCTCTGCGCATATTTAGCTATCTCTGCGCAGAGATACTGCACGCATGTAGCTATCTCTGCGCAGAGATAGCTATCTCTGCGCGCATTTAGCTATCTCTGCACACATTTAGCTATCTCTGCACGCATTTAGCTATCTCTGCGCAGAGATAGCTATATCTGCACGCATTTAGTTATTGCAGCGATGAGATAGCTATCTCTGGACATATATAGGTAAATCTGCATGCATATATAGTGCTCAAGCGTGTCGGAGGAAAACATGGTATCCTGTCTGAAGAAAAACTTGGTGTTCTGTTTGAGTAATCCAGACAAAAGCTAGGCTACTGCAAGGCATGAATTCCCTGGCGTTATATAAAGCTAGGTTTGGTTTGTGCAGACGATGGGCTACCTTTTGGTGGTGGTCTCAGTGTTAGTGGCATTTTTTGCTTAAAGTTTCAAAGAGGATCTCGTCAAGTCCGACCATTCCAACTGTTCTCATCAGGCGCAGCTCACCGCCTCTCAGCGCCTTCAGGTGCACAAAGAGAATGCTCTCACAGAAAGAGCGCATGGAAAGTGAAGTGCTGGCTTGGTGACGAGCACTGTTTTGTAAAGAGAATAAGGCTGTCATAGAAAAAGCGCATGGAAAGGAACTGCACGGTTAGGCCTTCTTGCCCAAAAAGAACGTTGGCAACACACATCACTTTTGTGCTAAATCTGTTAGATATAATACTGTATTTTTACGAACGGCGCCCCATACAGGAAAGCAAAAACGTAGCAAATTAAGGTGAAAGACCTACTTGTGCTTGGTTAATCTCCATTTCTGCCAGTTGTAGAAGTTGTATTAACGTTTCCTTGGCCTTCAAAATTCATTTAAGTGTGTTAAGAGTTGCGACAATATGGAACATACCGATTTCTTTTCAATCCCACGATTACCTTGTTGTCGATTGACGCGGTTGTTGTTGCCCACTGTAGAATCATTTCCAACCGTTGTGTTGGAAATACTCATTTCTCCTTGACCTGGAAACCACACAGTTGTGCAATGTAAAAACATGTTTTTAAAAAGCAGCTGCATCGAACGTAGAGCGCAACGTTGGAAGATGCACATATTTATAAGTAGTCCCATTCGTACTTCAGAAATAGTTATGGAAAGTACACAACACGGTTGCATATCTTTCTATTAAATGGGAAAAACGTATTGTAGTAATAAGTACAGTTTTCGATCAAGCTTGTGCGGGTGTGCAGGGATATGCCGACAGTCTAGGTAGGCTCCTCACAACCCATATATCTTTTGAAATATTTTTTCTAACTGTTTTAGGCAAGTTATTTTTTTGTGTCCAGACAATGAAATGACCCATCGGCAAAATTTTAAAACATTTTTTCATATTATCGAGTTTTCACATTTCCATGTTTTTTCATATTTTTTTTCACGAGCTTTTGATGATTTTCGTATATTTGCGATGTGGTAACAGTTTCTACTATTTCGAATTTCTACAACTTCTTGAGATTTTATCGCGTTGGGGAAGGCGTGGCCGGACACGTCCTAGGTGTCAGGTTTCCAACTAATTAAAACCTTTTTTTTCAGTCCACCACGTCATCGGATTGCACTGACTGCAATTTCGTCACAGATTAGTGATGTCGCAACATTGTGCCCAAACAAGATGAAGCTGAATGGTTAAATTTCGCGGGTGACTGTCCTTGCTTTGGCAAAGAGGGTTCACTGAGGATGTGCTGCTACACTGATCCTCTCGCCGCCCACACGTCCCCCGAAAAGCATCAAAAGAGTGGAGTAGGAGATGTTGCCAGTAAGCAGTTGGTTGTAGATTGCTTTGGCACGTCCTGCTCTGGTGCTGAAGAGTGATGATCCAAGTGAGATACCAAGGAAGCTGAGGCGGCGTCTTTCCCAAGATTGGATGGATGTGGTGAGCTGATCTTTCCATGCTTTGTTCCCATCAGCTTTAGGTCAGAAGGGAGCAAGTCAAGTGGAGTGAAGTTGGAGCAGCTCGAAGCCAAGCAGTCTCATTGCAGGGGGACTCCAGAGTGGCCTGGAACAAAGACCCATATCACCTTTATGGTTGGGTGAGCGTCACTGAGGTCGAACCATTCTCCTGGAAAGTATCCTGACTGGATCTTGCAAAGAATGGCTATGGAGTCCAAGGCAACAATGATCGTAGGTGGGGCTTTCATATCCTTGACTACCTTCACGGCATTCCTGACAGCTTTCAACTCCATCCTGGTGCTGCTCGTAAACATCTTGTGTGTGTGTGCTCTAGCCTGTTGGATAAGTTCACCGTTGTTGAAACTGGCAAACCCCCACCCTGCTCTGTTGGTGGCAGGGTCAAAAGAGCCGTCAGTGGCTACAAGGTGGCTGTTGCGGGTGACTGTCTTTAGCATTGAGCTCTCCTTACATTGTCGTCAGTAACGTTACCTCTGGACCTAAAAATTAGTGAACAGTTTTCTTGTAGCGTTGGTGCGATTTTGAACAGCGAACATTGGGTCAAGTTACAGTTGTTATTTTCTGATTCTAATTTCAATAGTTTTCTGTTTATTTTAAACAGACATTCGCTTTGTTTCGATCAACACTTACTATGGTGCTTTTATGTCATCTAACTACCGTGCAGCCTAGTGGAATCGTCTGCCCAAGTGCTAGCAGTATTGATGAAGAAGTTTGTTTATGACAATGTTCTAATGTTTACATGTATATTTCAGAAATGACATATCAACGTGTTAAATACTGAACATCTGTTCTTTTTGGCGCAGTTGTAATTAGTAGGACTGGTAATACAAAAGTTTTCTTTCCCGACTAAACAGACTAAGCCAACAAAATTAATTAGACGCAGGGATTTCAGCCAGCAACCAAAGTCATGACTCGGCTCCAAATAGTTTAGATGACTGATGAGTTTCATATTAGAGTAGTCATGCTTTTCACTCAACCGAACGCTTGGTAAAACCTGTATGTTACTACCATCAGCTCAGTAACAGAGTCCTCTTCACAATTTCCGCACGTCACAACAGCCAATAGAACAATGGACAGGGTGTTGCCAGCTGATGTGCCTGAAATTGTTTTATTTGTCCTGAATTGTATGACCAATGGTTATCGTGCGAACTACTGATGTAAATTGTCTCTTAATTTCCGAATTTTTCGTTCGTTTTCATTAAAATATTCATAAGAGCAAAAAGATCGCCTACTGTTTCTGAAAGCCAATGTTATTCGCAACTATCATACCCGCGCACATTTGTCTCAAAACTACATTTTTAATCGTTCAATTTGTCATAGCTCGCTATACTCTGCCTGATTTGTTTTACTTCGTCCTGCAAATTATTTTTTACTTACAATGTTCAGCAATTCGCCTGATTTTCACAAAATTTAAAACAGAGAGATTATCGTTTTGCTAGACGCTCCTGCTCACATACCTATTATTGTAATGAGTTCTTGGTTGTCATAGTTTTTGTCATATATAGATGATTGCGTGAAATAGCATTAAGTGTTGCAGCAAAACATGTTTGACAAAGAAATCGGCATCAAATGATTTATAGGCAAAAGAAGCACCAGCGCTACTGGCATTAGCTTTTTTAACATATGTCAAAACAGACCACAGATGAAACAGGACCCGCAGATTTTTGCTACGTTACTGGAAATACCATTATGTAAAAACACAGTTTAAAACATACGTTGAACCATGCTTAAAATACATACCATACCTAAAACGAACTTTTCAAAAGGTATCAAACCTGATAAATAATAATCAAACACAAGAAAACTTCTTCCTACTTTTTAGTTGAGTTGCATCACGCAATGAAATCTGTGAGTTAATCATTGTGGCGTTGTTGAAGTTTGCAGCAACGACTGCCTCTGTAAATTAAAGCAGTTACAAATATTTAGTGGCGACTGCGACGTGTTATACATGTCCATGAAATAGTGCAGTACAGGTACGCAACGCCAAAGTTATCCTTTTAGCAAAATGTTTTGGTTTTGCAATCATTTGTACAGGTAAAGAACAAAATACAAAACTTTGCACCTCTTCAGCAACATAATGGCTTATTTTGTGGCATTATGAAGACACTATTGCGCAGATTGTAGCAGATGTTTTAACAAATGACGTAACAATTCGCATTGCTGAAAAGTGTAGTCTCTTGTCAGCAAGTTAAGAAATAGCGAGCTACCAACAAAATATATAGCCATCGAAACTACAAAGTTCTGAACATATTTGCGCAGGTAATGTTCATTGAAAAACTCGCAAAAGCTTCAGACAAAAAAAGTAAATCCTGGTCAATCACCAATTGAAGCTCTAGCGAATCAAAGAGGCCGACGTAAGCACAACGAAAAAAGCTTCCTCTTGAAAGAAACATAGGCGGTCAAGAATAAACACACAAAGTCTTGTTTTCTGCCCAAACGCTCTCATAACTTGCTGACACTGAGCAAAATATGGAAAAAGCACTTTGCAATACGTAAGTATTGCGTTTCCCGCATAAAACGTGGTTGTTTTTCCAGGACTCGCGGGACTCGCGCTTTTATCCATATTTTTTCAGTGATAAAAGATTAAAGCACAGGCAGCAGTCACATTCTCTATGCGAGTAGTTTACACATTTGGTTATAGACAGCGAAAAATTCTGCATTTTTGAAGCAATGCTACTGTTCGAAACACAGGAAATTGTTGTGCTTCAAGCACAAAACATACCTGGATTTGAAAAACATGCTGGCAGCCATCCTTTCCCTGCATCAATGCTTGATGTTGCCGAAATGTGTATATTATAATATTTTTTCCTTGGTTGGTTCCATACCAAACAAAAAGGCTGGATGTTGCATATAGCTTTGCCAGAAGAATCTTCTTCAGTGATACTCGGCTCAATTTCGAAGTCACTGGAGTTGGGCGAAGAGGAAACACTCAGGCTTTCCATACCAATTCTGTAAATCGAACGGATACTGGAAATTCTACATCGTCCTACAAAATAGATCTTATTTTCAAATTCACACGAATATATATGGTTTTGAACCGTTGGGAAAAACCCATAGATCTTGACAGTTTGACGGAGGTTGATTTTGTACCGAGAAGCAGAAACATATTTACTCATATGTGGAGCTGCATGGAAAGTTAATGAATGCAAAACGAGCATAATTGGGTTAAATCAAGTCATTAAATTGCCACTTTCCGGCACTATTCCGTCACACAGAGACGTGTCGAATGATTTGTATTTCCTATTCTTGTTAGACAAGCTTCAAATGCTTCGCAGCTTACGGCTTGGCATGTCACAGTCAAATCAAAAAATTAAACACAGAGTTGCTTTTCGAGCAGTTTTTGTTATTGCCTCAGTTTCATTAATTAATCCTGAATTTAATTAAGGGGAATTTGTTCTCGTCTTCGTGGTGACGCCACAGCACTCTTTTTGTTGTTTCTAAATTTCCACATGATGTTAATTTGTGTTTAAGGTAAATTAGTTTCAATGTGTTTTCCATTCTGGTTTGTTCTTTAAATTTTATTTTATAAATTTTTGACAGAAACGCGTTTCTAGATGTCTAAACGAGCCACTCACTATGACTAGACGTTGATATGACAACTACTGGAACATCCCATTTATGCAAAAACCAATGCAAAGTAAGCAAAAACAACTTGAAATGCTGCGCGGTTTCAACGGAGTTAATTTTTACAAACAAACGGGTATGAAGTTCATTTAAAATAAGCTTCGTTTGCCGTTTATCGGGCCTTCTGAGTAAGTGACAGGGTATGTACACGATTTCAGACTCTGTGAAAATAACAAAAAATTTATCCAAAATGAATAACGCTGCATTTTCACTTAGTTTCAAAATTTAAATCTTCAAGAAGTTCCAGCAGTTCATTAAATTGATTCCGAAATGATCTCATTAAAATATAAACGAAGCTACTACACAGCGAGAAATAATAAAAGTTAGGGCGAATAAACTGTTTGCAAAAAAAGGATTTGACTACAACCGAGGTTTTCAGTCTAAATTGCTTATCAACTTGGACAGCATGCAACGATTGACTGATTTTCTTAAACATACAAGATAAAAATTTTCGTATGAAAGTTTCACGCGCTTAGTTTATCTTGTTTTGTCCATTAAAAATGTTTCGGTTGTTAAAAGTGGATAAGATCATCGGTTGCATGGTTGTTCGACAATCAAACACTTTGCTGAAGTCCAAGTGGATCTCACCAATTATACTCTTTATTACATTTTTGTAACTCTTCAAAATCAAACCTAATAACTTTTGAACGTGTATTCACGGATGAAACTGTTTTAGTCCAGGGTAATTATGTTTTTTTAGAGATAGAAAAGAGTTTCAATTTTGAAACATCTTTTATGGTGAATCATTGAAAAAACATCAATTGTTTCGCTTAAGCTGAAAACTTCCTTAAAATCCAATTTCTTACCAGGTTTGATTGTCAGGATATGCGACTTATTATTTCGGAACTAGAACATTTGGCCTGAAAAGGATCTAAAACAGTAATCACTATAAGATGCCAAAGACTCACTTCATGTTGATCTCGATCAAAGTTGAATCATCCCTCCTCAACCACTGGTCAGCGTCGTCTAAAGCGCTTTTGATATGACAATACACGAATCCAGGACAATGAGTGGATTGAAGATAAGGTCCGGCAGGTTTCAACAGGCATACCAAATATTTTCGTATTTTGTCGGACTCCGAAGAATCACACCTAGCTTCATAACTTTGAAAAGAAATTCTTGCAAGAATTACAGTCAAACATATGCGTGCAAATAATGAGAAACGGGTGACAAAAGTTTTAGCAAAGCTGCCAAACCGTTAAACGAGTGAAACTACTACGAAAATGAAAATAAAAATTGTTTGTCATGAGGACACTTCAGATTCATTTTGTATGAGTAAAATCAACATAAAAAAAACTCTACAACTATTTGAACAACTTTAAGAGACTACGAGCAACGAAAGCAAACTCCAAATAAAACTTACCCGGAAAAAATTCGAGTGTTAAATTTAATCAGCGTTTGATCAGTGTGATCTATTTCAACCCAAGGATGCCAATCTCCTCCATCTTCTCTACGTTTAACCTAAAAGGTAAAAAGTTATAGGTTAGGGTTAACAAAAAGGAATAGATTAATCCAGTGGAATGTTGCCTAACCGTTAGGCACAAGACGAAACGTGTGGCATTTGCCTGCAAACTAGCTTAACTAAATATATTTGTGCAACATTCCACTGGATTAATCTATTCCTTTTTGTTAACTTATAAAATTTGCTTTACATGAGGGTACAAAATGAAAAATCCCATTTATTTTCAAGTAGAAAATCATAACTATCACAAGGCATACTTAAAATACGGCCGGATATGTCACCTCTTTCCGCCTGTAGCCAACAGGCTGATTGTCAGCCTGCTAGATCTGACGGAGAGCTGGTGTGGGTGTGCTTAAAAGTGGTTGGTTGCGTGCGTTTTGAGCGTGTATGTTTAAAACTGTTGCCTTACTTCGTTTATCCAGACACTATTTGTAGAAAGTCTTGCTGGGCCATGTGCATACTGAGGCAGTGCCGATGCTAGAGTTAAAACGTTAGGTGGGCCACTGCGGGGCCAAGGAAAAAGTAGGGAGGCGAACGCAAATGTCTATTCTGCATCGTGATTTTCCGTTGTTTTGAAGATTTATTTGCTGTGACTAACCCCATCCAACCCAACATAGGCTTGTGAATATTGTTAAATATGACCTAGCATTATTATTAACAGGAGACAAGTATACGCCACTAGACGCAATCGCAAACTTGCACTGCTATATTGAATCATCTGTGCTAACCATGCAACTTCCACAGCACTGCACATTGCAAAACGAATTACTATTTCCCGTACACAGTTGTGCCGGCCCCACATAACCACATTTTCAATAAATACATACTTATACATATTACCTGATGCACAAACCAGCGTTAGATAAACTGTATTTAGTTTATCTTTGCGATTAGGGCCTACAAGAGGGGAGATACAAGGGATGCATTGCACCCTGGAATGGTTGGATGAAAGTACGCACGCTGTTTTTCTGTACTCAAGCCCGAAATTCATTGTCGCATTCTCCAACTGTAGCTCTGGTAGTTGTAACCAGTGTTCTCTATAAGATCTTGACAAATGCGAAATGGTATTTTTAATGAAAATTTACTCAAGTTGCTTTATAAAAATTTCCTTTTGTTGTCATCTTGAAGTTGCAACATTTTGTGACCATTAAGCCATACAAATTTTTACACACCAACCAAGCAACTTCGAAACTACGATGCAGCAGAGTTAATGTATAGCCTACCGTCCATAGATTTCACGCACTAAAATTGTGACAAGCCGTTTGTAAGAAGAGCTTTCGCATCTCACAGAGGCTCAGGTATTTAATAAAAATCAGCCCGCTTTTTGGCGCCAGGTGAAGCATCGCACATAGGCTCGTCCACTTCGCACACATTTAGTTTCCAGGTATGACATGTGATGTGAACGAAGCTAGTGTTTAATAATATTCCAAGTGATGATGAGGTCAAGTAAAAAATATGTTTCGCGTCCACGCCCGCTTCCTCTTTCGAGGCCACCTCAACTTCTTGTTTTATTGCAAAAATGAATAAAAATTGGTTTCTGCGTCAATCTAAACCAGCGGTTCTCACACTTTTTGTCGCTGCAGACCCCTTTCACTGCCCCAAAAACCGATGCGGACACCGACGTCTTGTCAACGTTTTTTCGATTATTGAGAAGTTAAATTTGATCGCTTCTAAGCGTGAGAGCACTGAACCACCCGGCAAGAAGAAATTCCAGGCTTCGGCCTGCCGCCAACTGCCGTCACCAAAATTAAATGACAAAAGTCAGTGGACTTCCAACGTTAAAATGTCAGACTACAGTTGTGGTACGATTAAGCTGAAAAATGACCCAAATGGGCGCATATAAACCAGCTGATTTTCTTGATTGCATTTGGAATTACGGATCCTCTAAAGCACATCCATAGACCCTAAGGGGTTCACGGACCCCAGGTAAAGGACCCCATAATTTCAATTATCACATTAACGAATTGCTGCAGTGACAAGGGCGAAAGTCAAATCCTAAGGATTTTGAGAATGGAAATGCAATTGGACATACGCATAAAGTCTGACAAGTAAATAAGACCAGAATTCAACAAGTGGTATTTTTGAATGGTATTAGCCTGTGGTGGATGTATATAAGGTGAGGGTTCCAAGTAGCAAAAAGTGTACTTTCATACTTACCGCAGATGTTTTGTATTGCAATTCATGGTAACTGTATGTTTCATTTTTAGGAACATTGGTCTTTCTTCGCTTTTAAGAACACAACTGTATACTAGTAGGTTGTGAAAAAAAGGTTGATGTGGCAAGGAACTAGTAAGGATTACTAATTATGAAAAATGTATTAAGACATGTAAAGGTTTTGGAAATGAAAACTAACACGCAGAACGAACTTTTTTTCAAATCCGATCCGTAAAGTTTTTCAAATCCAAATCCGCTCCATAAATTTTATTTCTAAATCCAATTCAAATCGGAAAACTGAGTTTTAAAATCCAAAACCCTATGACTGTTTTCACGCCATAATGCAACTCAAGATTCAAAGACAAAAGAGCAGCGTGGAAGCTGATGGAAGTTAACCTGTATTCTACATTTGGCTCACTACACTGCAGTAGTTTCTTCTTCTTCTTCTTTCGAGCGAGTTCTTCTTCTATCCATTGCTTGGCCG
>Ga0210059_1008003_pt1 | contig 16768 bp, 12 predicted proteins | sample Ectturendosymbi2_FD_188042 | JGI IMG/M metagenome (GOLD analysis project Ga0210059, IMG submission 188042) | Ecteinascidia turbinata endosymbiont from Florida, USA - Sample 2 (SPAdes) (version 2) | ecosystem: Host-associated > Tunicates > Ascidians > Unclassified | place: Key West, Florida...
TAAAACTTTATGTGCTAATAATCATTTTCAGATAAGCTTGAACTTTTTGCATTAAAATTATGAAAACAGTTGGAAGTTGCCAATACTTATAACAAGGGTGTTATACAGTGAGTACATTGGTCCGGCCCGCTTGAGATTAAATTTGCCTGACGTGACCCCTGAACTGAAACGAGTTTGACACCCCTGAACTAGAGCTATCACTGCTCTATGACATGCGTTACATGACAATCGGCGAGTTCTCATGAGAACTTCTAATTCATTGTTACGTAACTGACGTCATAGAGCAACGACAGTGCCAGGCAAAATGAAAGCAAATGGAAATTTCAGTGACGCAAGCCCCGAGCGGTTGCATTTAATCAGTATAAATCGCGTAATGAGCACGAGTTAAAGGCCCGTCTAAATGCCCCTGTTTGAGATGAACCTCTTGAGTTTTATTTGTACTAATATGGTTTTGTTTTTAGTAGCGGGCGAATTAAATTTTTCACTACTTTTATCAGGTAACTTCATCTACTATATTGGGCGATACTATTTCACTGGGAAGCAAAAGACAATATTCTCGCAACTTTTATTCAACTGAGCTAGAACTTTTCCTCTCCCATAATTATCTAACTAAAAAAACAGATGAAACCTTTCCAAATTTTAAATATAGCCAGTTAAAATCTTCGATCATGATAATTGTAGCTTTTTGTTCTGTGCGCAACAGTACGGGAAAATTCCTTTTAAGGCAGCAGGCATCTAAGTCGTTAGACTCAAGTTGTCATGCTTTAAAAACCATTTTGCAGCGCGAACACAAAATGTTAATTGGTGGAAAATGTTGCTGGACGTTTTTTCAGCTCTCTCTTGTCCACCGCAAAAGTCTTCCGCTCTCTTGTCTAGCGCAGAAGTCTTTGATGCAATTCTAATGGCAAAAAAGGAGATAAATTGATAAAATTGTAACTTCCCTTGTAAAAGTGACAACCCTGTGTAAACGTCCACAAACGTTTCTTGTTGTTTCCGTAGTTGGTTACATTTTTGTTTCCAAATAGAGGGTCCAGGCCTGGTGCCTCTTGGCTATGCCTATGTAAATTAAACAAACGACACCAAGGTCATGTTAAGGATTATTATACAACAGGTTATGAGAAAAGCACCAACAAATAAAAGGGATAAATGCTACGTCAGTGCTCTTCAACAGGGGTTCCGCGGAACCCTAGGGTTTCGCAGAACATGTAGTGGGGTTCCGCGAGTTTCCAGGGTTCCGTTAGGGTTCTTCGTTTTTTGGAAAAATGATTTTTTGCGTCAGTATGTTTATGCGCTATTATAAAATTTTTTAGATCAACATGTTGCATTCAGGCTCCAAGTAGTTATACAGGAGGGTGAGTGTAGATGCGGAAAAGAAATGTTAGTAGTTGTTGCGTCACTTGTTCATTGTTGTGCAATTAAGAACTTTCTTGTTGCATCACAGTTGCCGATGTGCAGTTCACAGTAGAGTGGAGTGAACAGAAACAGTGTTGCCAATTTAGCTGTTTTACTGCCAGGTCTAGCAGGATTTTCTCACTGGTAGCTGGAAATTTTTTAATCTAGCAGCTAGCTGATTTTCTAGCAGGAATTTGAAAACCGTTCAGCAGGTTTAGCAGGTAACAAATTCCTAAAAAAATTTGTATGAACAGTTTTTGGTGATAATATTTTAACTTTTCCTCCTTCCTTGTTCATCAAAAAGTACTTTGTTTTCTTGATGACGTTTTGAAATGGGCAACACCAAGGCCAGGTACAGCCTGCTTCAATAATTTCGAGTTCTTATTGTGACACAACCAACCTGTTTCAAGCAGATAATTGCGTCATAATAACAAGTAGGCCCAGGGGGGGCGCTAGGTGGTTGCGGGCCCCCCCACACTTGGACGTTGGGGCCCCCAATATACAATACATTGCATTTAACACATAGTATTTACGTAAACAAAAACATCGATTTATTTTAACAAATGCTTATAAAGGCATTTTCTACAGCATCAGCATTACGTATAAATCTGACAGACTTAAGCATTTGCTATGTTTCAAGCAAGGAAAATTACTTTTCCAAGTTTTCAAAATTGCAAATATTTTTGTCAACTCAAACATACAACATATTTTAGCAGTTTCACTTTCAACAGATATCATTGCCAGATTTGTTAGGTTGTCATCAGTCATGGTTGATCTGTGAAACGTTTTGATTAGCCTCAACTTGCTGAAGCTCCGTTCAGCAGTATTGCGTATGGCAGTGATGGGCAAACTTTCATTAGATTGTCCCCAAGCCCCCTTTCTATGGACACCCGTAGTAATTTTGCCAGGGGGGCAACGTCGACATTTTGCTTATACTTTTCAGGTTGCTGACGATGCAATGCAAACGGACGTTTACAAAGCGCTTTACCCTTTCTTCACAAAAATGTGCTCCATTTTACAGCAATAGTAACAAAAAATTCGCTTCGTTGGCAGCAATAGCCAGGTATATTGTGATAAGTTACAAAATGGACTATCTGCAGATTTTAAGCAGGGTACTTGTTTACGAAGAAGCAAATTGCCATGGTCTTTAACAAAACCACAATTATGTATTTATTTTACCTAGCAAGACTTGCCAGCATCTATTAGAAACAGGAACTAGAAACGTGTAAGATCTCGCCCAAAGCAATCAAACAACCTTCGAATAAATTCTTGCTTATCTTTACTGACTTTTTCACGATGAACGCTCATCCATATAAACCGGACAAGCGCTCAATCTCACACTAACAATGGATTTTTCATACTTATGATGCTTCTTTTTACACAGTTGGCTACAAAAGTAGGCTAAATGTGGCTATCCACTATTAGAACTCACTGTCTCCCTGGATTACCTGCGTTCAACACTTGCATGCGGTAAAACTCAAAGTGAACACGTAAAGATTCGTTGCCATGTTATGGTTGCGCTGTTAAACTCAACAGTAGAACAATCTGCACGCAAGTTTCGCAACTTGCCTCTGCAGACAGGCAAAACAGCGGAAATGAGTGAACTGCAAACTCATCACTGCACAACCCCAGGGCAGTGAACCTGGTTCTTGTGCGCTGTGAGTGTCATACCGGCAAATAAACTGTCAATGCAAGAACTAAATCAATTTAATCGGAATTACGCTCCTGACTTCAGGTTTACTAGTAATTCTTGGTTCTTAGTCCCGATTTCCAAAAGGAGGGCGAATGAGCGTTTTGACCCCTTGCGGACGCCCATGCCCTTTCAGTCGTAATTAATGACCCGTGCTTTGTTTGAAGGCCCAATTTCAAACATGTTTTATTCAGTTATCTGTAAAATAGCAATGCTATGTTGATGTAATAAACCCTATAGTGGCAATTGACAACATCAATGCCGTGTTAACGTCAAACAATTAACGTTCTATCGGTATAGCCTAGTTGTTGCAGTAGCCTATGTTTGAGCCCACACAACCGGCGCAGCAAACACAGCCCACAACAAGTGTTGTGCGGCCCACTAAAAAGTGCTGAACAGCCCACAATTGGGCCGAGGCCCACCACTGGGCACAGTGATATTCCTTAAACAACTGGCTTTCTCATTAGCGTAAAGTTTCAAGTTTTCATTGGACAACTCTGATGCAAGATACGCTGGATGTCACAGGCGCCGTTACGAATACGATTCTATACTTGTATAGCGAAAGGGGTACCACACAGGTCTACAACAGTGGTGTGACTGACGGGGCTACAAAGGTGCAAACCTCCCCTCTAACAAGCTAAATAAAAAAATTTAGCCCCCATTTTATTTTTATTTCAGTATGCAGTATAGTTTTTTTTAGTTTTCAGTAAGTTGTTGTTTTACGCGTTTTACGGAAGTTTTTGGACTGTTGTTATTTTCGGGTTTTAGTACAGTATATAGAAATCCACATCCGGATACACTTTTATTTATAAATTTTTTATGAATGTTGGCGAAGGGCCCGTACGACGACCAGTGGGCCTCTTTCAGCTTGTTACAACACCTTACTAATGCCCGCTTTAGTTAGTGTTGAACTTAGATTAGTTTTGTTATGATTTGTTTAATCACACCGTTTCTACTAACCTGCAAGTGGTGAGTTCTTTTTCATCTAGTCGAAGCCATCCCCTCAACTAGACTGCCATATGTTTCTAACTCTCTCTGCCTCTTTTTCATACTTATCAATAGCACAGTAACTAACAGAAACTTGCTTTAACGCAGTTCCTGGAGTCGTGTGATGGTTTTAACACATAAAGCATTGTTCTCTCATTGACCAACGGCTAATATACACAACAATTACGCTTTATTGCAATTAAAGACACTTTAAAAAGTCAAACATTGTGTGTTTTGAATTTCCTATCCTTACAACCTAATTAACTCTTGCACAAAACCTGGGCTCATAATTTTACAGAGTCCATGTCTCAGAATTTGACTGTAATGTAGAGCTAGCATCTAGATTCTAGATGCTACTCTGACCAAAGCTGAGATACCAAATGATTCGCTCTCTGTTTCGAAAAAATTGAGGAAACCACGACGGTTCTGCGCATGCGCTTTACAATCAGGATTGTTTCTCCACCATCTGACATCTGAAGTAAGATTTGCGTCATTGACCTGGGATCGTGGCACCTGGTGAATCTTTGTTTGTTTTATTATCTTTGTGCCTTGTGACTTTGTCTTCCAGACCCCTTCGTGACTTACTTGACGTACATAGATGTCTGATATTTGTTAATTTTCACCTTACCTGGTAATACCTTAACTCAATCGTTTTGTTCATGAACTAATTTTGGGATTTTTCTCTCTCAAAGGATTTCCTTAACATATGTTTGGGTCACCTTTGACGTGAGCATTCTTCCTGTTTCTTTCATAGTTGTGAACTTCAGACTTTTGTAATGTATCTGTCAATCAAATCTTGCTTCTTGTCAATCAAGTGATTTGCACAGAGTCACGTAATGTTATTGAGTTTTGCTGTCAATCATTCTTGCCACTAAAATGTCGTAATTCGACTTGGCTAACTAATTGATTATAGAAATGGTTTAGATGTGTGACTTTCACACAAACATTCGATAATACAATCACAGCAACACAAACATTCATAGTTCGATACCTCATGGTGCACTAAACTTTGATTCGCGTGCCGTTGTCGGTTTGGATAACTTCCGTATTCTAGTACTTAACAAGGCATCATTGCGGCATTGCGTACTAGTGCGTGCCTTTGTTTTGACTTGGAATTCATTCGTAGTAATTCAACTAACTTTCTAGCTATTCTCAATGCGATATACATACTGCACAATGCGACATACGTGATGCGATATACATACAACACAACACCAGTAAATACGATTCAACATAGCTTTGCCACGTTTTAACTTAACTTTGTGCATGAATATCATTATTAACTTCTGATACACAGAATGCCAACAGTTTTGTCATTAATGGAGCTGTTTCATCATCGTTGTACCATCTTCTTAACTTCCTTTCGCACGACTCTGCAACTGGAATGTTTCGCTGCTTGTAATGCTTTGTTGACGTACTCGAACCTTCGCTTTAATGATCTCCTTTGTTCGTCGTTATCATGGACAGTTCTGTCATTACATGCTCATCCTTCAGGACGTTACTTCAGACCGTTTATCGACCATTTCTTCTGCAGAAGATTTCCTCATTCCTGATCAAGACATTGCGTGTTTCAAGTTTCGACCTTGAGCATTTCGCTTCGCATTGCCGCGCTGTGTTGACTCGTCTCCTGTTGTTGCAGGGTGCTTTCCGTTGGGGAGATACCTTTGGACCTAACATATTACTGATCACTATGGCCTGTGTCTTTAAGTCCTTCTGTAATTCATCATGTAATTAATGCATACACTTTATCACGTTTAGTTATAAATTACACATGCAATTCCAATACATTCAATTTACATTCAGTTTGCCATTTCCAATTTCTAACACATTAAATAGCATTCATGTTATGGTTCAAAAAATACCATAACAAGCTATACGTTTCCAACCCTATGGCCAAAACCTCTAACTACGCAACTGGTCTACAACTTAATTTTCCTGAATAATTTTTGACTTGGCTATCTAAAAATGCAAACGTTACCTGCACAACAGCCAACTTCCTTAGGCAAATGCTGACAACGAAGCTATTCACAATGCATTTGGCAATGATTGGCTTTGAGAAGTTACGGGTCGTGTGATCAATTTCTTTGGCGTATTAGATAAATACGAATACTGACAGATGAAATGTGTGAAATCAGTTCTTGGTGAATTCAGTTCTAGTTGGTGTTTTTATATACCGTGACAAAAGTACTCAGTCAGATTTGGTGGCCCATTTTTTCCCGGGCCGCCCCCCCGGCTGGGGGGTACGGGGGGCCTTCTTCCGGCTCTGAGTAGGCCTACTGTAACTAGATCAGTGGTTCTTACAAACAAGGCGAACCCTTACGTAGTTATCCAAGCTTTTGTCGAACCCCATGTTTGCCCAATATAACAGACAGTAAAAATGAGTTACTGAAATTAAATCGTTCAACAGTTTTACTTTATATTTAATCATACAGTAGTCCCACGCTATTGGTCATGTTTGAGATGACCTTCGTCGAACCCCTGAAACGGCTCCGTCGAACCCTAGAGTTTCGATAGAACCCAGGATAAGAACCACTGAACTAGATTTCTTGGTGACAATGTTTCTATTTTAGCTGATTTGCTGCTAAATCTAGCAAGGTTTTTCTCACTGTTAGCTGTAAAATTTACCATCTAGCAGTTAGCTAATTTTCTAGCAAGATTTTAAAAATGTTCGGCAGGTTTAGCAGGTAACAAATTCCTGGCCAAAAATATTTGTTCCAACATTCTTAGAGATGAAAACTTTTACACCTTCATCAAAAAATTCTTTATCTTTTTTCTGACACTTTATATTGAGCAACAGAAAGACCACCAGGCACAACTAGCTGCCTTTAATCGTTTGGATGCACGAAAATATACCCTTGCTATCACCATTGGATTTGCTATTTTGGCGCAGAGAAGCCACTTAAAGATGATAATTGCATCATAATAATAAGCAACTGGATGGCTTGGTTAAGCCTAAATATTTGCTTTTGTGCTTAACGAGCGCATTGGGTTTAAAAGACTACATTGGCAGAATGTATTTTTGTCCAACGACACATTTGATTCTTCCAGGTGGTTCAGTTGCATCAGGAAGTCGTAAGCGGAATGTCTGGTCGATTGATAGTGAGTGCAAGACCAAACTGATACATAGCTTTACAAGTTTATTTTAAACACCTCAAAAATAGCAGGTTTTTAGCAGAATTTCACTATTTTTAGCAGGTTTTAGCCGAAAAATTGTGACATGTTTATTAGCAGGATCTAACAGTTTTTCGTGACACGATCTAGCAGGTTTAGGTGACAACCATTTGGCAACACTGAATAGAAAGTAAACTCAGCCTGAGTCTAGTAGAGAATAGACTGAGTCACAGACAAGAGATGCTGTTCAACCTTTGTGGGAATAAAGCAAAAAAGTGTGAAAACCAACTTTTTACTGTTTAGTCAAGCCAGATGAAGCAAAATAGCACATTTTCTTATGTGAAGCGAAATAACAACAACAGCAAAGGTGTCCACGGTAATGAGCAAAGCCGTTGAAATGTGAAGAGGCGACTAATCCGAAGCGGACCAAACGTAATTCAATTGCCAAAGTTAGAAAATGGAACGGCACATATTTCAGTTAAGGGTTCTTTCTGCCGGATGACCAAATTCTAAATGGAGCTGCTGTAGCAGCTAGGCTGCATTGCAAAAATGCACGAACAACCGAGTCATTAAATTTCTTGCTTTTTAATTTCAGTAATAACTGTTTATTTGTTGAAGCGTCTAATAACGACACATTTGATTTTCTTACAAGTAATTTGTGTTTTTTCAATTTTTGTTAATGGAGTTCCATGACAAGCGGGAAAGTATATTAGGGGTTCCGCGATGAAAAAAAGCTTGAAGAGCACTGTGCTACGTTTATCAAAAGGCCAACTTTAGCTATAGGAATTTTGTCATACAAAATACTGAACCCTAAAAAAATAACCTATATTTGCGACGGAGTGGTCAACTCTAACATTCGCGGCTGTAAAGAATGTCACAACGGTTGTAAGAAAGTTTATTTGGCTACAACGTTTACCTCCAATTGAAAAAGCATGACAGGTTATGCAAAAATTACTCCAAATAAAAACGCTACCAAAGCAATCCGTCGCGTAGTAATGCTCAAAAATATCGTATGCAATGGACTGCCACAATGACTAAATGAACTTCACACTTTTGTCTGGTGCTCGCCAGGCTGCTTGAAGCAAGCAAAGTCAATACAAGAACTATATCTCCAGGACGGAAACAATCCTGGCACAGGGCTCAATGACAACAGCTCTACGAATCCTTCAACTTGCGTTTGGTGTACCATTTGGACGAGACGGAGAGGAGTACGACTGCTGCGGTCAGTATCGCAAAGGTCGGCAGGGAGCCCTTGAGGAAGCCATCAAGACGGATGTCTGCAAAGTTGCATTCAACGTTGCTTAAATAAAACATACATCCACATTTTTAAAGAGAAACTGTGCGAAGCAACTCATGCAAAACGTCTTTGCAATTTAAAAAAGTTGCCATTTCTTCTGTACGACAACAAAAGGCAAAGTTTAAAGTCCAAAATGCATCATCACACTTTTCTAGAAAAAATCTTATTCGAGGAAAAACTTCTGTGAAATATTTTACGAACAGCGCTCTTAACAACTGCCGAAGGCAAACGTCGATGCGCCACAATTTTTCATCACCTTCACTAACGTAACCTCCACCACTTACGGTAATCTCCACAACCCAGTAGTGTAGCTAGCACAAAAATTTGGGGGGTCAAAACGTTTGATTTTTGGCAAAAAAACACTATTTTGTTTGGGATACCGCCTCTCAAAGCGCAAAATGGCTATGAATTCCAAAAATTTGGGTGGCGCCATCGGCCCTCCCTGGCTACGGCTATGCCACAACATAACACGTAATGCCCATTTCCAAGGCCAGAATGTGCAGACACACCGGCAAATTACTCATGTATTCCTAGTCACGCTACCGCAGCAGATTTAGCGAGCGCCCAGTAGACGATGCAAATCAGAAAAGTTTAATTACACTCATGAAAGGACAAGCCAAAGCAAACGAGCTGGCCAGACGCAGACCAGAGGTGGGTTGTTTTCAACGAAAAAAACGTCACTGTCATAGGCAAAGTGACAACTTCAAAATCAAATTAGTGATGAGTTTGAACTTACTTCTGCAAGTCACCCCAGCCTCAAAATGTACAGGACAAAGACCACAAAAATTCGGAGCAAGGCATTGTCCTCCGTTGCAATCGCCGCATATGGCTGAAAAAAAACACGTTTCAATCAAAACTTACTGCCGGATTGATTTCCTGATGTCTAACAACTAACTGGAGAGCAGCAACATGTGCAAAGGTTTTGTGAAACATCCCTAGTTGATCCCCGAAAATAGGGTTATATTCCGTTGCAATAACTGACGTAATAAGTGTCGTACAATGTTTACAATCTATCACGGCCCATATACTACGCTTTATGTCCAAGTCAAAGTGTTTTTTCCGAAATCCGAGTAAATTGGTGGCGACTTTACCAGACAAATCAGATAAAATTGAGTGAAGACTGAACAGTCCACCTTCAATCCAACTTGAAGCAAAACATCAACAAATACCAAAAATTCGCGGTAAAATTCTCGATCCAGCCTCATCATCAATTGCCAGAGTTTTCTTTACGGAAAATAGAAGCGGCGATGTCGGGCTATGCCGTTTTGTTGCGGCGCACAGTAGCTGATTCAGACAAAACATTAAGCATCCACGCAAGGAAACAGTCCTAGGCTTATTTTTCAAACAGTCTCACTCACGTTTGTCGCAGGCCGCTCCACGGTAACCAGGCAAGCAATTCGAGTCCACCTTCATAGTTCTTGCCGACAAACAGCTGCCGTTGCGAAAATCACAAATTCCAGAAGGGCAGCCGAACCCGCACAGTTTCGTGCAGTTTTCTCCCCAAGTTCCGTTTACATCGCAATCGACCTGAACACGAGCTCTCGTTTAAAAATCTAACTTCGGTCAATAACCAGCAGTCGCACCTCCTTTGAAACGTAAATGGCTTTCAAGAAATGATAAACGACACGCGTAATACTCCACCCGAAAAATAGATAAAATTATGTCACATCAAGAATTGAATTTGCTGGGTGCGATGAACAGTACTGCTGGATCAACTAAAACATTACTGTTCAATCAAAAAGAACTATTTGCAACAAAAAAATACCTGCATTTATTAGATTGTTACGAAGCATTTGCAGCAGGGCTTCTCAACCTTTTTACGATCTCGTACCACTTGGGCACCCCTTATTGTCAACGCGTGCCACTTCTTCCAGAACAACTAATTTGATCGAATCCTAGCTTATTCAGAAGAATAACGTACATTAAAATAACAATAAAAGACCACAACTAAATGTAATAAGTTTTTTGTTTACTTTGCACCAGTTGGTCGATGTATGGCGTAAATTTGCTAACAGCGCATCAAAAGTCGTAATGTTACGAAACAATACGAAGAGCGGCCACAGGAAAATTTATTTATTTAGTAACAAAGCCCTATGCGTAAACTGGAAGCTGTGAATCCAGGTTTTTGTAAAAAAAATGGAAGTTACTCGCGCACTGTTTTTTTTCGCTGAGACATTTCAGTTATTTCTTGCTGAGACATTTTGGTCGCTGAAACATTTCGGTCATTTGTCTCCCAGTTGTGCTAAAACTCGCCGTAGCAGTGTTTTTTAGCCTATATCTGCAGACATTTTGACCGAAATAACTTAAATTTTTTCGATTATTTCAGAATGATTTCGGTCTATGACCGAAAACTGGCCGAATAAAAACAGCTCGCGTACCACCTGGAAGACCTTCGCGTACCACAGGTTGGGAACCCCTAATTTACAAAGTGCAATTTGTATTTGCCTTGCGCATAAGTCGAAAAATTCTTACTCTGCGCTGCAAACACCACTGGTCTATCGGCTACCAATGTCCTCCAGGACCAGGTGTTAAAACCCTTTCAATACTGATTTTTGAACAAATCGATTTGAAAGTTGATTTTTGGCATGAGAGCATTGTTACAGTATTGTATCCCGGGGTAAATATGTCCCAACAGTATTGAAGACACGCAAACGCAACCAATGTCAAAATACACGTTTTGCAATAAACAACAATTTTTTGGTAAATGTCGCCTTATTTCATCTTTTAGGTGTGATATGGTGTGAAACAAAACATATCCATTAGGCGGGGTTGCATTTTTGACACATGAAGTTGTTGTTTCTTTTTTTCTGCACATAGGACACAGTGCCTTTTTAGTTTTCCTTTCGCTACTAGAACATGTTCATCCACATACTGCATAGCAATTTTGCAGCACTAAAATCCCTTCTAACTCGTTTACTTTTTCATGGTAAAATGGCATGTCCATGATAAATTAGACATTCAACTAAAAGTTCAGTGTACTGAATGTGTAGTAGATTTCTAAGTCCCATTTGCAGCAAATGGCATTGTATCGATTTCGTTGATGTAAAACATAAATCAAATACCAAAGCAGCATGATGATTATTTCTGATTGATTGGAACAGCTTTGTAACCACTTTTTCACCCTAACTTTGCTTCTAGGTAAGAATCTCCCTATGCAGGATAAATTTTTGTGCAATACACATAGTCGCTTTTTGCATCACATATCGTTCATAGTCTTATTCCACGTCGTACAGTCTTCATTCCACGTTTTACAAACTTCACTGATGGAAATAGATATTTTACTGCCTCACCAAGTTAAAATTTTATACTAAACATGTTTCAAAAGTCTAGCGTGAACAAAATTGTTGGAGCAAAAATAACCCAACGTCAAATACTGTAGAGACATACATACTATATATGTCCCACTACAAGAATAACTAACCAAAAATAGAATGTAATCATCATAAAACACAAAAAAAGGCTGCTTATTAGCTCTCAACAGGGGGTACGCGACTTTTCGGTCTGGCCGATTCGGTCTGCCCGTTTCGGTCACGGGCCATTTCGGTCTCGGTCGTCCTGGTCTCGAGACATTTCAGTTAGGCTATGAAATCTTGCAGAAATTTTATATGTTCACTTTTTAATGTAAACGTACTTAAATCAACGAAAGGTTTTATTTAAAAATCTACAAACATGATCCAAGACCCAACAGTTAATCAGCATGAACATATGATTTTGGTTATCATCAGCAAGCAAATTAAATGATGATCGACATTTTCAATTAAATACAAATCCTTCAAACTTATAATTACAATTCACATTTAATTGCGATCATGACTCCTCAAAAGGGAGTCGGTATAGCATTTCGTCTGCCTATATAATTATTTAAATAAACAAATGCAATCAGTTATGTACAGAAATGACGTGACCGAAATGTCCCTAGACCGAAACGGCCCAGACCAAAACGGCTCAGACCGAAACGGCTCATACCGAAACCGCTCAGACCGAAACGGCCAGACAGAAAACTGTTCCGGTGCCTAGCGGTAACGGATAAAACAACTTTTAACTAGGGTTGCTTTGTGTTTGCCATGATTTGTGCCAAACAGTCCACCTTCTTGCTATAATGTTAAATTTTTCATATAGCCTGCTTTGATCAGAGTTATGAATAGGCTAGCATGTCACTATTAACATTGAAAACTGTGCTAAGCTACCGGCATTTTTCTCAGTATGTTGCCTGCCAATGTGAAGATGAACATCTTTAGTTCATTCAAGATTCCAGAAAGCTCTTGGTCATTTACGCAAACGCAAACAAAATTTTTGGCTTAAAACAGTTTTAACGTCGCACGACGAATAAAGCAATTCTAATTATAGCCTAATATTCGGAAAAGACCAATTTGTGGATTCTCAAAACGGCAACGCTTTATTTCCTTTCAAACGTTCATTGTTGATAGTTTGCATAATACTGGACGCAGCACAACAAAAGTATATGTGACAAGAATTTACCGTATCGATGTTCGGCTGCAGAATTATATGCAATTTTCAATCACTTCCAAGTTTAAAAGGGCCGTCCTTATTGAGAGCACGTAATTTGCCACATTATAGTGCGCTATAATTGGCTTCGCCTTGGAGTGAAATTATATATTTCCAAGGTACCTTTCACAAAAGCGCTTTGCAAATTAAATCGAAATGTTTAATATTTTGGTTTGATTCAAAGAGTATTTTCGAGAGATGAACGTCTCACTTACCACTGCAAGTTTTTCAGACAGTACAAGGCAAAATAGGTGCAAAATCTGTTCAAGCGTTGTTATCGATGTACTAAACCTCACTATAGGCGCGTTTGAACACCAATAAACGCGTTAGTTGTTCAGCGTGGAAATATTTACAAAAATGACGATTTAGCTGTTAACACTCTCATAAATAAAAATTCAGGTAGGGAAGCAGCCACGCCAAGCAATCGGTTTCCTAAACTGCAGGCACTGGATGTGACTTTGGCGATGAATGTTGTGATACCACCTGGTTGCGTCCAATCTTGCCACCGGATAAGTGACTTTGAGTCTTTGACAGCAAAAAGCTGTTGATATCACCTGCCCTTAAGGTACTGTAAGTTATCCGCTCATGCCTGAATGGTAGTCTCAAAACCATAAATAATGTCACGCATAAAGGTGTTAAAACCTGGTTGCATAGCGTTCCAATGTAACCAGCTTTGCAGCTAGTCGCCATCGATCCGTTGGCTGTTAAACACGTCCCTGTAGATAGATCACATTTTCCCTGCACTGGACACCCTCGACCACAAGTCATGTTGCATCCAGTCCCCCATCGGCCAGGAGTCATACATTGATGCCAAAAAGAAACAAGTCTCTATAGTTTTCACTGAATCGCAACGACGCTTTTGCAAAACTGTAACAGCACGTGCACACGTTTTATTCTTTTTCTGAAAAACGCCGATCGCGCTTTCCAATGCTCATATGCTGTTAACTTTTTCATTTTTGTGACTCTTTGTGATGCTGCATAACTGCCACAGCTTGCAGCGTCGACGCGATTCTGAAGTAAGAAGATTTAATTGCGACACTCCGATGTTTTCTACTTGAGCTACGGTTGAGCTTGAACAAAGGACCGCGCGAGTCAAAGTCAACAGCCTTCACCATTTAACGTGTTCTAAATCAGTGCACCTTTGGTTCACACTCTGCTCACAGCGTCAGCTCTTAGTGCACGGTCACAGTTAGCTGTTGAAAGGTGCTCCTTCCGCAACGAAAACTTGCGCGCGCAATTCATCAGCACCGCTCTTAGCTTTGTGCATTCACGCAAACCCTGTTGGGCAAGTAACCATGCAGAACATTGTTCGTCCCTGTCCATTCAACTATAAAAACAGGTTAGCGCAGGCTTCTTTTCAGATGTACTGTTTGCCACAAATCTTCTAAAACAGTAGATCAGGGATTTCTAAGGTTTGCTTCAGTACCCCCAGGGCGTATTTAGAATATATTTTTAGGCCTTGAGCATTGCATTTCAGAATAAGAGATGTATTGTACAGTAAACCTCATCATCACGCGATCCCCAGGGTCGACAAAACGGCATCGCGAAACAGAAATATTTTTCTACTGTGAAACCATGCATGAGACAAACGAAAAACAAGGCTTTCACTTTACAACTGTGCTCGTAGTCGTATAACGACCATTTTCGTGATACCTCTTGTTTCCGCAAAATTTACTGGCAGGATTGGTTGTACTACTCACTTGCCAAACCCATCTGTAAAATGCTCGTAAATAACCGAAATTATTTTGCTTCGGGCGGTCGTAGGACGCGCTACCAAAGGCTGCTTGCGTCCTGTTAGCAGACGGGACCATTTGGAAAATTACATAGCAGTCTGCCATGAGAGTTGCTAATCCTGGTAAACAAGGCTGAAATGAATACAAACAAGGCAAGCAAGTGTACCCACATGAAATGAATTGAAAAATGCGTTGTAAAGAAATTTTAAAAAAATAATTGCTGGTAGAAATGTACAAATTTAGCAAAGGAACCCAATAGCACAAAACTCTCACGTGTCATATTCTTAAAAGCAATATGACATTCAAGCGCATCTTTATTTGCATCTATATTTTTTGTTTTACACTAGATTTTGCTCTTACTTCTATTTGCTACAACGAAAGAAAACAGGTAACGTAAATTCCAATTCTTAATGAAATTCAGGATACAGATATCACTAGAGTTCAATAATTTTCATGCACAACATTCAAAATGCTGCAATGACCGAAACGTCGCTGAAATCAATAATTTCCCTTGCTGTTGTTGTTCGTTGATTCGTATATGACCACGGCAACTAGGATTTTATAGAAGCGGAGCGATGTTTCCGCAGGTGGGATATGGGGCCGATACGGGCTTGGAAATCCCTCCCACAGGTCTGACACCGATGGGTGAGAGGCGTGTTGACTGCGTTGTCAGCTCGAGCCTTTCGTGTCTTGCGTTTTTCTTTGGCGGTGTTGGAACGTTGAAACTCCGAGCGGAGGGCACCTCTATGGATCATACTTCGCCAGGCTAGTCTGTCAGATGCTGCGTTTCCCCAGGTTGTGACGTCGATGTTGAAATCTTTGAGGTAGACTTTGAGGGAGTCTTTGTAGCGCTTGCGCTGTCCTCCGATCTTTCTTCCACCATGACTGAGTTCACCATACATCAGCTACTTGGGAATACGGGCGTCTGACATTCGAAGGACGTGACCCGCCCATCGCGTGTCTGTGCCTTGCGCAACTAAAGCGATTTGATGACGCTAGGGAGTTCCGCCTTTTCCAGCACCTCAGTGTTTGGGGATCTGTCTTGCCAGAGGATTTTGAAAATGCTGCGAAGACATCGGAGATGAAACTTTCATGTCGCCTGTAAATGGTTGCTTTTCATGTCGCCTGTAAATGGTCCAAATTTCACAGCCGAAGAGAAGTGTTGTTAAGACGACTGCTCTGTAAACTTTGATTTTGTTTCGCTGCGAGATTCCTCTTCTATCCCAGACTGTCTTCTTCAATCTCCCAAAGGCACTGCTTGCTTTGGCGACACGGTTGTTAACTTCTGGATCTATGTTGGCAGAACGGGAGAGTGTGCTGCCAGACTGTACATGTTGGCAGCACGAAGGGCAACCTTTGCGCTTATATCGAGCGAACCAGCATGGTTTACCTCTGGAGACTGTGATAACGAGACAACCTGCTATTAGTGAGTCCTGCAGTGAGAGAACCTGTTCTTAAAAAATATGAGCTCCATCACCAGGCGCGGACACGGGGGGGTGCATCCCTCCCCACCAGACCTAAAGAGGCGTTGACATGACACTTAATTTCATTGAAAATCATCGCCAAAAATCTTTTTGTACTGCACATTACTTATCGCTAAAGATGCTAAAAATTAACTTATGCTAACAATTAGTCAAAAATGTTTCTTCGTTTCATTAGATGAGCTGGCCTTGTTTGTGGAAACCGATATAAAATAGTCAATACTCGCATGGGCGTCCGAAGGGAAGGCAAAACGGGCATTTGCCCCCTGAAAATTGGGATTAAGAACCAAGTATTTCTGGAAAAAACTGAAGTCGGGATCTTAATTCCGATTAATAGATTTAATTTTTGCAATGACAGTTTTTTGCCGGTATGAGACTCACACTGCACAAAAGTCAGGTTCGCAGTTATAGTGTCATGCAGTGATGAGTTTGCAGTTCACTCATATCCCCTCCTTTGCCTGCAGAGGTTGGTTGCGGAAGTCGCGAGCCGATTGTTCTACTGTTGGTCTTTATTGCGTAACAATAACATGGCAACAAATCTTCAAAAGTTCACTTCATATTACGGTAGCAG
>Ga0210059_1008004_pt1 | contig 16767 bp, 9 predicted proteins | sample Ectturendosymbi2_FD_188042 | JGI IMG/M metagenome (GOLD analysis project Ga0210059, IMG submission 188042) | Ecteinascidia turbinata endosymbiont from Florida, USA - Sample 2 (SPAdes) (version 2) | ecosystem: Host-associated > Tunicates > Ascidians > Unclassified | place: Key West, Florida...
TTGGATGTTTTATTTCTTTAATCAATGGACAAGCCTTCAACATCTTGCATTTTGCAATTGAGATATAAAATTGTAATATATTTGGCGGACCGGCAGGAAAGTTGACGCGGACCGGCACCGGTCCGCGGACCGGCGGTTGAGAACCACTGTTATACACAAATTACTATGAGTGTTGCAGACTACTCCAAACGACAATTAAAAACGGTTCCCCGTTTGAAGAGCACTAATCTAAACCGCATGCAAGTGACTGCCCTCACTTGCTGCAACATACAAACAGAACCGTCGCCAGAAAGTTTTCCATAGGGGGTATTTGCGGTTCTGCGGGGGGGCTTGACATAAAATTAACCAAAACTCCACTAATTTATAGTGTTTCACGTTCCAATTTGGGGGTGCTTGGAACTTTGTTTGGGGGACTAAGACCACCAAAGCCCCCCCGTGGCGACGGGACTGCATACAAGTCAAACAGCACTATTGCATTATGCAGGCTACTGTCAGCGGTTCAAACGTAACCTGATATGAGAATATAAATATTATGTCGTCACGTGAACTGTTCATCTCGAGTCCTCGAAGTACCTGTGCCGACGCCAGTGACTACTTCAGATCGTTGTTATGCGCCACATTGCTTGTTGGTTCCGTAGCGGTGCAGTGTTAAAGTTTGACCAGTTTTATCACTCAAGCTTCTTCTAAACCAAGCTTATATTTGTTTCCTCGTAAATGTACGTATGCGAAAGTGATTGATGTACGCAATACGGTCCTGTGAAGCATTGGGTTCATTGCAAATCGATAGCGCATCCCCCCACCAAATTAGTCTGTGTCCGCTACTGGATGAGACTGAAGAAGACGATCCATCCATTTTCTTGCACGATTGTTGATGCTGCTGGAGATTACTTCATGAACTTTGGAAGTGATGGTCGAGCATTTGCAGTTTGCCCCACAGACGGTCCAAGGCACAACAAGTACATGTCCCCAGAATTCATCAACAGGATAGAAGATCTTTGTTTGCCTTACTGCCTTTTGTGGACAAGCGTTATGCTTGGTAAGTTTAAAGGGATAGTGTTTGTCTTGTATTTAACATAAGCATTGTCGTTCTAACCCAGTATCACTTGTTTTGCAGGTGATCTAGGTGGGCATGGGTTGCAGTTGACTACATCGCCTTGAACTACTGAGGCAAGCACAAGAGAAAGATGGCAATTCGGGGCATTAACTAACAGGAAAGCAACCAGCAGCAATAGGGCTCCCTCACTGAGTTCACTCTATGCAGTCACTGGTCACCACATTCAGCTATCAATCGCAACCATAGTATCAGTAGATCACCCATCGAGTTCACTTTGCTACTACTAGGTTGCACTATCATTATATAGGGATAAGTGAACTACGATAATTCGCTTGTGGTGACTATCACAGTGACTTGTTACTCATGGGCACCATCTGGAGGTGACTATTTATTTTCATGTGGCGCCATCTCCAGGCCGCCACACATGGTTATTCACAAATGTTTAAAGACTACTCGGATTATACAAGGATGTGAAACAGAGTCAACTTCGAGTACGTTATTAGTTTTTACAGAATATCTTAAAAAATTGTACATATTTGGCTCTGACTTATTTTCACTTCGAGCCTGCACTTCGCATGCAGACATTTTCGTCAGAAAACCGCACACAAAGACAAATTGAGAAATCTCAACAACAACTTAAGAGGACAAGACTGCAACACAGAAAATACATAAACTTAGCTGAACTAGCTGTAATTTACCATCACACGCATGATGCACGTGTGGCAGAACATGAAAACATATTTAGGAAGAATTCGGCCAAAAAAATTAAGGTGCTACATCCACCAAAGCAATATTCGTCCTGAAGTATGCATGTTTTTTGAACAATGCAATCGTTTGCATTCATAGAAAAACAAGGTGTCTGCTTGCGATGAAACTATGGACGAGAAATAGGCTAGACGAAGTCAAAAGCAGAACGTTACTGACAAAAAGCTAGGAGTTTGTTTGCAACCGCCAGCAAAAGCAATCCATTACACTCGCAGAAAAGACATTAAACGGTACGAGTAAAGTGAAAGCTGAATAGTGTTTTCAGGTATACAAATGTTTGTTGAACGGTGGCCAGAAAGTTGTCTAATTTGCGTTTGAAGCAAGGCGTTATTTTTGCAATTTCAGACAAGTTTTCGCATATCATTGCTGATAAAACAAAGTCAACGTTTCGGTTTGGTGTGTCAAGCTGAGATGAGTGCAACCCGCAGTTGTTTTGCAGCTTTAATCTGCATACATATACGAACACATAGGTATAAAAATGTTTGTTGAACGATGGCCAGAAACTTGTCTAATTTGCGTTTGAATCAAGGCGCCATTTTTGAGATTTCAGACAAGTTTTCGCATATTATCGCTGATAAAACAAAGTCAACGTTTCGGTTTGGTGTGTCAAACTTAAATGAGTGCAACCCACAATTGTTTTGCAGCTTTGATCTGCATAAATATACGAACACATAGGTATAAAGATTTTTGTTGAATGATGGCCGGACGGAAAGTCTCTATTGAAAGAAATCCTTTCTCAGCACAGAATCAGACACTAAGATCTAACGGAGTATATATTTCGCCTACAAAGTAGGCATCATCAGCTCGAAAGTTGTCTAATTTGCGTTTGAATCAACACGGGGTTTAGCCAATATTTTTTGCTATTGCAGCCTTTTTTGATGATTTTCATCAAAAAGACCTCAAATTTCATACCTTCATGGCTTTCTTTGAAAAAATTCTGCTGCAAAGTTGTATTTTGCACAAAAACATATTTACTGAAGCTCACATCCACCAGCAAAGTGCGGCTGGGAAAAGTGCGGCCCGCTTTAATTCAGTAAATTTTCATTTGGGCCTTTGGCTCTTTTTGGCTGTTTTCCAGGATAGATTTGCCCCCGTCCGAAAATTGGATCTGACCAGCCTGGGTCCTGTCTGAGAAACCATCTTTTTTCACTTTTTTGCCTTGGAATTAAATTGTAGATTTTCCTCAAATTTCTAAATGTTGAAGGTTTTCGATTAGAAAATTTTGTTAGAAGGATCCTTACAGAGTTTCTGAGTTTGTGATAGTAAGGTTATTAGAATACCTAGGCTGAGTGTTGTTATTTGCTGCAGCCAATTGCAGAGATATCAGTGAGATCTGTTACGTTAGCTAACTTACGCAACTTATTTAGGTGGTACACGTGTTTGTTGGTTTTGTTCAGATATTGTTGTTGATGGCTTTAGCATAAGCATTTATCGAGGATGGTAAATTTATCTCAGTTTATGGTTACACATCGAAATTAAGTTGTTCTGTTACCATCTTTTATCATGTACCGTACTTGTTTTGCTGTTGAAATATTATAATTGTAATTGAGGACCATTGCCGTTAAAAAAATCGCCAAGTATGAGTTCAGATGACTTTGTAATTGCTGATAAAGTTGGAAAAAATCGTTGGCCCTCTCTTGGCCCCTTGTCCTAGAATTTGGCTCTTGGACTAGATTTGGCCCCTTGACAAAAAGTAGATCTGGCAACCCTGTTCCACCACCATGTACCAATGCTATGCTTGTCCCTGGTTGTCGTAGAAAGAACTCTGTCAGAATGTTGGCTTGTGTGGAAGTTTGATCTAAGACAGTGTATATTTTGCCACCAAGATGCTAGCAGCAACAGGCTTGGCAGAAACGAGGTGAATGCAATGCTAATCCCTAACGTTAATGTTAATATCCCTAATCCAAACGCTAACCCCAAACATTGACCCTAATGCTAACCCCTAAGCTTAAAACTAACCCTTAAACCTAACGCTAACCCTTAACCCCCACCGAACACCAACCGTAACGCAAATGCTAACCGAAACCAAATCTAACACCTGAGGGAAAATTTTGAAAAGTTAATTAAAAAAGTAAAAAAAAAGAAAAAGGAAGTCACCAAGGTGAAAGTCGAACTGTAAAGCAATGGCATACCAGACTTGAAGCAAAGCATAACCACAACGCTATGAGCAGCATGTGATGTTGTTTGCCTGACAAACTGACTTTTTTCTTCAAATTGCATCATGCCACGGGACCAAATCTTTGGCTGGCAGCACAATAGCTGCAGCCGATGAGTTGCCGCCGGAATCTTGGCGGTAAAAAATAGACACTACCTTGATCTAATTTTAGTTGTTACCAGTGTCCTGACCAGTATTACTGCCTGCCACTTACCTTTGTTTCAGTGTGTAACTAACTATTGCCTCCCAAATGCTTTTTGCAAGTTTTGTTGACCCTTTGTGCTGTGTTACTTCGCTCAGTGATTTTATATCTTGACTACTGTTGCATAGCCTTTGGTGATTATCCAGACACATCACTGTGATATGTTTCACTTCGCTCGAAACATCGGGGACCCCTTGTCTGCAGTTATGATGTTAGTTAAACTTGTAGTCATTCTGTGTATCTGAGTTTTAAAAGAAACACTTTGGCAGAAGTTCTCCGATCTCCAGATTTTTCACTGGGGATGCCAAAGGAATCACTGATCTGTTATCATTACAAGCATGCCATCTTCAAACATGATGATGTATACCGGCATTTTGCTGTTAGAGTCAAACATTTGCATGTAGAAATGTGAGTGCAGGGTTATATATCAGTTTTGGAGATTCAATTATGTGGTTTAATGTCTTCAACAGATCTGTGTAGATCACATAATGACAACAGTAGGCCTAGCAGAAAAATGAATTGAATTGTTAAAGGTGGAAAATAGGCTCTCAATTAAATCAATATAGCCACAATGCATGCAACATTAAAGTCTGTGCTGAGCTCAACACATCATTGGCCTGTTGCCGCACAATGTGAGTGCACTGATTAGATTTTCATGTTGTCTCTTCCTTGTTTATTATTGTTTCTAAGCATACCAGCAGATTTCTTGAATCATCTAGTGTTTTTTTGTTTTCAAAAAAGTATTACCATTACCTAGTGATATATTTGCCCAATTTAAAGGGCATGAAGCTCTGCTGATGCACATGGAGCTTTTCCACTCAGCAATTTTCTGTGAGGTAGTCAAAGTTCTTGAACTGTAGCATGTTTTCAATTCTTTCATGATAACCTGATAAACCAGAATACAAAATAGACCTATTGTATCTTTCATGAAATAAGTTTGTTGGTTTTCACTGTAGTTTGCATTCCTGGTTTTGGGATTGCTTTTAAAAGCTGAAAATGAAACAACAATTGTACTAGAAATAGGATAAGTGTGAAATGTTCTTGAAGCACACTGTATGTATACAGTTTGTAATATTACCATGCTGGTCCTGTTTGATTGTTTTGGAAAAGTTGTTACTATGTTGCAACATGATTATCAGTTAAAAAAACGAAAGTTTATGCATTTTTATATGGTCTTCTAATAAGATAACTAATTGATAATCTAATTGGAGAATAATTAAGCTTAAAGCATGTTAAATTTTTAATGAGTCGTGAAGAGATATTTTTTCCTTGTCATTTTGTAAACAGTGGTGTCCGTGTGTGAATTTTAGTTATGTGCATTAGTTGTGTGTTTTGCAGGTATAATAATGGCAAAACTTGGTCCCAAACGCTATTTGTTGCCTAATAAGTCGGCAGTGATGACCCTTAAAAGTTGTCTAAACCCTCCCAAAAATCTAGAAGCAAGCTGCAATGACCCACTCATATAAAAAAATCCTATGGCGGAAAGCAATGGGAATGACCTGCACCAACTGTGCAATAGGAAACAAATGAATGAATGTAATGAAAAGTTTTTGTAGTCAGCATAAATTATAGGCTTGCTTCTCAAAAGTACAGGCTGTAGATTTCTGAAATATGGTTTCTTTGTCCATCTATTATCTAAGATATGTGTCTCAATTTAAAAAGTTTTTTGATTACAAAGAAAAGAATGAGCAGCTTTTGATTTGAAAATAAAGTCTGCTTGTTATTTTAAATTTGTTGAGGCTGGCTTGAGCTAAGATGTTTTTATTGATGTTCTCATGGTAATTCATTAATTTACTTGGGATTTCATCTAATTACAACTTTTTAATGTTCAGTCAAGCCAATTTTGCCCTATTTTGATTTCGACATGCATGTTAGGTCAACTGCAGATTCTACACACAGATCTTGTATGTTGATATATAATTATTATCCTTCCAGTCTTGATTTTAGGTAATTTTCAATTGAAGATTCATTGCAGGCCTTGAGTACTTCACTTAAGCAGTTGATTGAAATCAGGCAGTTTTTTTTTCTTCCCTGAAATTTTTAGTTTAGAAATTGGTTGAGGCATTTAAAGCAAAATCTCAACCAATTCTGCATATTATGTTTTACTTTTATTGATATTTGTGACACAGATATTCCATGTTATTATCAATTACGGACTGCTAAAAAGCTACGGCCTAAAATGTCAAAAAATCCCTATTATCAACAAGCTTTGCAAAGAGGTTCTGCAAATGCTATACAGGCTGAAGTAGAGAAGCTAGGTAAGTGTAAATACGGTTTTCATTTGCAAGGAGTCCTGGTTAACATTTTTTTAAATGTATGTGCTGCTAGTATATATTGAAAAAGTTCATGGTGCGTTTCTTGTGAGAATCCTAATCACAGTGCAGTTCGTCATGTCAAACTATCAGTGAAATTTAAAATATTTGGTTTTATGCAGTTACAGTAAAGTCACTGCCTGGAGTGTGTTAATCTTGTTAAAACCTTGCATTGTGTTTTAGCTGCTATGCATCATGCACTTGTATTGTAACTTATCATTTGTCATTCCATTTGACTAAGAGGTGAAGATGCCTGCTCAGTAGGTAAAATCTATACTTACACTTTGACGTCCAGTTTAATTCAAGCAGTTCGCAAAAAAACAGCTGATTCGCACGTGGCTTTGCGCAGGAATATCTCCGCTCCTGTACGGGTTACAGACCTGGTTGAAGCGTCAAAAGATGCGATAAGTCTTGTAGTTTGCACTCCAAAAAAATTTTTTTGCTTGGGGGGTGCAGGTTTTTTGTCAGTGACATCATAGGTGGAGGACTTTTAGGCCACCTTGGCCCACTTTGCCTGTCCCTGGGCGCCAACCATTAGGTGGTAGAATTTCGCTGAAGTTTTTACTGGATTCTAGGCAACAATCCGAGTCTTTTGATACTTAGGATAACCTGCTGGCGTTTCAGGTTCAAAAGGTATGATTTTAGTTAGTAAAAACTAATTAGTTAATTATTTAATTTGTTTATTTAAGATCATAACTTTTGAACCAGAAATGCTAGAAAGTCGATCAAAGGCTGAAAAGACTCGGACTCTAGCCTAGTTTCCAATGAAAACTTCAGCGAAACACTTCGGCCTAGCGGTTGGCCAGGCAACAGGCCAGGCAACATGAGCCAAAATGGCCCAAAAACTATTTCACTTATGATGTCACTCACAAAAAATCCGCAACCCCCAACCAAAAAATTTTTTTTCGAGTGCAATCTAGAAGACTGTCCGATCCGTTTGAGCTCTTGAAGAGCTCTCTAGTGCAATCGGCGGAGGAGCTAGGGCATTGGTAAGACAACTGACAACTGCTGGTATTAGGCCGAAATCGAAGTACGAATATATCATATCCCAGCTTTCAAAGTGTTAAGAAACGTCATAGCAGCTGGTTTGTTGCTGTTGAAGTTGTTTTCAATAGCTACCATTTTACAGGAAAATGTACGTTAAATTCAGTATGAAATAGTTATTAGTCTATGTTCCCATTAGAACAACAACAAAAAAAAACATTTTTCAAAACATCAGGTAAAAAACTGAAAATAAACATAGCATATGAAATTAGATAAAAGCATGGTAGAAAGCAAAAAGATGGACAAATGAAGTGTTTTTTAATATTGTTGAAGTCTTGGGGTTCTTGAAGAGTTCTTCTAGGGCAGTGTCATATATTTGTTTAAAAAGACGAAAATAAAGTCTTTGGTTCAATTCTGTGAATTCAAGGTGCTGATTTCATATGTTAGAATTCGAAACGCTAGTAGCTTCAGCTGGCAATTCTGAAAGGGGATTTGGACATGACAGTTTAAAGAAGTGGTTCTCAAAATTTTCTGCATGTTGACCCCCAATTAAAGTATACACTTTTCTGTAGACCGCATGGCCTCGCCCAACAGTGACTGATACAAGGAAAGTATGTGTGAAAATCAATTTGAGCACTTTTTACTTGAAATGCATGATAAAATAATACACAATCCGAAAATATGCTTAGAAATTAGGGGCCATTCAGTGACCCCCATTCAACCCTGTGACTATTTATCGACCCCTTGGATGGTCCACTTCACACCCAAGGGTCGATATGGACCACTTTGAGAGCCACTGGTTTAAAGCATGTATCAGTAGAAACTTCAGTGCTGTTGAAAAAATATGATAAGATTGTAAAGCTTTTTTTTCTCTTTGGGACACCTCAGCCAGTTGCAGCTTTCTCCTGCAATCACATTGCAAATGTGTAGACCTTAAGTGTAATGCTTACATCACGACAGAATTCCCTTTGATAAGGGCAAGTTATTTATTGTCATCACTTTATATGTAAAAATTGTACTACAACATAAAATCTTCAATCTAAAACAAGTTTCACTGATGTTTGAGAAATAGTTGCTTTGGTGGACCACTAGCTCTTCAAAAGGTGTAATACAAGCAATGTTGTGTGGGTTGCACATTAGAAAATTTAAAAGTATTTAAGTCATTTTGTTCTAAACTCATCAAAGCTATTTAAGACTGCCATTTGATCAGTTTGTTACTTTTAAAGAAACCTAATGGCAATTCATTGATTCTAGCTGGTGAAGAAAACAGTTATTTTCTAAACGTACAGCAGGATTTTATTTGGAATATTGCCTTTTGATTTTTTTCTAATTCAATACTGAAAGATTTTCAAGTTTTATACTATCCTGCTTATACTATCCTGGCAAGCTCAAGGCAAACACATTACCATAGTTTCTGATGAAGGTACACATGCAGTGGCATTTAAATTTCAAATTGATTAATTTTTATCCCTAAGTGAGCCCACTGAGTTATTTTTTGTTTTTCTTTATTACATGGCATTGTTCATAACGTACAGGTTATTTAAATAATATTTCTAATGATTTGCACATGTTTACTGTGAAATGCATGCTGCACTTCAGCATGCTTCTATTGCTTCATGTTTTCATAATTGTCTCAATTTTATTTTCTTGTTGTGTAATGTTAAGTTGATACACAAGAGTTGCATTAAAAACAGACAACAAAAAGTTTCTTGTAAGTATTAATGCTTCTTTATTTTCGTTTTTCATAGGTTTGCTGTAAGTTACAGTGCATTTTGAATTTCTTTTTTCGTAGGATTTAAAGAGCATATCAAAAAGCATCGCCAATATGCACAGTTTAACTATCAAGAATGGAGGTTTCCTCAAAGTGATCGTGCGATTGACACATCCTGCACACGTGAGATTCTGGTTCATTTTCTTCAGTAAATGTGCTGTCGTACATAACGCGATGATGATGGAGATTGCTTTTACAGGTGGTATATTTCATACCTACAAGGAGAAGTCAAGTGGAACAAAATCGATGTTAAATAATCCCCGGGAAAAGTTGGCGGACATTCGTGAAAACATAAGGCAGTAGGTTGCTTTTAAGACAATATTTGGATAAGTTGATGAACTTGGCAATTGTATGCTTTTTTATTTTATCATCAGGGAAATAGGTGACCGCGGCATGAAAATGCACAAAAATGTAAATGTTTGTTTTTTAACCATCTTAGCTGCAAAAATGTTTTTAGTTTGTTGTGAATGAAGACCGCCAACCTTGCGACGTAATTACGATACGAATGCATACAAAGTTGTGTAAATTCTGTTGTTGATCACTCAAATGCGCTCCACTTCCACAACCTGGCTTGCCTAGTTGTGCAGAAGTCAGATTACTATAGGAGCACTAAGCTTTTGAAAAAATTAAGACGTTGCGCACATAAAAGTATAGACGTGCTGCGGTTTTCTATTATAAGTTCGTTGACTTTGTTTTCATTTTCGCGAACTTCTGGCTGGGTCGTTTGATGAAATCTAGGAAGAGTTATCTTCATTTTCTTCGTCAGTTTTAAGCGTGGTTGGTAGAATTTCAGATGCCTTTAATTTTTCTTACATCATGGATAAAAAGTAACGCTGATTTTGCGGATCTGGCTAATTTTTACTCTAATTCATGTTTACTTTTTCTTCTTAGAAGTTGTTCTGTCAGTGTATCGTTGCGGAACAATGCCAATCTCGCATGTTGCTATAAAAAGTTTTTCTAACCTTATTTTTGTTTGGCCGCTACCTTAAAAACCGTTCCACCATGTACGGGGCGTGTTCCTGCATGTTTTTATCTTGTGTCAGAGCAAATCTTTTTTCGATTTTGTTTGTATCGATCTTGAGCCTGTCGATAATCCACGCCTCACTGGTATCGTTTGAAATTGCAGCAAATACACGTTAAAGCGATCGCTCAAAGATTTCCACAGCAAACGGTTCCCATCAACAGCCCAGGAGATTTATCTCGAAGCCCATAATTTGTTGAACAGAGAAAAGTGAGTTGCGCTTGACTTAGATCTGTCCCTCGCTGCAAGCGATTTTTTGCTGTAAGTGATTTTTAACCGTTGACGACTCAGATTGAGTTTGTGGTAAAACCATGACATTGATTCACTCTCCCGCTGCTAATTCGAGAGATTAAGCGAAAGTTGTATTGAATAATGGTTAAAGTTAGGACTTTATGACGAGATACTCCTTCCCAATAGTCTGAGACTTCATCCTGTATTCACAGTTGGACCATTGTGAACAAACAAGACACACAGGACAGGCTGCACGAGCTCGTGACGGAACATGCGTATAAGGTTAGTCGACATCATTTCTATGTCAGTTTGTACATACAGTCGTTGGATTTGTAAAATGCTTATTTTCAACGCAACTTTTTCACGTTTCTTGGAAAGTTTTGGTGTTGGTCATGTCGGTTGTAAACTTATCATTTCGCTCAAAGCCTTGCCTCATAATATAAACCAGGGTTTCTCAAACTGGGCCCAGGCCCTCATCCCCCCCCTTGGGGGCCACGGAGCAGTTCTCTGGGGGCCACGAACAGAGGTCTTCACCAGGTAGCTTTGTCGTAATATTGCATTACCCAAGTGTCACGATATACAGTATTAATAGTTTGCCAGTTAAACTTAGAAGCAGGGTTGCGGAGTCGGAGGTAAAATATCCGACTCCGACTTTCCAAAATTTCCGACTCCCGACTCCCGACTCCGAGTTTCCAGAATTTGCGACTCCTTAACATATAGGGAATGAAATTTGACTGTTAAAATCAATGGTAATCGTGGTACACAGCAAGAAATATCTGATTCAACAAAAGTTTTAAAAGAAACTGTACCATTTCAACAGAAATTCCATCTTAGGAGTGTGATGTAAAAAATGACCCAACTGGACATCCGGAATCGGACAAAAAATCCGACTCCGACTCCCAGTGTTGTTAAGAATCCGACTCCAACTCCACCCAAAAACCTCCGACTCCGCAACCCTGCTTAGAAGGGTGGTACGGCTCATGAAAGCTTGAGAAGCACTGGTATAAATGGTCAGCTACTTCGTCGCATGTCTTGTGACAAAGTGACGTCTGCTTTCTTTAAATGACGTATCACATTGAACGTACACAGGACATGGTCGAAGGCCTGGACAATAAAACCGTCGCGTGGAAGATGGCCGAGTCTGTGGAACCTCCCAGGGTCGTACAAGTCCGATGCGCTCCCCTCATTGATGACGACAACCTCTTTGGGCAAGTGACAGTGCGTTTCCACTCGAAACAGGTCAGCATTGCATGGTGGCCTTCCAGCGCCTGATGGCCAGGGTCCGCGTAAATTATTGACTTCTTATTCGCTGTTTCTCGTTTTATGATCAGTTGATCTATCCACGCGGTGCCGCTGCTTCTTTGATGGAGGTTTTCAGTAGAACAATGTTTCGTTTTAGCTTCGCTTCATGAGATGAAAAGGTCAATTTGAAGAGATCCGTGTTGGATGTTAGTCAGTAACCCCTTCCCAAGCATCAGTTAAGGCAAGAGGATATTATGGCCACATATAGTTTTATTTTAATTTATCTCAGAGAGAGCTTTTTGTCATCACTTTGTGCCTGTCATTCGAGTTAAACTGTTCAAACCTACACCTGAAAAAGAAAGAATTACTGATAAAATGAAAATAGGAAAACCCAGCTTTGTGATGTTGATATAGTCAGTTAGGGCGAACCCGTTCACTGCGAAATTGTGTTACACGAGTGAAGTATCCGCGGGCCATCCATCCCAGCAAGGTGGTGGGTGGGAAGATTCTGTGAGAGCAGGAAACAGGATGAATTATTGGCCAGAACATGTTTATTGTGTTATTTCTTTTCACCGCGGTCCGATGTTAAAATGGAACACATGTCAGGGGTGTTTGTTGCTTCTGAGCACGTTGTCCCCCTCAAGTAAAGCAACCAATAAGCTGAAGCCGTATTTTGAGCTTTTCCACCACAAGCACAAGTTCGATCAGACCACGAAACGTAGGTCTCGAATGTTGAACATGCAAGCAGCCATTGTCTTCTCTGAAGAAAAGTTTGGTTCCTTGTTGCTTCACAATGCTTGATATCTACGCTTTTGTTACGTAATAAGCAGGTCATTGTTTGCGGTGCGTGACGTGAATTCAACAGTCATGATGTATTTTCGTCAGGGTTGTTGTTAAAAAAACCGACCCAAAAAAACCACCAGGGTTTTAAAAAAAAACAATAAAACCCACCAAAAAACTCACTTTTTATTTTTCTTCGAAAAAATCCACCAAGAAGTAAAAAATAAAATAGGCAGGACACTTGAACAGTTGACTGTAACTTTTTTTAATCGAACAAAACGAACAGCAATGGAATTTGAAGGATTTGAAAAAAAATAAAGAGTTTGTAATGGTTATCTTTCTCAGCTCTGAACAATCAGTATATTTTAATCAATATTTCTACCTTATGTGCATCTATCAACTTTTTCTGGTTTTGGACCATACCAAATCATATGTTGAAAAAAACGCTAAAAATCAGGGGTCACCAATGTGGTGCCCACGGGCACCAGGTCGCCCGCAAGGACCAAGCAGGTTGTCCGCGGGCATAGGCGTAGCCATAAGGCATGGCCACCAAATTTCTAGAATTTCTTGTTTTGCGCTTAGAGAGGTGTTGTCCGGAACAAAATACTGTTACTCGTTGAAAGTCAAAATATTTGGCTCAAAAAAAATTTTCAGGCTGGCTACGCTACTGCCCGTGGGCCTGCTGTAAAAATAACATCAGCATGATCAGTGTCTTCACACTGCGGAATATCTTAATTGTTAATACTAAAATAATTAAAGGTAAATTGAGCAAAATTTTTATTTCAGAAGCGTGCATCAAACCGGTAGCTCTTTGCATTAATCGGCGCGTAAGAAGTAGCTCTCAGCTTCAAGAAGGTTGGCGATCCCTGCTATAGATGCTGAACCAGCAGGGCATGCAGATAAACTTGACACGATACTGCAGAGTTTGTGTGGAAATGTTTTTTTTTTGTTTGCTGTGCGCATTCTTGCCAAGCCTTACCACTTGGGAGCGAATTGTCCAAAAATTTGCAAAAACAAAGATGGGGTACATTTCTTTACCCTCAAATTTGAATGGCATAGTAGGTGTAACAAGTTATTATTGTGTGATTCTGAAAATAATGACATCACATGATGCAATGAAAACAATTAAGAATAAGGTTTTCCCATCTTTCTTAAAAAAAAGAACAAAATCTTGTTTCTTTTTAAAAAAAACAAAAAACCCGGGTTTTTCTCAACCATGATTTTCATCCACTGTTACAAGACTGACGATGTCAGCAGTTTGTTCGGAATACGTAACGCAAGTTAAACTTTAAAAACACGGCATTTTTGACCGAGCACTTATCCAATGCGTTGATCTGTGATGCAGTTTTGAAAGGTCATTGTTTGCTCATAATTTTCCAGCTCAATTTACGTTTTCTCTATTACCAGTGTTTTTTAAGGTGTTTTAGGAACCCGATTCGGCTCCGTAGAATTGAAAATCGAGTCCCTGGAATCAGAAAATCGGGTGCCTACAGGTCCATGCCGGTGTCAAACAAAATTTTTTACTTCACACCATGTGAGCATGCACAGAGTAGTACTGCAACATATCAAATGCGCTGAGTAAACTGGTAATTAGCGCTTAGGGCTTGGTGCTTTGGTAAGAGTGTGGGGTTAGGGGTTGTGCTAGGGTGAGAAAAAGAAAAATATTTGAGGTCAAAGACTAAGTCCAAAACTTTTCAGTCGTTTAAGTTATTCCCGTACTATATCTTGTTGTAGGTACCTGACATCAAACCAAAATGTTTTAAAAAGTAATTGCCAAACTTTATTTCTTTATTCTGAGAAGCAAAATAACATACAAACAATAACAGGTCAGGAAATTTCAGTTGATAACCGGGAACCTAACATTTTCCTTAAAAAAACCTGCTATTACGATTCGCACTTCGGTTTCTTACCCAAGTTATAATGACCTCTTTAGAACGACGGTAAACTCTTCTTATTTTAAACTTTGAGTTGTTTTCAAATCTTTTCATCGTTGTTGCTAGGGATGATAACTCGAAATAATTTAATATCCAGGATTACGTGTGACACGTAAATCGATTCGAGAAGAACCAAAACCTATTTTGAATTTTTTGGCTTTCAGCAATACAACCAAACATGCATGAAGACAATTTGATCCTCACAACAAAAACACTTTGGACAACTTTATTGCAGTGCAATATATTAAAACTTTCTAAATGCCCCCTCCCATAAAATGTGACCTCAACACGGTAGCGATGTTCTCTCTGAAAATGCTAGCGTGGCATTTGAAGCCAGGGTTGCTGCGCCACCAGTTTAGTTGATCACTGTTATTTGCTTGAACTTTTCACTTCTGACATGTGTTGCAATTCCTATTTTCTACTCATAACATGTGGGGCGAGCGAGTGACGAAAAACGAAGAGAAAAAGGCGATGACGATAATGCGACGTCACGTTCGTCTTTTTTTCTCTTCGTTTTTCTTAACCCATCATATGAAGCTCCCGCCTCTGGTTGTTACCTTTCGCGGATGGTGCGAAACAATTCCGCGCACCAGAAAGTTACACGTCATGGAAATTGTCAACAGAGCAATAACGTTTTTGCTGCAGATTAACAATTTTATTCGTTGCTAAGCAACAGCGAAACGTAGAAGCTTGAAGAAGTCCGCGAAGCACTTATGACTTACTTGCTGCACGAACTTGCAACAGCTTCCTATATTTTCCTAACGACTTTCATGATCCTGTTTCAAATAAGGGTTATGCTTTGTTGTTTTTTAAAATAATTCATTGCGTTCCGCATTGTTATGTCATAATGCAAAGGTTTTTACCATAACGCCGGTGTCTTGGAAACATCCAAAGTGTGTGTGTCTTGAGATTGCATATCTATAAAGAGCAAAAAACTGTTGAGAAAGCTTTCATCCACTTCTGCATCTACACTGCTTGTCAACGAACTTGCGTATTTGAAATGCAATCAATCCCAGAATGCCACGAATTGATTAGAACGAAGTATGCTTCAATGCTGTCAACTTTTTAAGGTTATATTTGCCGGTACCTGTAATTTTGTCTCGAAGTCGTGAGGAAATCCTTAGGTCTGAATTAATTGATTTGCTTTATGTATGCGACAGATATCTTATATTGAAACAGTGAACGTTTTGCTAATGGTCGTAGAAACACGTTTTTCTTGCCGCAGAATCCAAAGGTGTTTGCTGAATTCATGTACAATAAAATGTTTTCCAGACGTTGGCGGTTTACGACCGATTCGGGCGACTTATTTTTGGGTCCCCGGATGTTCCACGGAACGTTCTAGAATTCGTTGTCTTCGAACGACACATTGTTCACCCCTACGGCCGGTGGCGGATTCATGGAAAAACTGACGGGGAACACTATCCTCGTGAACCTATGCAGAAGGTGAGTGGTCAACTAGTTGATGAGTCGATGCGCACGGCCATTTCAAAACGTCCCTGGTTTAGTCAAGTGCTCCTCGCTCTTGTGTCGTCGGAATTGTGTGAAACCGCTTCTCTCTGCTGCACAGGACCGAACGACATGAGCAGGGGATTTAATATCTCGCGTTATGTCCAGTAGCGTAACTGACGGGGGAGCAGGGGGTGAGTCACCCCCTACACAGCAAGATAAATATAAAAACCGGATCCCCTTCAGCTGACATTTTGATATTTAGTATTCTTTAGGTTTTCAGTAGTTCGTTGTATTTTTTGCGTTTTTCGGGGTGTTTTCGGCTTTTTGTAGCTGATATAGAAATCGACGACACCCGGATTCACTATCATTTCTTGACATTTTTTCTGGCCACTGGCCAGCCAGTGGGCCCCTGCAGCTAAGTTTTTCTCCCCCTGCCTCAAACCTCTGGTTACGCCACTGGTTGTGTCCCATTGTGCGGATGTCCTTGTCAAACTACACGATTGTTCGAGTAGCAGCTTCCAAACGTGATGCGCTGAATGGTTGTCGCCGCTTTGTCTCAAAAGCTGTTCGCGCCAACCTTTCGCATTAGATCACCATCTGCTTCGTAGACAGGCAGATGCTTGTCAGCCTGGCCTGGTGTGCATCCGACCAGAGACGATTGCGCTGTTTTTTTAATGTTTGTCAATGTGAGCAAATTCGCTTGCTTCCTGCTGAAGACTCAAAGCAGATCTTGAAGATGGAGACTCAAAGCAGATCTTGAAGATGGAGACTCAAAGCAGATCTTGAAGATGGAGACTCAAAGCAGATCTTGAAGATGGAGACTCAAAGCAGATCTTGAAGATGGAGACTCAAAGCAGATCTTGAAGA
>Ga0210059_1008006_pt1 | contig 16761 bp, 10 predicted proteins | sample Ectturendosymbi2_FD_188042 | JGI IMG/M metagenome (GOLD analysis project Ga0210059, IMG submission 188042) | Ecteinascidia turbinata endosymbiont from Florida, USA - Sample 2 (SPAdes) (version 2) | ecosystem: Host-associated > Tunicates > Ascidians > Unclassified | place: Key West, Florida...
CTGTTGCGTTGTGCTTGCGGTCTCGGAATGCAATACTGCCAAGTGCTCTTTTAGTGCAGTTTGCCCGCCCTTGGAAGCATTTGATCAGTTACGCTGTTGTGTTTGTTTCAGAGTTTCATTGCTCGCTTGTTCAGCTCCATGATTGAGCAGTGTCCTTAGTGAATTAAAGCCTGGCTTTCTGCAGATAGTGTTTAGTAGAATTCGCAGGCGAGTGCACGACAGTTACAAATACACTCATTTCTATGAATTGCTACAATAAACTGCGAACTCACTTACCTTCAACTGTTTTATCATGCAAGCCAATCCACCAGTCATTCTGAGAAAATAACACTGCAGCATCTTGCAATTTGTTGACAAGGGCATTTTGAACAGAGCTATCAGCAATCTATTGCAGGGAGTAATTGTTAGGCAATGAAGAACTCATAAATATTTTTTCTCACAATTGCACACATAATTTGTTTCATAAAAGTCACAACAACATATTTTATGTGTTTAGTGATTCAGGACAAATATTTCCATGACACAACACAATACATAAAGCAGAAATATGTCAAATGTGAAAGCTATACTTAATGTGGCAGCATTACATCATACATAAAAATTGATTTGCAGCTGAACAAAGTGAAAATGCAATACACAAAAAATGCTTCACACTTAGGCCACAACAAAGACATCCAGAAGGTTGGATATCTTCCAACTATTTACTTTCATAAACATGCATTTGAAATGAATGAAAATGTAATACAATGGAAGTTATCAAGGAAAGTCACTTAACCCATGAAAATGCACAATAAAGAACATGGCTCAAAAACAGTTTAGACACAACACGGGGGGGGACAGCATTGTCAGTCAGTTAGCATTACAATGAATTCTAACACAATTAACAATTTTGGCACTGGTGTATGATATATTCTTACTTGCTATTTGCACCACTTTTCTTGTGTCACTTTACATCACCATAACTTGCCAACCGATTGAGCTAGAGAGCTGTTCAAACCCTCTGAAGATGCGCAAAGTCTTTTACTGTTGGAAGTTTTGTGGGTAGCATCATAAGCAGGGTTCAGCCAAGGTTACTAGGCCCTGGTCGCCGACACCAAGAGCTAATTTTTTGACTCAAGTTTTTAATAAAAACTAGGCTGTAGGTGATTACTTACTACGACAGAAGAATTAGTTTACTTTATCTTGTAAAAGTTTCATATATATATATAATATACATATTTTTGAAGAACATGCATTCAAGGTCATACAGCAAACAACCCAGTATATGTAATCAACTAAAAATTTTATTCCATTTCACCACTTTTTTATCTTTTTTAAAGCAGCCTTGCACATTTACAATGCACAGGCATCAGAGGGACCATTTTGTACAGTACTGTAAATGCCTAAAAGACACACAACTTTTATTACTGCATTATATTCTAGGGTTTTCTTATATACAAACTTACCTCAAACATTGGAAGCATGCCATATTTACGACACTCCAGTTCAACGTCACTATAATTTCTGAGAGTAGCCACAAACTTGACTTTGACATTGTTATTCAGCAGCACAAGTCCTGGTCATCAAAATTCAAAATGTAACAACATTTATAAATATAACAACAAATTTTATGAATAAAAAGTAAACAATGGTTGTGATTATATATTGGCAAGCAATCTTATTGCTCAACTACTCAGACAGATAATTGGCAAATTAAAACATCTTGTCTTATGACCACAGTAAGTTGCTAGTTTTTAGAACTGCATGGTAGTCACCAACACAATTTTCAAAATGGTCTTTCTGAAATCATCTGTAAAATACTCGCAAAATCTACATCACAAAAAACTGACACTTGACATTTACTGCCATGTTCAAATATATGAGTGTTATTTATAGTAAGGCAGCTTGCAAAAGTTTGCTTGGTATTAAATGAGCAATGGTCTGGTTAATACATAAACCATGGAAATCCCGAGCTTTGCATCTAGATATTTACTCAGAACATGTAAATAGGCACAAATCATCACATGTGCCTAATTTAACCAAAAATATTTTTAAAACACAACTTCTGTTATTTTGTGCACTGCAGGGGTTCCCAACCTGGGATACATGTACCCCTAGGGGTATATCTGCCTATCTGAAGGGTTCTACTTAAGATTAGCAGGAGAAAACGTATCTATATAATAATTTTTTTCTAAAGACTTGTACATATATCCGTGAATGTTATTTTCAAAAATCATTATGTGCTTATTTTTAAATATAACAATTTTGAGACATAACAACTGAGTCTATTTTTTGTTTGTGGTCACATGTACAATGTTGTTGATCATTTTCACAATTTGATGGTAGTAATTGACCATTTACACCATTGGATAAACCAATCACACCATCTGTGCAACAACTTTGTGGAAACAACGGGTACTATGAGAAAACATTGTTGTGGGCACAACTATGTGGGAGAGGCCTTTCATTGGAATCTATTGCACAAACAGACACACAGCAATCCCCACAAATTAAAGAGGCTATGTGTTCCACCAACACTCTTCTCCAAGCATTCAATCATTCTTTCACAAAACTATAAACTTGCTTGCTAATACCAGACAAGCTGCTTTCCTTGAATACATTTTACCCAAACCAAGGCTCAAAATTGAACAAAGATCTTTTTCATGCAGCGTGCCAACAATATGGGCAACAACTGATCATAATAGTAAAAACAACGCAATTTTATGATCATTTCATCATCACTTTAAAACAAGCCTGCAATGCAGGCTAATGACTAGGGATTAGTCTCAAGCTTCAACTTGGCTATCACAGACAATTCTGAAATGCAAATGCTACAATTGAAAACTCTAGGCTTGCTGCAAGCTTTCAGTTGATTAGGCTTTCAGGTCAATCCATATATAATCATCAGATTTTTTTTCAATTTTGTAACCACTAGTCATGGATTTTGTTGGATATTTTAAAGTTGGATATTTTCTTCAAAAAAAAAACTTACATCAATCAAAATTGGTGAAATTATAGCACCATATTTGCTTTACTGAATGGCAAAAAAATTTTTTTAGCAACTTTTTGCCAACGCACCAAAATATTGTCTCAAAGATAAGGTACAAAAAAAATTTAAAGAAAATTTTCAACCCCAAATTTTGTGATGAAATCCTCATCTTATCAATATTTTAACTTCAAAAATGAATTCCTTGGGTCAAAAAATGGTAAAATACTTGTTTTCATTGTAACAATCCTTCAAGGCAAAGAGTTATTACCAAAAATTGAACATGAGAAATGAAAAAATGGTTGTGCTTGCCTCTAAAAATCCACCTAGTGGCCAAAAATTCAAAATGCTGTATCTCAGCTGCCGGTAAAGATATTTAAAAAATTTTTTTGCTTTCATCATAATTTTTCAGTGTCTATCACATATGTGAGAATTAGCAAAATCCATGACTAGTGGTTACCAAGTGTCTTTGATTATAAATGGATTGCCCCTTTCATGACTTTGCTATAATTTAAGACTTGCACATATCTGTTTTCAAGTAACTGGTCGCCACAAGGGCAACCTAGTCAAATCTATCAACCAACTTTTAATGAGAAATTGATATCATGTAACACTACACATCAATCCTGAAATCTGCAAGCAATGCTTACAGGTGAAATGGTAAAGGGCTAAAGAAGAGCAGCATAAGCAAGCAAACTCATGACTAAAATTTATCAATCAAACCACAAGGTGTGGCAAGTATAAAAATAGGAAAATATGCTATCCTCAAATAAGTGTTTTAGTGAAAGCAATTTTAACTTGCACAGCCTGTGTTTTGTAGATGAAACCAGGTTGAATTCTTTTTGCACACAGCTCTTTGTTTGTTTTCATGCAGCATTACACACAGAAAATATTTCCAAAAATCAAAAAGAACCATGAATGATTTGAACTGGAACATCATTTCAATTTGAGCATGTTTGCGTTGAGATATTTGTCTGCTGTTACAACAAATAAGTTGAGATGTCTCACATGTTTCATTTTAACAAATAAAATATGATCAGACATTTTCTTGTTTCATAACTAAAGCCATTCAATAAAACCTTTTGCAGGTCAAATTAACACTGCATTATTATTGATTTGATATGTTTTTCCGAAACATAAAAATCCAAGAGAACACCTGCTTAAAACAACAATAAATGCATATCTCCCTTCCATGAAATTTTCGAACAAAAATTTTCTTCACATTCCAACTCATTAAAGCAATCCTTTAGATCTATCCAATTAATGAACAAATTTTGCTGTCATAGCTGCAAAAGGAATAAAAGCATTGGCAATCACTAACAATAGACAAATTTGATTTTCAACATATTTGTAAGTATCCTGTGCGAATCACTCAAGTGTAGCAACACAACATTTCTGTCTCCAGTAAGAGCAGCAGGAGCATCTTTTCTGTATGCACAATATTCCTTAGTTAGCCTATTACTTGGCTCAAGGCAAATCCCAGGTGTCAATGGAAGAGATACTGTTGCATCAGGATCATTAACAATTTGATAAAACTGTTGCAACTGCAGGGCAGTAGCAGTTGATCCCAAAGTAGGATGGCAGCTTTGTGTTGTCAAATGTATCGCTGTAAAAATAACAGTCAACCAATGAAAGTTCCTATATTACACTATTAACTCATGAACATACAATTAAAAATACATACAAGAAAGTTCTTTAACATATAGATTCAATTTACACAAGGCTATCAGTTCTTAAGGCAGTCTTTGTTCTAATCTTCAGGTATAGCCATGAACCTTGGGTAATGACTGAAGGAGTGCTACCTCAGGTACAAGCATCAATGATAAGAAGCACCAACTACAAGAATAACGAAACAGTTCATAGCATAACACTTTGCAACATAGTGGACAGCTGTGGAATTCATGAAGCCCTGAATTTCTCATTACCTTTCCAAATACAGAGATCCCAGCTACAATGGTTTGGCCACATGACCAAAATCCCCGAGAAGGATTAGAGGGAGTAGCCCTGCTTGCTACACCTACGAAAAACACTCCAGAAGTCAACAAAGGACTAGGAAGCATGAAAACATCTCCAACCTGGTTTTATCCTATCTTGGTGTGGAACTAAAAATACCAAAGTTTGCTGATAACTGAGGTATTTTGAAAACTAGTGTAGTGTGATTGTATTGTATAACGTCTTCAATCCCACGCGCACCACAATAGAATGAAGCATACATGTCCAATAGCTGCTATCCCCATCACCCTTCCCAAAGGAAAAGTAAAGTGATACAAATAGAACACATCAATTATCTGAGGAAATTGATGTATAGCAATCAGTTGCTATTTTGATATGTGAACGAAAAACTTTGTGAAAAGTTTTGGCAAGCTTTAATTAACAGATCGTGAGTGGCAAGCAGGTTGGCTAGACTTGTGTCTAAAAACTTGTCTGCTTAGCTTCAAATAATTTCTATAATGCTGTGTTGTTCATTTGCTTTTAAAACACATCTATAAGTATTCTAATTAAATATCATGTGATGGAGTAAGTCAGGTGGGTTGGTAGTACCTAACCCAGTGTTCCTCAACTTGTGGGTAATTACCCCCAAATGGGTAATTCAGATTTAGGTCTGTTTGTTACATTGCACTAAAATATTTTCAACTTTGTAGAATGTACAGCAGAGCTTTGTGTGCATTCATCTTTTGTTTAGATTCACTTTTAACATAATGCTTTCTATGATGTCACAGTATCAGCTTCTCCTATGTTTGACTAGTGATCACTAGTAGACTTGTGACTAGTCATCACTAATAGTCTTGTGACTAGTGATCACTCACAGTATAGGCTGTAGTGTAATCTAAAATAAGCTAAAAATTATTGGAAGCCTCAAAAGAAACGCAGCTATTCAGAAGCCTTCCTGAAGTTTCGTTTTATAGGTGTTAATCATTAGGTTGGATGGCTATATAGCAAAAAACAGTATAGCTTCCCATTCACTACATTTGTAATGGATGTTTTAATACAAACTATGGCGTAATTTTTGCACTAGTTGGTTATTAATTGATCGAAAGCTGTAATTTGCTGTTTTTTGAGAAGGGGTAATTGAATTTAATCACATTCTTCTTGGGGGAAACAATGTTAAAAAGGTTAAGAACCACTGATCTAACCTTTCTAGTCTTTAAAAGCATACTTTCAAAACAAAATGGAACATGCTTTTAAAAATGCATTCTTGTTTGTCTTAGTCACGGTAATAGCCATAACTTTTCACTAAATGATGTAATTGCAAACGCAGCCAAGATAATGTAAGGTTATTATTTCCAAAACTGTCTATTTTTCATTTGGAATAAAAAACAAACCACATTCATTGTGTACACAAGTTTAATTTTAAGATATGGTTTAAAGAAAAACTTAAATTTAAGATGCAAAACAAATAAAAAAAATTGACAATGGGCAAACTTCATACTTTCAACAGCTTTTGCTTCACCTATGCTCTACATATAATATCTACATACCAAGCCCCCCTGGGTTGTAAACCGCACGAAATGGTGGTAAAAAATTAATAAGCTACCCTTGATTGTAAGTCACACTTGAACATACATTACCGAAGCCACTGAGATACAGTCCAGTAATAGTATATTTCGCATTTAATTAGCAACCCTGGTGATGATCTTTACACCACTACAACTATCTTCTGTTCATCATAATCCTTCCTGTGATATGAGGGTGCACATGACGCTGCAGATAATAGAATGTGAAAAGAGAGTTTGGTCAACAAATGTAGCCAAGTAAAGACTGAGCGTCATCTATAGCTTTCGATAAGATAAAGAAATAAAAAATGCAAGCCGCCCTTGATTACGCCACATGAAATGATGAAAAAAAAATTTATAAGCCACGCCTTACAATTGAATAAATATAATACATCCACCTGAAAAAGCACAGAATGATTTCTTTTATAGCTACATGTATTCATTGCTGCGAGACCTGCCAGATAAGTGCCTTATACCAGTGTACCCTTTGGTGATTGAGTTGAAAATTCCTTCATTTACATATATTCGTAGGTAATTCAGGAGGTTGTTAGCTATTCGCAAAGGACGACAGCATTTCTAATTCCATGGCTTGTTGGATGATGAATAAGCTTAGCAGTATGACAAAGAATACCATCTTCCAAGCTACTTTTAAGCTACACATTTTCTTAATTCTAAACAAAGCTTTCATTTTGGCTACAGTTATCTATTCACTATCTTCTAATTTTTGTTTCTGTATCTTATTTGCACATGGTGCCAAATGTAGTATGACGTTGTCTGCCCTTATTTTCCTTTTAATCCAAGTGTTGAAAATATGTGAGCATTTTTTACAAGTTTGTCACTTTTCAGGTTTGGCATATCATATTTTTCTATCATAGTTTCTGCATATGTTTTGATGTTCTTGATCTCATTTAAGATGTCAGCTTAGAATTCCTGCAACTTTTTTTTATGCTGTGCAAATACTATATTGTACCAAAAGGTCATTGTATCTCAGTGCTATTAGTTGCCACAATTACTGTAAACAATGGCAAGCTCTCCTAATTCATTTGATACATTCTCACTCACTTTTTCTGCTTTGAACTCATTTAAAACTTGTTCCATTTTATCCTTTTCTCCAAGTTTTTTGTTTTCATGTTCACTTGCAATTGCATCAGAACTCCACAGAAGCTTGTACTGTAGCTTTAATGTCAGTTATATTCAATGTAACATGGGTATTATATATCACAAGTGTTAAATATAGCTTCCAGTGATCAGTTAGGTCAAATACTTTGGAAATATGAAGTTTTCAGCTGCCTTCTTGTTTGCCTAACATGTTTGCAGAAGAGAGTGAACTGATTGCTGATATATATAGTTTTTAAGTAACCACTCTTTTGCCATGTAACTTGCATCTTCATCACAGCATTTTTTTAACAATTTGAACAAATTAACAGGTTTTTAGTGGTAAAATTTAAATGCAAAGCGTTTACCTCCAGGCAAATAGAATTTAATATGCAGAGCTAGATTTATTAAGCAAATTAATTATAGTTTATAGATTAAATAATTAATTCTAGTTTATACAGACTGCTTGAAAAAAAGTCATTAATAGATATGGCATAACCAACAATCACTTATGCTGTGAAAATCTATGAAAAATCAAAACCAATCAAAATAGCTTACCCTCAATCATTTATATTGTTAGGCTTACTTACTGGACAAAAGTAAGGCGGTCCAAAGGCAAAAATAAGATTCCATCACATGACGTTTGGTTTGTCATCGACAGTATCGGATGTTCGTCAATCAACAAAGCGCACGTTGTAGAAAGAAAGTCTAGCTCTTTCAGCTACAAAACTTCAGGCCGAAGGATGTCTTGCCAACACATACATCCCTTGCAATGTTCGATTAGACTTAGAGTTCTAAAAATCAGCGCACACTGCTCAGTTGTGTGTAAAGAATTCTACAGCAGAGCAGGATAGGCTACAAGGGAGTACCTAAATTCCAGTACTCATGCAAGCAGGTGATCATTTCAATCAATTCTTTGCATGAAAACCATAACCGTAGAAACTGTTTAAATAGTCATTCACACATTTTTTCTCCATACAGTAGGCAGAGGACACAGAAGACTCAAACAGCCACTGCCAGGGTTACCACATAGAAATAAAAAACTGTCGCCCAACTAACCACAACATATAGCTAAACTCAGCAAAAATTCGCCAAACTTCTGGAAATCGTTGCATCTTTACCAAAACATTAATTTTTCAAAACTGGAAATCAGTCGTTCAAAACCCTTTTATCCTTTGTTTGTCTTGCATTTTACCAGAAAGCGTATAGGATTTCAACATTTTGCAAATATTTCTAAATAATTAATTTCAACATTTTGCAAATATTTCTAAATAATTAATTTCAACATTTTGCAAACATATTTTATAAGAAGTGTTCAATAGAATACCATGCTTCTTGCATCTACTTTAAGGTCTTTCGCAATTTTATTTGATGTCATGAATTTTCAAACAATCAACAAACTTAAAAATATAAAACCTACCTATGAATATGCAAGCAAATACGTGCAAATATACAGGTCTTGCATTTCGCGAAACCAAAAAATTTGGAGCCAAATTCTTACAAAAAATCGCCAGAAATTCCCCAAATCACCAAACCAAAATATTTGTAACCAAACGCTTTCAAATTTCACCAGATTTCCGGAATCTGGCGATAAAGCCGCCGATATGGAAAGGCGGGCGACTCAGCAGTGAGCACAAAACTTAAGGACCCGTCGTATGGATTGGCCACAGCAATTACTAGGAAGTATGGATATACGAAATTGTGAATTCGTTACGGGCATCAAAAAACAACGTAAAACAATAAACAAACCTGAAAATGCAATGGTAAAAATATTTTCCCCTCGCAAGTTAACATCAGATTGAACAGAACAGTTTCCCACATTTCAATATCATTTTGTTATTTCCACTTTTCACAACGGTTCAATCACATTTTGCCAGTGCAATGAAATGAGTGTATATGGCAGAGGTGATCATGGAGCGGAGTGCCAGAGTGGACTCCGGAGCGAGTCTACAATTTTTGCCGCTGTTAAAAGAAATTTCTGACTTCACGCCATGTGCGCATGCACAGCAGAGATGAGCACTGGACTTGGGTTGGACTGGATCCGGGATATAGCAAATTTTGTTAAATTTAGATTGGATCCGGTCTGTAAATCTCTTCAAAATTTAGGAACCGAACCGGTTTTGAACTGAGTTAATGGAAAGGAAATGCAGTGTAATTGTGAAAAGGCTGCATTTGAACAATATTTTGGACTTCATTAGGACTTGGATTTTGCATTTGAAAAATATATTGGACTGTGATTGGACTTGGACCGAGTTTTAAAAAATCAAGATTGGATCTGAATCGCAAAATTTGATAGTCCGCTCATCTCTGATTCACAGAGTAATATTCTACATATCATATACCAGTGGTTCTCAACCTTTCTACCCACTCGTACCCCCTGAGCTTACGTTAAATTTTCTCGTACCCCTCGTCTGAAATCAAATAGTAATTGATGATACTAACACAATTTCATTGCGACGATATAACAATACAATGAATTTACAGTAAAGTACATCAACAATCAAACATGGCTCTTTTGTTGTTTTTTCAATGATCATGATGCAGAGAGGCTCTTTGTTTGAGGTCGCCACGCGCATGTCTTCATCGGGCTCTGAAAGATTCCTGGCCTTGCTTTTGAGGTGTAAGAGAGTTGAGAAACTGCTTTAACACAAGTTACAGTATTTGTTGCAAACGGCACAAGCACTTTCAAAACGGCCTTTGCTAACTGCGGGGAAGCGTTGAGTTGCATGCACCAGAAAATGTCCAACTGCATTAAATGAAAATTCATTTTAATTTTTCTACTGGCTTTCATTTCAACTGGATCTTCCATCATTCCACCATTGTCATCCGTAGAATTTAGGTTAAAAATAAATGAGTCTTACATCCAACCGTGTGAAACAGAAATCCTGGATGAAAGTATCTGTGGAATGACTGCCGTATAACACCTGCAAATGCTTTTATATTTTAATGACAATGGGTTAGGACATTTTTTCATTGAAAACTACGCCAAGTTGTAAAAAATTAGCATAGTTGCCTGATCAAATGAGACAAATACAGCTTGAAAGTTTATTAGTGAAGGCAGTGATCTTTTCCCTAGCTTTGATGATGTTCATTGCCGTTCAGTGGATAGACGTGTTAAGTCATTGAGGTGGTTGAATATATCTGAAAGATAGCCTTTGCCAGAGACATAATGAACTCATTTTCAAGGTGCTCTGCTATGCCACTACCTCCGTGTCTCAGAAACTGCTCGATTTCTTTGCGCAGCACACGAACACGAATAAGCGCTCGAACACAGGATAGCAACGGCACTTTCGTGTAGTGAAAATGAACATTGTCTTGAGCTTAATCTTCGTCACAAAAAACTCTGAACAGACCGTGATTCAAGGTTTGGCCTCTGACAAGGTTTACTGCACTCACAACAATCGACAACATATCTTTAAAATTTTCAGGGCGTGTATGCCTAAAAATGTTGGTGCTTCGTTCCCCCTGTTTCGGTGTTTGGTACCCCCAAGGGGTACATGTACCCCCGGTTAAGAACCACTGTGATATACGCTTTGAAAACTGATTATTTGGGCTCAGGGTTTGATGTTTAGGAAAGTGCGTCGGGTTAGGGTTAGAAAAAGAAAAATAATTGGGGTCTAAAAATAGGTCCAATATTTTTTAATGGTTATACTTATTCCCGCACTATAGCTTGTTGTGAGTATCTGACATCTAAACAAAAGTTTTAATTTGCACAACACACATCAAAAAAAGCAATCGCCCAACTTTGTTCCTTCACACCGATGTCAAGCGAATGAGCATTGGACTGAATTCGGATTGGACTGGATACGGATCATGACGAATATTGTAGGATTTAAGTTGGATCCGGGGTGTAAATTGTTTCATAATTTCAGGGACAGGACTGGATTTGGGCTAAGTTATTGAAAAGAATTGTAAAACAATTTTGTTGAAGATATTTCGTTCATTTTTTAGACTTGGACTTTAAATTTTTTTTTTTTTGGTTGTTGGACTGTGGATGGTCTTGCACTGACTTTTAGAAATTACGGATTGAATCTGGATTGCAAAAATGATAGCCCGTTCATCTCTGAGTAGGACCCAGAATCGGAATTTTCAAGAATACCGGACCCTGTTCTGGAGCAGGAGTGAAATTTTCAGTTTTTCACATTTTACAGGATGTGAATCATAGCTTTTCTTCAATTTAAAATTTCTTTTTACGGGCTATTTGCAAGATTAATATTATGGCTCCGTACTCTTGGTCAAATTGAACAGTGGAAGATTCAGTTCAGGCAGCTGAGGATGCGGGAGGGTGGCAGACTGGCCGGTTCTGTTGTGGCTGGCGCAATAGCAATTCTCAACTGCAGTATCACACTATTGTTTTTTATTTTGTGGATACGTCAATTACTGGATGTTTTTGGTCAATTTGTCGTGTTATCGTGTTTATTCGATTGTAAGGAGTTGTTCCAGTGGCGTAGCCAGCCCAAAAATTTGGTGGGGGCGAAAAAAAATGGGGAAGCCAAAATGCGTCATTTCAGGCGAATAACACTATTTTGTTTAGAAAAAAAACGCCTCTCAAAGCAGAAAATTACTATATTTTCTAAAAATTTGGGCGGACCATGACCTTTTTGCCCCCCCCCCTGGCAACGCCTATGAGTGGTTCATCATTTTGTTTCATCGCTTCATGTGGATTATAATCACGGGTGGCTTACAATCAAGGGCGGCTTACATTTTTATTCTTTACCTTGTCCATAAGAATGGATGCCGATGACGCCAGAATATAATATATTTTTGGCATAGACAAAAAAATGTATTTTTTATTCTTTACCTTATTCAAAGGCAGAGATGACCCCAGGGCCGGATTTAGGTGATGCGAGGCCCCTAGGCTAATACACTTGTGAAACCCCATCTTCCACTGGTACAAGGAAAATAGAAAAGCGCTAAACCGAGAATGACAATAATGGTGATGCTCCAAATTAAAGAACGGTCTATAAATAATTTGTAAATCCTCACTAGACAGCGCCACGATCAGGGACGCCGGAACAGAGATAGGGCTGGGGTCAATAGAAGATTTGTGGGCAATGGAAGCTTGACTTGTAAAAAATAGAAAAATCGTTACCAATTACCCTACAAAATATTACTGAAAACGCCCTTCCCCCTAACCTTACTGCCTGGGATCTACCCGTGCCCTGGGCTGCCATCGATCTGGACTTAAAAACAAGGACAACCGGGAAACAAAACAAGATGAAAAGGAAGATAAATTGCTGAACAAATGTATTCATATCAATCGTATTTTGGAGTTGGAACATTTTGCTTTGGCAATGCTTTGTCCTTAGGGCAGGGCCTCAAACACGCGGCCCGCATGTAGCCCGCGAGGGCATTTCGCGTGGCCCACGATGGTTTTTGGGAAATTTGAAATGATTAACATTCAACTTATTTACTTTATTCATTGGTGTTTAACCCTTTTAAACCCATAGCGACAACTTATTTGACCAAATTTTGTAATTCCAGAACTCGCCAGTCGCTAGAGAGGTGTTCCAACCATCTACGGATTCAACTAGTCTTCTAGTTTGGACTGAGAAAAAAAATTTCAGTTTTGGGTTTGGGGTTTTCTTGGGGGTCGTCACAAGTGAGGGTGTTCCCACAAGGGTGTTGTTGTGCTGTGGGCTGTACGCTCTCTGGTGGTGTGGGAGTGGTAGTATTCGTTTGTAGCTCGGTCAGAGGTTCTAAGAAGCTAGGTTATCTGAAACTGAATTATTGAAAGTGAAATATAGATTAGTTCGCATTTACAGTACTGTATAAGTGATTGGGAGGAACATACAGAACTGCTGTCCGACCAGTGCAAGTGCTAGAAACCGATTTTTGAAACAAATTACGTTTACCTGTAGAAGATCAAGATCAAACATTTTTTTTTAAATGTTCAAAATTTTCAAAGAAATTTCATTTATACAAACTAAATTTGCCAAAGTTCTTATGCAGAAGTATGATGGCAAAATAGTGCCTTTGCCACATGAAGGAAAAGAGACACAGTGCTTTTTCCTCATGAAGCAAAATAAACACTGCGTTCTTTATGGGCCGGGCTGGGGCCCCGAAAAAATTAGGAGGGGTTGCGGGTTTGTTGTGGGGGGCAGGGGTCGATCGGGGTCATAAAAATGTGAACCCGTGACATCTTTACATGGGAAGATGATAGATTGTGACGTCGTTTCATTTCAATGCTTAACTAATATGAAATACTGGTTGTATTTCACTTTTAATCAAATGTTTCTTTTCCATCCGATGTTACACGGCTGAAGCTGACCCTGAGTATTTTATTTTTAAATAAAATTAATAAACTCCCATACACCAGACATTATTAAAAATGAAGCATTGTCTGCAAATCGTTGATCTTGGTGAAGGGTCATACGGATTAGCCTCATGTGCAGGCCTGCTGGCCGTGCAACTACTTCCAACGCAAAGTCCAGATATGCAACTGGCGAAAGTAAGCAAGCAGGATTTTGAATTCCTGTTCAGGAGCCGACTAGAAGTGATCGGTAGTAATGGCTGTTTTAGGGGGATGCGTTTGGCCAAAGTTGGTCTGATTCCTTTTTGAAATGAAATTGTTGGTTTGCAAATATGACGACGGTGTCAGTTCATTGAATGCTTGGAGATCGAGAGTTTTGTTTACTTATTACTTGAAGATGTTTAATATTGCGGCGATAGAGACAATATTTGTGAAAGCGTCAATAAAAGGTAAAGTTTTAACGTTCCGCATTGCACGTTGTGAAGACCTTCTCCTGAAAGGAATTTCATCAAGCAACATTGTTGGAATGCTGGGTTGGGCATCGCAGCCCCATGGGTCACTGTGGTTGAGGAGGCAGATAATAAGGTCCATTCGGGACAATTTTGCTCAGGTGAGAAAGTTATACAAGGTTTCTATCTGTGTCCAGAGTTCTTTGCAATTGCCTGTAGAAGTTTCCATGAATCCGTCAAATTTGTGCAAAATTTCACAACACGATCGTAACTTCTTGCCAACTTCATATCATTGCGATGCAGTTTGAATTGGTTCTGAAGCAAAGAAAGTCGTTTGAAGAAAAAGTTAATTTGTGCAACATGAGAAGTTCACTTCGAAATTGTGTGAAATGTTCATAACTTCAAGTTTAAGGTTGCAAAGCGGTCGACGTCTTCACCCCCAACACACGTCTAGTGTGGAAAATGTTTTCTCATTGGTTTCCATGGTGATCACAAATTCCACGAAAAGGCTCCTAATTTGGAACAACCAGAGTTGTAATAATTTTTGTCTTATCAACACTAAAAAAGCCTTCAAAAAACTACACATGTTTTATTTATTTTTTGAAGGCTTTTTTAGTGTTGATGAAACTGTTAAGTCTATCCCAGTTTTATGCTCCAAATTTTTGTCTTGTTTGTTTCAACAATTTTGAATTTCCCGGAGCCCTCATTTTCCACACAGATATTCTGTAACTCACCTTTCCCAGAATTTTCATTTGCAGTGGCTTTCTGTTTCAAGACCAAGAACAACAGAACAAAAATGAAACCGATGTAGCTTGCCAGCAAATTTTGTAAAATGGACGAAAAAAATTAATTCAAAACCCATAAAAACGTGTTTTTTCAAAAACTGCATATAGTGAAGCTCTTGTAAAAACAAAATGGCTCCGGCTCCGGAGTTTTCTTATAACATGGCTCCGGTTCCGGAGCTGTGTTTTTTTATAACATGGCTCCGGCTCCGGCTGTGCTTTGTAAAATACACTTTAACAAATTCGGTGTTCCTAGTGTCCTTTTTGTAGCAAGAGAGCGTGTTATTCTAACATATTTTCAACTAATACCACTGCCAGGCCTGCGTAGTCGGAAGGACTTTGGTCTGGAGTAGTAGGAGTCGGCAAAAATTATTTTAAAAAATATGCGACTTCGGGCTGATCTTCTGCTCGCCGATTGTAACTGTTTGTGCCACAAAAAAAGTGCGTAAGCGTCACACTTTGCGTTTTTGCGCAAGGACTTCGTCTCACAAAATGTGCAAATATGCGCTGCGCTGGTGTTGACTAACTTGTCCACACTACGCTCGGCAGTAATTCCACAGTCTGACGTGACTAGAACAAGTCCCAACATGAAATAAAAACGCATCGTGACCTTAATCCCTGATAGAACAGACCCTCGGATTGCGCCACGGCGAACTATTTAAATCAAATTCATTTGTCTCGCAGCATGAGCCAACCATGGCAACTGTCAGTACGCGAATGATAAATCTTATTTTTGGTCCTCGGTTATGTTCTTGCTTCTAAAGCGTTGCACGTTTTGATACGATTAGTTGCCGGTAACACAGTTACTTACCTTCGTCCTCTACACCAGCGTAGTCCAACTACAGGCCCGCGGACCACATGTGGCCGGCGGACAGAATTTGTATGGCCCGCGAGTTTTCTCTCTATTGATTGTTGTGAAGATGTAACAGTAGGTAATTTTAATTAGAACACGCACAACATCTTTTAATGATAATAATGTTCAATATTACCAGCGTTAGACTAAACCAGGGTCTCCAAACTACGGCCCGCGGGCCAAATCCGGCTCACGAAGACATTTCATCCGGCTCACGAAGAGGTTTCATCCGGCTCACGAAGATATTTTGTCAATAATGAAAAATAATGTATTTACAAAAAAATGTGTTGATTTTGTAGAATGTAACATATCCCGAAACAATCCTATTACGAAAGATGTCCGGTCCTCGAACTGTTCTGTAGTGGTTCTCTGACAAAAAAGTTTGGAGGCCCCTGGGCTAGACGGTAGAGAGCTTCAAGAAAATAATCAGCATAAATAGGTTTCCCAAAGTGAAAGATTTTGCAGTGAAAATGCACTCGGCGTTTAGAAACACATAAATGTGTGAGTGGGCTACATTTTCTACTATGAAGCAAGTCAAATCCAATACATAAATCGAATGTCAGGTGAAGCACTGTCAATAGTCTCCGACTTGCTGCCACTAACATATTGTTATTGATATAGGAACGATAGTGTCAGAGAAGCCTCAACCCAGTGCCGTGGCAAGGGTAAGTGAGGCCCCCCCCGAAATTTCACGTGGGGCCCCCCATACGCTATTGGCCTATTATTATGAATTGCAGTAAAAACTCGTAACCTCTCTGGCAGTCATTTTCTCCTCAACAATATGATTCTTTCGTATCTTTGAAAACAAGAAAAAAACTTCATTTATTTTGCTTTGTTTAAAACTTACTACGGCGCAATAGAATTGGTGTT
>Ga0210059_1008007_pt1 | contig 16760 bp, 15 predicted proteins | sample Ectturendosymbi2_FD_188042 | JGI IMG/M metagenome (GOLD analysis project Ga0210059, IMG submission 188042) | Ecteinascidia turbinata endosymbiont from Florida, USA - Sample 2 (SPAdes) (version 2) | ecosystem: Host-associated > Tunicates > Ascidians > Unclassified | place: Key West, Florida...
AACTATCAATATCTATGTCCCGGTAGTCCATGGCATCTCGAAGGTCAAATTTGGTAGACTCTTAGAACATTAATTCTACTTGGTAAATCTGAAAAATAAAAAGAATTCATTAATTAATTCAAAATTTATTCAAGTTTAGGTGATGACCATTTTTTTGTGTGTCACCCGGTATGACGAACGAGCAGCTCAAATATTAGTTGCAATGGCAACTACAAAAAGTGGCTTGAGATGATGTTAAGAAAGTATTGAGTAGATAACTTCATGATGTACAGTATATTCGACACCGTGTCACCGAATTCGAGACTTGGTTCAAACTTCCAGACAGAGACTCAGTATCAGAACGTCGGTAGGCGTGGCCATGATACTTCTTGGATTTATCAAAACAACACCATCCACGCTTCTAAGCTGCTATTTCGTTAATATTTGTCCATTATTGTCAACTTCTTTGAGTTTTCCTTCCCTGATAAAAGATTTGCAACGTTGGTGTTTCTCAACTGTAACAAGCATTTGAAACATTGAATTATTTTTTGTTCAATCATCATTTAAAGAGTTAGTTACAGTGGAGTAACTGACTGGAAAAAAGAGGGCGATTTGACTCCCCTGGCCAGCTAAATGTAAAAACCAGAACCTCACTTAGCTTGTTATTTCGGTTTTAGTATCGTTTCGATTGGTTTTGAGTAGATTGTTGTCTTTTTGCGTTCTTCGGAGTATTTTCCGTTGGTTTGGGGTTAAAGGAGCAATCCACACCCGGATCCACCATCATTTCTCACGTGTTTGCTAAGTGTTGACTAGTAGGTCCTCTACAGTGGCCAGTGGACCTCTTTCACCTCAGCTTCCCCTCAAGCTAAAACCTCTAGTTACGCCACTGGTTTGTTGACTGGAAGAACATCTCAGTTAACAATGCGTTTTATCTTTTTTCCGGTGCTTGATCCTTACAGAGTAGTAATTTTGTTTATTGCATTGATTCATATCGTATGTTGTATGAAAATATATTTACATCAAACCATGCAAATGGTTTTCGTTCTGAAGATGTTTCAAGACAAATGTAGTCGCGATCGTCATGGTGATCTGTGGCAAAGAACCTAATCGCAATCGATTACATTGTTACATTGTGATTTTGTTTATTCTTAATCGTAATCGTAATCAAGCACGTGGCAAGTAATCGTGATCGTAATTGATTACATTTGTGATGTAACCACCCCATGTTTGCTCACAAGAATGTGTCTCGAGACGCCGCAACTGAAGTCAGCATTCGAAAAAGTCTAATCTTTGATTCTATTGCAGGTGTTTCGAAACTTTCGCTGGCCATGTACCCTTCAGCATTTCGATCGATGAGCATGTACCCTAAAATTTCTTATAGCAAAAAGGCTGAGAAAATAACAAATACATATGTAGCAATAAGCATATAATGATTTTGAAAATAATATTCACTGACGTGTAGGCTATACATATTTCGAAATGAACAATATGCAAATATATTTTTTCTCTTCTATTGCTAGCCTTAAATGTATCCCTTCAGATAGGCAAATATATCCCAAGGGGTACATGTACCTCAGTTTGGGAACCCCTGTTCTATTGTATTAAGAGTCTACTAGATTACACAGCTGACAGTTAAGCAGCAAGCGCCATTTGACCATACAATCTCTGACTGCAAAGATTATAACCGGCTTGAAAATCTGATTGGAATAACACATTGGAATAAGGAGAAGGTGCTTTAAAAGCGCTTTATGAAACTATACAACTTATGGTGCAACGTGCAATGTACCCTCAGAAATATAATTTGTTTGGTTAATATGAGAAAGACAGGGATATAATAATAATGTTTAATTCACATTTCTACAGGCCCAGGCTGAGCTGAATTCAAGCAGTGCATAAAAATTGGAAAATGTCCTGCAATTTTTCAAGGTGTGGCAAAAGTTCCGTTGAGCATAGCTTTAAAAATAACACACATACACGCACACACTTATAACAATCAGCAGAGCTTTGAATCGATATCACCAGAGGCTAAAGTCGCACGGGATTTTATTGCTTTGATCCCTTGCGCTTCGTGCCACGAATGAGAAATGATAAACACCTAAAACATTTTTTTGCAAAGCTTGCTTTGTAAAATCAAAACAGTACTGCACTCGAATCAAATACCAACAGTGTTTGTGTTGGATTTGTGGAAAAACAGACAAAACCAGCCAATTTAATTCAACGTTTTCGCTGGGTTGTTGGTGCATACAAACGGAACTCAATGGTATAGTCAACTTAACCTTGCAGGAAAAGTTCTTCGAGAAATTTAGCTCAAAATTTTTCTTAACCGAAAGTGTCACTCGCTACAACCGTGCATCACTGCAATAAGACACTCTGCATACTGGCCACAGAAAACTTACTGCACATTCTACCGCTTAAAGTATATGGTTTAGCAGTAAACGCCCTGTTTCAATCGAAAATGAACGAAAACATGCACCGTATGCTTTCACAAAACCTTGCAAAATCTAGATGAAACAAGGATGCCTTTCCAAGAGAACTTTACATCTATTTTTTTGCACAAAATAAGAACGCAGTTGGTTTTCCTAGGATTCCCTTCATCCCATCGCGGAAGATAACCACCACAAATTAAAAACTTTATCCCCACTGTACTTACAGTGCTTTGTACATCAAACAAGTAGCTTTGTTTCAAAGTCACTGATTTCTTTACAAACCTCTGCTCACTCAGTAACTTTTCCGCACCGTGCATAAGTCGGCATTGTTCCAAGCAACCGACATTGCATTCGATAATGTCGCTTCTTCCGCCGTGCATGGCATCATAGAGCAAGTCGTCACAATGACGTAGCTGATTGCTGAAAATAAACAAGCAAACAAGCAAAGGATGCTGCAATGCATGATTCACTGGCAAGGGTAACTCGTCAACGTAATGTTAGTTAATCATGTTAAAGGTTTAGTTAACGCCCCTAGCATGATTTTTATCAAAAAAAAGAAGCATTTGGCGTTGATGATAGTAGCGCAGCCTACAGCGGATCTCGCCTGAGCAAGTTATCAGCGATTAAAAATATCTGCATGCATATCGTTAAAACAATTTTAATAGGTTCTTTGCCACAGATGTTTTCATCTACGCCTTAATATAACTTGATGCCTTCACAATGTATTCAACAGATTGACTGGGATGTTGTTGCACGTAGTCTTCATTTATGCGTCGTCGCATTTCAACAAACCTTTTTGGGAAGATATCAAAGGTTGTCTAACACGCAATGTGATGCGAAGTGTGAATGGCAAATGTAAATTTTTAACCTTCATGAATACATCCAAACCAGACATCAGGGACTATATTTAATTCAAAAGCGCTTTTTCGATAAACTCTTCGCCAAACTAAAAGTAACATAACAAAATAAATGCCGCATTTTCACGTGGTTATTAATGAGTAGTTTCATCTCAATTCTATCAAGCCATCTGGAACATTAAAAACGTATCTCAGGTGATGATCTTGCGATGAAACACAATGCATATTATGACCCAGATGCATAACATGACAATCTAACAAAGTTTACTTTACCTACAACAAAGTGTCAAAGCGCCTGTTCTCCAGAAGAAAATCGCTGCTTGAGAATGTCTTTTGATCGATACCGTTTGCTGTGATTTTCCATTCAGTTTGCGTCACAAAAGTCAATCTACAAGTTATCGTATAGGGCAGTGGTTTCCAAACTGTGGTACGCGTACCAGTAGTGATACGCGAAGGCCTTCAAGGTGGTACACGAATGGACATGCTTCCTGTTTTTCTTCACAAAAGAATATATTCACCGCTATAATTTTTATCTGTCGGGTTCTTTTGATAAATTCCTGAATTTTCGTGTAGCCTACTTCCCTTGTTGGTTTCTAAAAATAGCCATAATACTTTCTCACAGCCATTTTCTTCATGTTGCATTTGTGTCAATTCTGGTTTTCCAAACTTTTTTTCGAATTATGTTTGGCATATTGACTTTTCCTGGTACGGGACCCATAAATGGTACGCGATCAGAAAAAGTTTGGGAACCACTGGTATAGGGATCAAGCTCACAAAAGGATGGCTACAGGCTGAAACTTTCTGACCACTAAAGTGATTATAACTATGCTTTTACACTCAGATCGAACAGGCACTGCGTGGTGCAAGACATTGCTGCATGGATATTTACATTTGCTGTTGCATACTTCGATTCACTGTCGCCCCAACGTTTTGCATGGAGACGGAGCACATTACGCACGGCGCAGCTAATCTGCTATACCTAAGCCGCTTGTAATAGAATGCACTTGAAGACATTCGCAGTTAATTGTTGATATTCTTACAATACATATGTGTATATACTGCACGTACTCTCTCGCACCTGGATGACAAATGGAAAACTAGCAGTTTTTCGCACGGTTAGGCACTTCTTACCCTTTGTTTAAATAGAAATAAGGATAGTGGTCTCTCAGAGTGTGTAAAGTACGCAAAGTTGGGCAAAAATCGGGAGCCCCATACCTGTGTACGTAGCCTACTTAGAAGGAGCCTTATTTTGGATTTAAGAACTTTCGAAATTCTTTGATTTTGGTATGGTTATTTCGTCAGCATTAAGAGTTTGATTTTGAGTGCATTTGCAGCTCAGTTTAGCGTATATTCAGCTGCGCTTAGCGTGCACGTGTGCAGAGTTTCAAGCGTGAGTCCTCCAAAGTTTTTGTAAAGGCTTAAAATTGAATTGCACGGGGACACCAACCGTGCAAATGCCACCGCTGTTTGAAGCAACATTTGAAAAAAATCTCCCTTGGTTTTCGTGACCTCCACTTAGCTACAGATTAAACATGTGTCAGCGCATAATTTTCTAAAACGACGCTTTGTACGGAATCGTACTGCTCCTGGAGACAAGCGCTGTTGGTAGGGCTGCAAACGTCTCTTACCACAAGAGCAGGTTTTTCGTCACCAGTCGTTGCGCAAGCAATAAATGGACGTGTCTCCATCAACGAAAACTCCGCTGGTTTTCCTGAAGTCTGCTGTTATTTGATTATGATGAAAGAGGCAGGTCGCATCAAACATTGTCTGACATCCAACCGGGGAAGGTCTGCAACAAAGGACGCTTGAATCGAACGTGTGATACCCACAAACATGAAACTTTGTGCCAGAGCATCTACCGAGACCTCGGTGTAATTTTCGGGGACGGAAACATTACGTCGGAGCGGCCAAGCTGGTGTAAAGAAAATTCTCCAGTTAGGGCAACAGACACAAGAAATGCGCTTCGTTGGCAGCAGTACCAGGTATGTTACGATAATTTACACAACAGGCCTATTACCGTAACTTGAAGTGAATTTTTGAAGTTTTGTTGCCATGCTAGTGCTACGCAATGAAGATCAACATTAGAACAATCCGCTCGCAAGTTTCGCAACTTGCCCTGCAGCCAAAAGAGCGGACGTGAGTGAACAGCAAGCTCATCATTGCATGACACCAGAACGGTGAACCTGGCTATTGTGCAGTGTGAGTGTCACATTAACAAATAAATTGTCATTGCAAGAATTAAATCAATCATAATTGGAATTTAGCTGCTGACTTTAGGTTATCTGGCAAGTTTTGGTTCATCGGCCCAAATTCAGGAGGAGAATGCCGGTTTTGCCACCATCCTCCGGACGCCTAAGGTCACCATGCTATTCCTTTCAATACCTTCCACACAGAAGAGTTTTCTTTTAAGCCTATGAAACTTTTTAGCTAACTTCTAATTCTTGATTGCTTATCTTTTTAAAAGATATTTTAATAAACAAATTGTTTGTTCGCAAAACTTGATGGTGCCAGCTCTCAAAATGAGAACAATGAAGATAATGCTGAACTGCTAAATGAGAAGCGTCAGTTCGCATGCAGGTAACATGATATGCATCTTCGTCTATTTTGATAATTTGCACATTTCCATTCCAACATGTTGAAATCCACTCCAAAATCACGACGTTTTCTGTTTTTGAGCAATGTCGGAAAGCTGGACAAACTAAAAAGACAGTGAATATAATGCCTGCATTTAGCAATATACTTTAAAATAACCAAAAACGTAAAAGGTTTATTCTACTCTTTCTTGCCTTTTAATAAAGCGCTATACTTACATACTATGGAGGACATTGTGCCAGTGGGCGTGCCCCAGTTCGGTTCTGCGTTCAAATCACAATTGTGAAAAATAAAATGGCAATCGATGCATTCCATGACATTACTTGTAAAAACACAATAACCGTTCATTAGTTTCAAGATAGAAACAAAGAGAGAACAGTGATGGATGCATCGTGCATACAGTCCTCAACTGTGTCCGCAACGCATCAGACCTGTGGTTTTCAACCTTTTATGTACCACGACCCACTAGCTGGAGGTACCCACTATAACCCAGCGACCCTATCTAAAACTCGAACGTTCTTAAATTACTGAAACTGAATACGACAAACTGAAGATTACATACAGCTAAGTAACACCACTGTCTGTTTCCAGCTCCATTCCATGCATTAGGCTTTGTTTTTTTAGATAGAATTATACTCGTTACATTGCTCTCCCAATAGATGTGCCTGCGACACCTAATCAATAGAGGTCTCACGCTTGGTGCGCGTTGTCCTGAATACTATTTGTTGAAGTCACACTGGTAACAAAGAAGAATTTTACAGTAAAAATCTGGAAGACTTTTGACCAGACCAGACGATCCACCGACGGCAGCCACACAGAGTGGCATTGATGATTTTTAAGTGTGATCACCACGTAGAACTAATATAGGCGTTGGTCACGCTTAAGTACACGCAGGCAAGCTCGTTTACAGGCAGGAGCAGAATGCTACTAGAAAATCAGTGAGTTGTGTTGCTCCGCCCCCAGCCATCACAAGCATCCCACTTGTACAAGGGTGCGATGGGTATTTCAAAGCTACGGCTTGTTCGTCTCTTGCGTTTGTGGTGCTTTATCACTTGATGTCTTTTGTGACCAACGCTTGCGGGTGCTTTTTTGTTTATTCGTCCTTGTTAAAGCAGCCGTTTCTTCACCGATGTTGACCAAACGTTTGGTTACACAAGACTTAATCCTAGTTACATATTTTTTCCAAAATCAACATCGTTACTTGGTTTGTTGATGTTATTTATTGATCAAATACAACGAAAGTCCATGACGAATTGTATTCGTTCGTCTTGCTAGCCTAAAACGTACGCTTTAAGACTATGATCAACATAGTTGTTTGGTAGTTTTGGTTACTTAGACTTTACTTCAACTTTTGCATACCAGTGCTTCATTACATGAACAAAAGGATAAAAAATGCCTTAGAAATATCAACATGTGAAACTAACTCCCAACTTTTGACAATTTCAGGGTATTCGTGGTTAAATAGCAATAATTTACGAAATTTCTATCAGATGGCTTGTCTCCAGATAAATCTTGTAAGGAGATAATTAACCAGTCGGACAAAGAAAAATTCAAATAAGCCTTTTCTAAAGGGTTAGAACACCAAAAATTTAATCTTTATTCTTTGAAAGTTTCTGCAAATGTCAAAATTGCTTTGCAAAGTTTTGAAATTTTTTTATGGGAAATGCCCAAATGCCCTGATTGCTCGCCTGCTCTGTTTGATACCGTAGTGTAGTGAAGAGCTTTAATTATTTCATGTTGTCAGGTACAACTCGAAAGAACTGAGCCTGGTTGATGATTGGGCCTCTACCTTCTTGCAATTGTACATCCTGAAATGACATTGCTTCTTCTGAAAGTTGAGCCAAAATAGAATGCTCTCCCAGAGAAACAATAAGGCTTTCTATAATTGTTGTATGAACAGTAAGTTTTGGGTTTTTGGCGGTGTGGTATTTCGGTTTTGTAGTGTTTCTGACAAGTTTTTTTAATCGTTGAAGACGTCCGCCATTAGCGCTAATTTGGAAAGTAATCCTTGAAATCTAGCTTTTTCTCCACTTTGTCCAGTTTCATTTTTTGAAGCTTTCTGAAAATGTTGGGCTAAGGCTGGAAAAGAATGCTTTACTGCTGATACCGCTCTAAAAGTGAAGCCACCCAGCGAATAGTAAACACCTTTCCTTTTCTTTTTGTGGCTGATATGCAAATCACGGGCACAGTTACTAAGTTCTCGCATGTTCTTCAGTGACTGGCTATATAAAGAATATAAACCAGGGGTCGACAACCTACGGCACGCGTGCCACACTTGGCACGCCAAGCAATTTCCTACAGCACGCAGGAGCTCAAGTTTTACATATCACTTTTGTTATGATTTACACAGAAGATATATTGACCTTGACTTGCATAAAAAACGTACGTTGTTGGCACACTGAATGATTTGAAACCTTGATCCAGCACACAATTAGCAAAAGGTTGCCGACCCCTGATAAACTTTCAAGAAAAGTCTGCAAGTCATTTGTGCCACTGGTAGCATTTAGTGCATTGCCAACAGCAAGTTCAAGTCTGTGATTGAGGCAGTGCCAGAATACTATATCAGGGAATTCATCTTTGAGCAATTTTCAAACCCTGATTTCGTCACTAACATTACGCTGGCTCCATTACTGCAGTGAATGGCGATCGAGTGTTTCAGAAATGACCACATTGATTATAGCAATAAAGATGATTTACAGCAAGTTTAAACCTACAACAAGCTTAAATACTGAAACGCAACAATGAGAAATTCAGCGGATAAGATAGTAGATAAGTTAAATAATGAAATTTTTAAAACTTCAAAAACTCTACATTTGCTGTTAAATACTACAGTACGATAAGGTATTCGGCGACTTTTCGTATAGAACATTTGACACCTTTGCCACACAGGGGGCGCTCCAAAGCAAAAGAAATGTTATCCACGGGGCAGAGGGAAAATAAATAAATCTGCATCAATTGACAACAAAATTTTGCCACGAGCATACCCAACACCTCACACACTATAACAAAGGCTTCTTTGCGTGCCTTCAAGCAAGAAAAACCTTCAGTAAGGTTTTCGCAATTTAGGACGACCGGAGCATCATGTTTTATAGTCAGAATGAAAGTACTTTTGAGTGTTTCTTGCATAATGTCAGAACGAATCTTGCTTTTTATTCGCTAGTACATAAAATGAACGAGCGTTCCTTTCATTGTTTTCGACCGAAAGAGTAAGATATAACCTCAGGGCCATTTCAACGGTGGGTGTGCGTCAACGATACCTGACTCTCAGATTTTCCACAAAAGCTTTACTGGCGTAGAGAGGTTTTCATCCATTTGGCTCAAACGACCAGAGAAACGAATCTTTCCATCAGAGAAATCTTCCAAATCCAAAGAATAAGCCTTCTGAAGATTTGCTGCGAGATAACAAATAATGTCAGCAGACAGCCAACGCAATTGGAAGAAATCTTGTAAAGCTTTCATTAGGCCCTGGTTAGACGTGCTTTTTGTGTTTTAGTTCAACAGTCAGTGAATACAACAACTGTAAAGATTTCAACATGAAACTTGTTTTGCCTTCGTGCAAAATCACTTGCTGTTTGGTCCATGCCTGTTTTTAATACATGCGATTGTCAGTGAGCATTTCAGCCACTTTCTCACATGAATCGCAGTCATCTCTTAGCGACTTCACAAAAATCTCCAAACCTACATACAATCTTAGACCGTTGATATGTCGCATCTCTCTTTTCCAACGTCTTACCAGCAGCACTGAACTTTCACAATGCTTTTCTAGGTAGGGGAATAGTGGATTTTCCAGTTTTTCCAGTGAAATTATATTTTAGCAACTGAAAACTAAGATAAAAACGTTTTTTTACAAAAAGATTAATAGAAAAATATCAAATTTCGAAATCCAGGATGGGTTTGGCTCCCTACCAACCTTTCCGAAGCCCACGACCACAAGATACACCTCACTGAAAACTCAAACTTTGTCATGTGTGTAGCTAAATACGAAACTTCAAAGCAAGCCTGACGTTTTCACACCCGTTTTTCTGCAGGAGGGTTGCGAGGGCAGCAACTCAAAGAAAACTCGAAATACCTCGCAATTTTCAGCAAACTCTGACAGTTCTGCTGGCTCCACACCAAAACGGGACCAATCAAGGTCGTGGATGTAACCATGCCACATGGTTCTCGGTCAATCTCTGAGCCGCTTTCTCGGGGTGTACAGGCAACTACTTAATTTATTGCACAGTAAAGGTTACAATTTTCAGGAGCGTTTTAGGGATTTATGAAACTCTCTGTGGCCAATAGAAACTCCAGGTGAACCACCAGTGGTCCACCTAGACCACGTTGAGAATCACTGGTTTACATGAAAGATGCTGCAAAATAAAACGGTCGTTATAGAAATCGCCATTTGTATCTAAGTGAAAGTCTCAGTTGATTCTACCTACCTCAGTTTTCGTTGCCTATCCTGAACTTCAGTGTTTTTTCTACTGAGATAAAAAATAAAAAGATCGTCCAGTTCGGTGTTCACTGAGGTATCAGGTCTAATATGAATGTGCGCTTGCATTGGCTACGAATTTGAATCATTCTTAGCGTGCACAGTAAACGCAGGCTTGTTTTACTAAGACGGCAAGAGTGCTTAGCTTATAAATTAAACTTGGAACTATTTTCTGATAAAAAGTAAATATCGTATATATTCTTTGCAGTGGCAATTTATAAAGAGTTATAAACGGACCCTACGCGAGGGGGTACAAGAGTACACCACACATGGGCCCGATACGTACTGGGGTCCGGGAGGATGAAAGTACGCATGCTCAGTTTGTCTGTAATAAAATCGGCGCGAAATTACTAGGGTAAGCCAGTTGCCATTATATAACATTTTTTGAATTTTGAATGGTAGCTGTCTAGCTGTTTTATCTATATTCTGAGTACACAAACAATGAACTGTACAAGTTTCGACAAGAGCCCCATAAGCTTGGGGGTAGTATCGTGTTTCGTGCCTCCTGGTAAACCTTCCCGCAGAGGCCCTGGTTATAAACAAGGGGTCTTAAACTCAACTTGCTCCGTGGGCCGAATGAGGACTTTTGAAGTAACCCGAGGGCTGCACCGCTGCATATGACTACATCAGGGTCACATTATAACGCTGACAGCGGTACCTGAACCTTAGTAGAAACAGCCTTTACATCACATTTCCCAATAAAGGTGTGGTCATGGGCGTCCGCAGGGGGACAAAACGGGCATTTGCCCCCCCTGGTAAATGGGACTAAAACGCAAAAGTTTCTGGAAAACGTGGAAGAGGCAGTTTAATTCTGATTAGTTCGGTTAATTCATGCAATGACAGTTTTTTTACTGATATGACCCTCACACTGCACAAGAGTCAGGTTCACTGTTTTGTTAACATACAGTTATGAGCTTTCAGTTCACTAAATCCACTTCTTTGCCTGCAGAGGCAGGTTGCGAAACTCCGGAGCGAATTGTTCTACTATCGGCTTTTTTTGCGTAACAACAACATGGCAACAAATTTTCGAAGATGCCCTTCAAGTCACGTGGGTGTAGGGGTTTTGCCGCATGTAAGTAACTATCAGGATTGCCAATTTGTCTCTTTTGAAGCCAGATTTTGAAATTCTGGCTTTTTTTCAATGCCTATGGCTTTTTTTGGAATTCAAAAAAAGCCAGGCAAAATCTGGCTTTCGGGCTTTTTTCAGTCGGAAAAGCTTGGCTCAGGTAAAAGGGTGCACAGAATATTGCAAAGATTTGCTGTTAACCTGAAAATGACCAATGTTATTGGTAAGAAACAAATGTATGACAGTGTAAGTGAGTAAGAAAATGCATCTGAAGATTTAAATGTTTCTGACGAGTTTTAATGTTTATTTTGTTTTTAGTTATACGTTTTTTATGTGTGTATGTTTTAAAACTGCTATCTGGCTTTTTTTGGGACAAGGTCTGGCGTTTTTGGTGAATACAGGTTGGCAACCCTGGTAACCATTATTTGAACGCAGACATCTAGGCAGGTAATGCAGCAAGATAGTGAGTGCTGATAGCTGTAAGGCACGTAGGTTTATACCAATGGTGGGCGAATTGCGCGTCGCCGACATATTTTGTGTTGCTCTTCTAGATGAATAACAATATCTCAAATTGATAGAGTTTTTGCCTCATATTTTACGTTTGTTTCATTTATCAAATGTGTTTACACAAGTTCGTGAAGATAGTCACCTGCAGTGTTCCCTGTAAAAAATTTTACATTGAGCAATTTTTTGTTTTAGTGCGCATGCAATTTCACAACCATGTAGACACGACCAGTGAAACGTTTCGAAAGGGCTATGCGATGTGCATAAGATATCAAATTTGGAATGTTGCAAGTGCGCAAGAATGAGATTTCACTGCGCAAATGCTCTGGTGGTTCTGCGCAGTTGTGCACCTTAGAGGGAACACTGGTCACCAGAGAGTCAGCGCGATTTTATAACAACCATTGCGACAGTGAACCTAAATCGCAGGTTAGGCTGCTTAAGTTCCTAGAAGAAATATAAAATTTTTCAATAACACGTACTGTCAAACCTCCTTTTCCCAATGTCAGAATGAGAACGACTGTTTTTCACGAAGACGCCATTACAGACGACAAATTGGAAAAATACTAAAATAAATTGTAAGATTGCTGGAGAAATTCCAAACCAGATTTGATATTTCCAAGAATTAAAACCATGCTTAGCATTCCTGTTGCAAATCCGTTCAATGTTGATGTATCAGTGATGGCTGTTCGGTTGGCTAACCCTTTGTCAGAAACTTGTCTGCTGTAGAAATAAAGCTGACGGAAATGCAAGAAAATGTGGGCCAAAAAACTTTAGTCAATGCCATTCTACACTTTATTTCTGACGACAGGTTCCAGAAAGTAAATACCCAGAATTTAAAATGCCAGTGTATAGCTCATTTCTGTGTATAGCACAACATATTGCTGTGAATTTTTTTTTCTGTGATGAAGTTCGCAAAATCAAAACCATCTTGCAACCCTGAAAAACGAACACTTGGGAGAATTAATTCACACAGGTTTAACAACGTACTGTCCATATTTTCGGGGACTACAAAATCAAACAAAAACTTGATATTGACAATTACTATACATCACTTAATGTAAAAATTGCATTCTTTACCATATTCGTGTTGACACTACAAACTGGTTTTGCGGCTCGCTGGTGTTTTTAATTTTCTGCAAATGACTCTTCCACTGAATATGTTTGCCCATCCCTGGTTTATACTATGTGTAAAGCAGCACTGCTGCCAACAAAGCGCATTTTTTGCAACCAATGCTCCTCTAAATGTGCGTAAATGCGCAGAACCACCAGACCGTTTGTGCAGTGAAATCTCATTCTCGCGCACTTGCAACAAGCAACATTCCAAAACATTGGAGAAGCACGAAAACAAGGATGAGGTATTTGAATTAATGGGTAGTTTGTTCGTATTTTCATACGATTTTACACTTATTCTAAAATTTCACAAACGTTGTAATTCAATGTCTATGGAAAGAAATCCTTTCTCAGCACAGAAGCAGACACTAAGATCTTACAGAGTATATATTTCGCCTACAAAGTAGGCATCATCAGCTCTTATTCAAATATAATCTAGAATTCTGCTAACTCAGCCTTAAGACATCCATGCTCACTAAAACAAACATTTGCTCAGTGTAAAGTTTCTTACAAGGAAAACCATTTGTGAAACCGTTGTTGTAACATCGGACATTTTTCGTATACGTCCATTTTCATTGCACTGCCAACAGCCTGAACAAGATAAGCAAAGCAAAATGTCGACTTTGTGCCCCTCTGGAAAAATTTCTGCGGACGTCCATAGGTGTGGTGAGTTAGGGGGATATCGTTTCTAGCCATCTCTACGTTCGTTTGAAAGGAAATTGGCGACTCGCTATCTAGCCGTGCACTTTTAAACACCGGTGAATAAAATAAATAACTTGAATATTAATCACTTGAAACTTCCCGCAAAACATCGCGGGCCACGAGTGGCCCGCGAGCCGCGTGTTTGAAACCCCTGATACAAACAATGAACATATCCAATACGCATTTTAGTCATGAGCTTTGAAGTGGACCAGATGTCTTCTTAAGCAACTCTTTGGTGTTTTGCTTGCAGCAGCATACCAAAGAAAAATAGCTGCTGTTTAAATCACAGATGTTGCAAAAATGCCAATAAAACGATAGAGTGAAATATTTAATCAAATAGCAAACAAATAGCCCCCAATGTATTGCTTGCTTCATCTGCTGCTAGGGGACAATTCCAACTGAGACTGTGCCAAGAATACAATACGGAAAAAACGTGTAAACCCATGACTTAAGATGATCAAGATCGCAAACTTTCCAATATTAGGCAGGTTGTTATCTAAAAAGTGAAAAATTATGTTGATGTCTGAACGGACTGTGAATTAAAAGTCCTACAGTTGCACAGAAAAAATAAGTGTGGCACGGCGGTGAACTGTATGAGAAAAAGAGACGCCTGCGATGATTTTTGACCAGACCAGACGACTCAGCAACCGCAACAGGCGAGATACATTTCTTCTCTTTTCATTCATTGAAGATTTGCGTAGTAGTAGTAGTAGTAGGGTGATTTGAGAGCAGCTTCGTTGTTTGAACAGAGACGATCGCACACGTCGTTGTAGCATTGCTGTGAGCATATCATATAACTTCTTTTGTCGTCATTGTTGGCACAGTGTCATGGTCGATTGCTTTTGACATACAAGGGAGGGTTCTCTCAGAGGTACGTAGAGCATACAAGATAGTGTTCATTCAGAGGCACAAGTGCCTCCGCTGAAGCTGAACGTTCAGCGGAGACCAGTGAGACGTATCACTCCACCCCAACCATCGCAGGCGTCCCAACAGTAATACTGCGCTTCAGGTATTTGAAGTGTTCGCGTACGTGGACCTCGCTTTTGTGGTGTTTAGTAATGTGATTTAATTCTCTGCGTCAGATGGCGAATTACATGATCTAAATGGCCGACTGCGTGGCTAACGCGGCATTTTCTAAGCTACGAAATGGTGTTGGTATCGTTCATACAGTGATCTTAGGCCGCTGACAAAGCTACCGCAATTCTTAATGCTTTCAGAAACCTTCTGCTACTGGGTCAAGCAACAATCTGCTGACAGTAATATAATCCAATTCCATCTCACCCTGAAACGCACGAAACATCAATCTTCCCATTTCTGCAACTGTTTCGTAGCTTCGAAATGATTTTTTCAACACCACGATCGTGATCGTGGTCTGATTAATTCAACACCACGATCGTGGTCTGATTAATTCAAAGAATGATTAAAAATGCTTCGCAACGTTACCGTTTCCGACTTTTCAAACAGGCTCAGAATGCAGAAATACGAAGTTGAACTTATTTTTAAAATAGTCGTTCATATTGTAGCACTGCAAACTAAAAGTTACAGTGGTGTACTTATTGTTGGATTCTTGTGGTTCACATTACAGTATTTCCTCAAGCAAAAAAACTGGAACCACAAAAATGATGGTGTTCCTAGGGCTGTCAGCTTCCATTTTGCCGGGAAAAAATTAGATTTTTTCCCAAAAGCGTTTTCAATTTCTTCTGTTAAAAAAATAGAAAGATTAAAACTGTTTGCTGATCTCATAATATAAAAAAACATGCCATTCATAGTAAAAAAACATCAAAATTTGAATAGAACTGCTGTTTTCGAGGCAAAAAGTTGTGTTAGACAAAAATGCGTTGTCGCACATAAAATTCAGATACGTTACGTCTTTATTTTCCTAGGGTTGTATCAACAAAATTAGAACCAGATAATTATGTGACAATAGGTAGCTGTTGAGTGTAGATGGCGTATAAAACACCTTGAAGCTTTACCTTTTTATTAATGATGACTCAAAACGTACAGATAAACCAAACCATGTATTTCTGGTTTCAACAATACTTCTCAAAGAAGTTTTGTTTTCCTGCACCAGCACGTTGTATTTTGTCTGCGTAAAAATGTCTGAAAGTGTGATCGAACATCTGATAAGTTGGTTTTCGCGTTGTAGAATCTGGCATTTGTTGAAAATGTTGGTAGCATAAATCACTGTAGCATGTTACTTTTGGTTAGCAACTTACCCAGGGCTGTCAAAATAACATTAGGATGAAATTTGCAACAAAGTTAAGAAGATCACGATTAATGTTAATAAATGCTCCTACTTACAAAAGCAGTGTTTTTGCTGCATTGTATTTGTCGCTTCCCTGAAATTCCTTTCTTGCTCCATGCTGGATACATACTGTACGGCAAAGGCTTGCTGCAAAATTCTGTGGTATCTTATAACTTTGAAAATGAGGTGCTTGGTCAGGTGCTGTGCGCTGGATGAAGAAAATTCCTGCACATGGAGGAAAGCTGCGGAGTCAATTCGTTGGGGCATTAGAATAATTATACCGTCACCTTTACGGCAAATCGTTTTGCAGCAATGCTATTCTAAGCAAGTAAAGTTTAAGCGTGCGTTGTTGCTGACATAAAATCAGTGGTGAAAGTAGAATAATTTTCTTACCGGAACGATCCAGTATTTGTCAATACGCTCCCAAAATTTCAGCCATAAACATAAAATAGCAATCAAGAGCACGTCTACTTTTGGCCCACCCTGTATAGTACATTTAAAAAACACAAAAAATGTACGGTACATTCTGAAAGCCACCGTTTTAAAATCAATCAAAAAGCGTTAGGCTATAGGCTACGTACGGCAACTTGCACTATCTCCGAAACTGGTTCAGGCAATGCAACTTGAGTAACTTGAGTAGTCTAAATTTAACACCTCATACTATAGCCTACTTGCCAATAATGTATTTGCAATCTACATACCCTAAAATAGCAAACCTGATACAAATACTTTACATCGTTTGCAGGGCCCTAGGCTGTTTTAAAGGGGGCTCTTGTGAAAGGTTTGCGATTGATGTTATACAAATTAG
>Ga0210059_1008010_pt1 | contig 16755 bp, 8 predicted proteins | sample Ectturendosymbi2_FD_188042 | JGI IMG/M metagenome (GOLD analysis project Ga0210059, IMG submission 188042) | Ecteinascidia turbinata endosymbiont from Florida, USA - Sample 2 (SPAdes) (version 2) | ecosystem: Host-associated > Tunicates > Ascidians > Unclassified | place: Key West, Florida...
TTTGAAAAAAAACTTGCCAATCAGCTGCGAGATGTTACATTTCTACCGTCCATAAAAATCTTCACAACGCTGGCGGTTTTTGAAGTAGAGCTTATCTCGTAAATCAGCCATCTATGCAGTGTGTTAACAGAGCCCGGAAATCTTTCAAGAACTTCGAAATAAACCTTCACGTCGATACGTACAAAAAAACACAAAAAATAAGGTCGTGGTTCTGTGAGAAAACATCCAATGCTACTAGCCCTTGAGGTCCCTCGTGCACCACGTTTTTTGCTGAACTTTGCACAACCATAACTCACCAGCCGGTTGGCTAGAGAGCTGTTCAAACCTCTCTAAAGATACGGGAAGTCTTGTAGTTTAAATTTTTTTTAATTGGAAAGGTTTGGGTTTTGTTTTCTTTGGATGACGTTATAATGGGGGAAGTTTACGCGCATTTTGACCGAGGCACATCGGGCCCTGGGCGCCAAAACAAGCAGCCAATTTTTGACTCAAGTTTTTATTAGAAACTAAGCTATAATATGAGTATTTAGAGCCCTTGATTGACTTTCTAGCTTTTCTGGTTCCAAAATTATGGCTCAAACACCAAAACTTCTTGGACATATTTTAGAATAATATCAAAGGTATGATTTGCCCATATTGGGAAAGTTCTTGTCAGCCATAACTCTGCAGCAGATTGAGCTAGCTAGAGAGCTATTCGAACCCTCTAAATATGCGGAAAGTCTTGTAGTTTCGACTTAAAAATTGGAAAGTTTTGGATTTTTGTTTTTGTCGATGACGTCATAACGGGAGTAGGTTTATGCTTATATGGATGACGTCATCAAGCCCTGAGGGAGCCCTTTTTTGACTCGAGTTTTTATTGGAAACTCGGCTATAATACGAGTGTTTAGACAGAAGGTTTGATTGGCTTTCTAGCGTTTCTGGTTCAAAAGTTATTGCCAAAAACACCCAAATTAATTAGGGAAATCCCCTAGGGAATAATTAATTAATTTGTGGTTTTTTGGGCGTAACATTTGACCCAGAAGAGCTAAAAAGCCATTCAAACCCTCGAAAGACTCGTATTATAGCCTTATAGTTTCCAATGAAAACTCGAGTCAAAAAATGGGTCTTGGCGTTGGTACCCAGAGCCTGATGAAAATGAATAAACCTACTCCCATTATGACGTTATTGACAAAAAACAAAAATCCAAAACGTTCCAATTTTATTAAGTAGAAACTACAGGGCTTTCCACCAGGAGCAGGCAAATTTTTGGGGTACGAAGGATTTTTGCCCGAATTTCCCCAAACTTGCTCGAAAAATAGTTGCGCCACTTAATTTATGCGAATATTTTCTCATGAAACCAAAGGTGTTCATGCGATTCTGCACACGTTGGGCGCCATTCTGCCCTGCATTTTCAGAGACTTTGCCCAGATTTCAAGGGATTTTGCGAAGGTTTCAAAGGTTTTCACGGATTTTTCCCAGATTTCCGCAGATTTTTCCCAGATTTTGAGGGATTTTGCCCGGATTTTCATCAAATCAAAACTTTTGGGGGTGCACTTGTACCCCCGCTTCCTACACAACTGCTTTTAGCATCTTTAGAGGGTTTGAATAGCTTTCTAGATCAATCTGCTGCTGAGTTATGGCTGACCAAAACTTGCCCAATATGGGCAAATCATACCTTTGGTGTTATTCTGAAATTTGTCCCATAATTTTGTTTTTATAGCCATAATTTTGGAATCAGAAAAGCTAGAAAATCTGTCAATGGCTCTAAATACTCACATCATAGCCTAATTTTCAATAAAAACTTGAGTCAAAAATGGCGCGCCGGGTTGGCACCCAGAACCCGCTGACTTCGGTCAAAAATGCGTAAACTTTCTCCCAGTATGACGTCATCGACAAAAACACAAATCCAAAATTTTCCAATTTATTTAAATCGGAACTACCGTACAAGACTTTCCGCATCTTTAGAGGGCTTAAACAGCTCTCTAGCTCAATCGCTTGGCGAGGTATGGCCGAACAAAGAGTTGCCCAAATTGGGCAAATGTGCTGACTAGGGCAATCAATTTTTGTCTTAAAAACTGAAAGTTTTGACTTTATAATTTGCAAATTTTGACTTTACTTTGACCTATAAATTTTCTGCGTTTGCAACTGCGAAATAATTCAGCCTTAGGTGTTTAGGTTAACGCAGAAGCATACAGGCACTCTAAGCTTCAAAAAAAAAAAAATTGGTTGTTTAACTTTGGGGATGATATATTGATAAGTAGCCTACATTAATAACTGCAGTAGCGTCAAAACTGAGAACATCATAAAGTTGAAACACTATGCGCATAAAGAATTGAGTATTTACCAAAACAATTATTATAAGTCCACTTCTTGCCTTACCACGCCTTTCCTGCATAATATTCAATCGTCCATTAGTGCGCAAAACAACATCATGACGTCAGAAATTGCAACAAACACATTAATATTACAGAATAGCAACTAAATTTGCAAAAGCATATCAACATCTGTTGTTGTAGTTTCAATAAAATATCGATAAAGAGAAAAGAAAACTGTGCTGCATGAAAATCTGACCCAGCGATAAATTTTGACCTAATGCTAAATTTTGACTTTTTTTGGCTAATAATTTGGGATTTCCTCATGGTATCAGCGTGAAAATTGGTTTGTGGACGTTTCATAAACTTTAGAAAAGGCTGAAAATTTTTGACTTTATTGACTTTTGGTTGCCCTAGTGATGACTTAAAGGACTAAACAGGTGCGTTGCTAGACATATAAATAGATTTTTGCTTATATTCGTCATCAATTTTCAAGTTATACGCAGCATCTAAGCGCAATATAAACGAAGTATCTAATAATAATTAATGAGGTATAACACGAAACAACTATCCTCTAGCGATGCCAGTGATGTTATAAACTCGGTACTCTCAGACAGTTACACAGCAAATGATTCATCCTTATCAGAGCCGGAAATTGGTGGTGGATTGAATGGATCGCTGCATCAAATTATTGAGGCGGGTTGTTACTGCACTGTAAAAGTTTATTCCAGTGATGGCAAGTTCAAAATGATTGTAGAAGTGGTGCTAAGGGGACCTGGTGATTATGGTGACTTTGAAGTTAATTTTCTGAAAAGATCTAACAATATTAGAAACGAATTTGTGTTTCCAGACAGGGATGATATTGCCTTTGCTAAAAGTTTTTAGCGTGCTGTAAGAGACTTCATCTGTAGCAGCCGACAAAGGGGCCTTTCTGATGGTTTGAGATATGACGCCCATATATCTCCGTATTCGTATAGAACTTGAAGGTTTTAAGTCTGAGAAACGGTTGCAAGGCGTGGGACCCAGAGTGACAATTCAATTCGTATCTCGGCAGTTACATCGTAGTCTGCTTCATTTCGTTACATTCTTTTGTTGCAATTTGTTAATTTGTATAAATTCTGTTGTAACCAGAAATCTTGCTATTTGTTGAAATCTCTGCGCTTTTTTGGAAGAATTCGTTGTGTTGCACCTAACTATGACAGGATTCTTAGAGGTAGTTCAAAGGTACAACACAGTGGTCCATGAAACAAGAATAAAGCAGGATATCATAATCAATAAAATAAAAGGGCTATTTAGGCAGCGGTTTAGAACCTAAGGGCCAATGACAGAAATATTTTTAGTTCTAAAAAAGACAGCACCATCACTTTTGTATCAGCAACTTTTGATAGGCTATGAGAAAAAAGCAGTGGGCTATTTGTTGTTTATTTGGCCTAGGACAATTTAGTGCAAGTTTATTTAAAGGAAAATATTAGGTACCCGGTATGGACCTACAGGGACCCGATTTCTCTGATTCTAAGAACCTGATGATAATTTTCTCTGATTCTAGGGACCCGATTTTCAATTCTAGGGACCCGAATCGGGTCCCTAAAACCCCTTAAAAAAAACTGATTTAGTGTCAATATGACTTTTGATAACTCTTACGTGGAATAAGGAACGGAATGTTGAGTTTTAAATCACAAACATTTTACCATCTCAGATTAAACAATAACGCTTTTTTATGCTCAGTGCAGACTGGTTTCGTTTCAATTACTGACCAAAACTGCCATCAACCGTACGCTCTGCACAAAATAATCAAATTCACAAGACAAACGCACGCAACTTTGGGAATCTATCAGGAGAAAGAAAAGTGCAAAGTGTTGGAACACCAGATTCAGGCAGATTTCATTTTCGGAAACTAACTCAGAGTCTAAGGCCATGGATTTCACTGGAATATCTAAGATCCTGAGGGAATAATATCAACAATCGTCGACGAAGGAAACAGCCCGAAACTCACCATTCTCAGTGTTGCAAACTCCTGGTTTGTAAGAAAATAAAACTGATCACACTTATCAGCGAAAAGCACCTTCAAATGTCCCCTTTTAAACAATGTAGACCAAGTTTTTCAAAAGAATTTAATGCTTCGAATCAATAAAAAATTCCATCTATTCTAAAACACGCTTTGCCCCCAACTTATTTTCCAACGTTGATTGCTACAATGCACTGTCAACTGTTTACTCAAAAAATAAAAACATACTCTGTATGCCATGAAAGCAGTTGATTCTTTGGGGAGATTTGCTCCTTTCGATAAATACTGCATCCTTGCCTCGTTGATTTTTATCGTTTTGCTGATTTTCAAAACCTGCACTGTGCATGTAGCAATTCTGTTACTGAATGCCACCAACGTGTCTTTGATCACCAGATTCCTTTCTCTGAATTTCAATTTTAGCGTTACAATTGACATCACATGTAAACTCAGCCTTGGCACTTCATTGTGATATTACAAAAAATTAAGAAATACAACGTAAAATCCGGCAAAAATCAATACATAGCAAATCAGAATCTCGGTTCTTATCAAAATGAACGAAACAACAAGTGCAAAACGTCCTGCTAAGGTCCACGGAAACCGTGAAACAGAGCTCGTAGCGTAGGGTGTTTGAAAATCTAGAAAAGAATCGCCAAAGATTGAATCGTTTCTTGCTGAGGCTTCAAGTGCCCTGCTGATATCTATACACTGTGGATTAAAAGTCAAAAAGCTAGAAAAGCATTTGCTTATCATAGTTCATACTTCATGGGTTTCGCTTTTCAAACCACAGTGTGTTCTGAACTATATCTGCTTTTGCAAATCAAATTTAAAAAATGTGGTAATTCTTACGCATAACAACAAATACTGAGCGTTTGCAACTGAACAAAGCAACTGAGCGTTTGTAAGATTTTTTTATATCTTGCACATACTCAAAACTTTCGCAAAATCGAAACAAAGGTATACGGAAGGCCTTTCTATGTAAAGCACCAATCACAGACATACTATGTGTTGACATTTGTTGGTTTGGGGGAAATATTGGAAGTCTTACTCTTTAGAAAAAAGGCTTCGATAAGGTATAAAACCGAAGTCAAAAACCCAAAGATATCCGCAGCCAGTCGAGCAGCGCAGTGAAAATAGTCAAATGAAACACAGTGCAAATAACTCGCAAGCACGATAGAGGCTGTAAGATAATGCAAGCACGAAAAGGCAGACCACACAAAATCGATTGATCCGAATATTGAAATTTTGCTTGCCAGGCCAAGTATGTGCAGCAAGAGGATGATGAGGCTCACTGCCCAACTGATAATGTACGCCGCAAATGCCCATGTACGTCCGGAGTCACATCCATCATTAAAATAAGGACAACGATATCCAGAGGCGTTCAGGAGAGCGAAAGTTGTGCAGCCAAATATACATATCACAGACTTAATAATTCCATTTTTGCTCCAAATAAACTCTGCAACAACAAAGGCAAAAGTTTGTAAGCACATTTAGCCTATTGGATGTTTTTCATACACAGTAAGTAGTTCCGGATAATACGCGTTGGTATCTCACAACTACCAAGTGCTGACATAACAGAATGTTAATCTATTGCAAACTGCGCAGCAATTGCAAATGTACATCCCATAAATGGCAAAAAGAAGGTACAGACTCTAATTAACGTTGAACAGCATTTCACATACACTCGCTTGATGTAAGCACAAACCGCCAGCCATGTTCAAGTGAAAAACGTAGGTAAATAGACTATTTTTTAATTTTGTGTATGGCAGAGGTCTCGGCAACTCCACCAAAAGTAAGGTATCATAGTATTGTTGAAGTGCATTGTTCTACTAATACATAAGTTTAATCGCTTAATTTGAATCTGATTCACTCTGTCCTGTGAGAGAGAGAAAGAGTCACTCAGGCTTGCGGCTGTTTGAGACACGAAGCAGGCATAGGAGATTTGAGGGGAGACTCCGGTACAATTTATTGGCTTCGACTTCGCGTTACGTTTAAGAGCGTACAGCGGCAACTTTTATCGACCATTGGCACACAAAGCGAGGCGTCTGCTCTTTACCACGGTGACGAAACTAACTCGTAGCGAAATGCAGAGAATAGTCGAAAGAGCTGACAGAAATGAATTGCCGAACTGACTGACTGAACGACACTCCCGCATGCGAGGTAGTAAATACATGCGAAATAATACGAACAGGAAATCGCATTCAACACGAAGGTGTAAATGATAAGTCACGTGACAGGTGCAAGCGTTGTGTGAACATGTGAACAGTTTGTGTCCAGCAGGAAGGCTCAACGAACAATCTCTCATAAATTCGTTGATTCCAGGCCATACTCCATACGTATTTGTTCAGTAAGATGCATGGTGGTTTTCTATTGCAGTGCGTTTGCTGCAGCACAGCCAGATCATCCATTGGTTTAGAGATGATTTGCTTTTTGGGGGGAATCGCGATATCATATTCATGTAAGAAGCTGATACTGCTGGGTATTTTGAAAAGTTTTTTTGAAATCAGAGGGGTGAAATCAGACAAATCATCCTTTTCTGTTTAAATTTTTAGATGCGGTGAAAGTGGTGTTTTTCCCATCTTGTACATTTCAATGTCACCATCAGTTCTGCCACCATTCTAATATCATGAAAAAGCTTTTAATGTTGGTCTCAAGTTAGTTCCATTGCTTTGGGGTTAACTTCCCCCTTTGAGCTTAATATTTTACAAAAACTTTATTACGTGCTCAAAGGAGATTATTGTTTTCGCGTACTTTTTGCATGTTAATTTGTCGACTTTATGCAAATACCACGGAATGAATTTGCATGCAAATTTTAAGGAACAGTGTGAATGGGCAAAATATAATAATTTGGTTTTGGTGGGATTCTGGGTTATCGTCTGCATCCAGAAACCATCTCACCACTTTTTGCAGACTTTTCGTCCACTACGCACGTTTAAGATTGTGTTCCGCGATAGTTGACTTTATCCGTAAAAATTGTCTTTATTTTGTCTGCTGTGGCTGAGCAGCGCAAGTGCTGACCGCATTGGCAGTTTCTGTAGCATTATGGAACTGTTGCACGAGCTCAAAATCAGCAGTTGCTAACATAGAAGCATTCGGGCATTTGCTAATGTCCCAGCAGGGAAAAAAGAAAACTAGAAGTTTGCTGAACTTCTATACATAACAAAAAATCGGACGTTTTCTTGCATACTTCATTCTCAATTCTTGTGTAGTTTAGCAAGATTCGATCTTGCAAACCGTGGTGTGCGTCAGACAGTACAGCCGCACACTTTTTACGCTCCACTGATCGTAGTCGACAAGACATTAGCGTAGCCTCATTTTGCAGTTGTAAATTGCTCTGACGTAGTGATGAGTGTGCTTTACTTCCCTGTTTTAACGCGCAGCCTGATATTTTTGCAGTTATGAACTGCTGTGTTGTAGCGTTGAGTTTATCTTCCTCCGATGTCCTAACCTCGAGCGCTGACAGTTTATATTCGGTGCAATGACACATAAATTAAGGGGAGTGCGTGTAGAATATGCATATTATGTCAACAAACTTCGCCAAAACGTTCGTTTGGAAACATGAATATGACGTCAACTTGTGACGTCATGAACAGCGCACACCAAATACAAATGACCAACATATGCCACTGAATGAAACCACCCCCATGAAACTTTTCTGGGTACGCCACTGTACAGGGGGAAAATATTTCAAGCAGCTTAGGAGCTGAAGTTACCAACGGTTTCAAATAGACAAAAAGTCACATTGGTATTGAAATTTAATTACACAAACTAAACGCTGTTCTCGTTAAAATTAAGTAATGATTTCATGTGGCTATCACAAATTTCTGAAACAAAAATAACGAAACGTAAAACTTTAAAAGCCGTTGGATTTTATGCAACTGAATATATAAAGTTAAAAACGACCCAGCCTCTTGAAACATAAAGTAGCATAAATTTGTACAGGCATCACCAATGTACTGATTTGAATGCAAGTATATCTAACGTTTTGGCGTTCTTAATAAGTTGACAAAGCCTTTAATTGACAGAAGGGCAGGGTACGTATAAGCTTGTATCACCTTAAAACATTCATTTCATTCATTTTCACACCAGTTTTTCCATGCGGGAGGGTCCTAGGAGACCTCTAATATCTCACTGTTTTTAGCAACCTGTATCTCCGTTGGTTCCACACCAAGACAGGAACAAGCCAGATCTCTCGATTTTCTGGAGAGAAGTGACAGCATTCAAGGTTTTCCTAATTTCACAGCTGAACACTTTGTCACGAAGTCTCACGCCGTGAACCTTTTACAAAAATCTCATCTCTGCCGCTTGTACTTGGGATATCACTCTTTCGGTCATTATCCAAACTTCATGACCGTAGGTGAGGATTAAAACCGAGACCGATTTAAGAATTGACAGCTTTTCGATGGCTGAAACTCCCGTTTTGTGACCACGGAACGATAAAGGTCACGTAATACTGTTTGCTTTACCAATTCGCGTATCAATCTCCTTGTTCAGCTTTCCGTCACTCGCGAATACGCACGGCGAGATACTTGTACTTCTCCACCTGCTGCAGTGTTTTACTGCTTAGTTTTAGCATACACTGACATACGATAAATACTGTACGTTTGTGAGTTTATGAAAACCAAGTATAGATTACGACAAGCGGCGCATGCAAAATGAACTGGTGTGCAAGATTTCGAGAAGTTTATTAAAAACCAGGAGACAACTCCTATGCTCCTCACCAAAAATCTTCAATATAATTTAAAAATTTTCGGCATGTGTTACTCATTTGCTCTCATATCTGGAGTTTCCACCAACGTTGTCCATTCATTCACTGATTAAAATCACAGTAAGTGACTGGAGGCCAGGGGCGCAGCCAGAATGAGGCCGAAAAGGCCAAGGCTCCCCCCAAGAAACAAACTTGCTAAGATTATTAGTGGTGCTTTGGATCATTTTTCAACTGTTAGAAAACATCAGTGACTGACACAGTCCCGTCGCCACGGAGGAGCTTTGGTGGGCTTAGCCCCCCTAAATGAAATATGAAACACTAAAAATCAATAAAGTGTTTATCAAATTTTCATTGTCGTGCCCACCTGCGCAAACGTAATCCCCCCTATTGAAATCTTCCTAGCGAGTTCTGGACTGACGACATCATTGACTGGCCCCTCCCGAACAAAATTCTTGGCTGCGCTACTGCTGGAGGCTGCCAGGGTATAGGTAGCTGTGAAAGATTCCAAACCATTTTCGTGTTCGTGGTGCCTTGCCAGGTCTGCTGGTTTCACACAAAACTCCAATTTTCTATCAGTTTCGTAGAATAGTCTTGTCTCTTGCTCTGTGACCAGCCTAGAGGCGTTTTGCCAGTCAGTGGATTGCTTTGCAGGTTTTTCCTTTCCCAGAAAAGGCCGCATACTGTACATACGGTGTGCAGACAATTGAGACCAATTCATCTGAGACCACGTTCGTTTGAGACCACGTTGGTTTGAGACCTGTTCGTTTGTGACTCGTTCGTTTGAGACTACATTTATTTGAGACCGCATTCATTTGGGACTTGTTGAGTTGAGACCGGTTCATTTGAGACTGCATTTCTTTGAGACGACATTCATTTGAGACTTGAAAACTTCAGGTCTCCCGCAAAGAAGTACTGTAGAAGACAGATCGTAAAAATGTGATTCACAGTAAATCAAAACAGCTTCAATTTAACGTGGCGTAACATTAATGTGATCTCAAATGAATGTAGTCTCGACTGAAAGTGGTCCCAAATGAAAAAGTGTCAAATGAATGTGGTCTCAAATGAAAAAGTCTTATGTGAATGTGGTCTCAAATGAACAGGTCTCAAAGAACGTGTTCTCAAATGATCGTGGTCTCAAATGAAGTGATCTCAAATGCGCAACTTGCGCACTGATGTTTTCATTTTCATTAATATGTTGATATAAATTGCAGATAGTGAAAGTTTGTGTAAACAAAGGAATATAAAAAATTGTGCTCACTTAAATTTTCTGGGGCGTTGTTTTTTAGCACGAATCCTTCCACTGCGTAAAGAATAGCGACAAGGAATCCAAACACGCAGGCCGCTATCCTTTCATCATTGTGAGTACCCGTATAAATTGGAAGTATTATACTGGCCATCAAGCAATGGAAGAAAGAGAACACTGTCAGACAGACGTCCACGGCCTGCATTGAAAAATTAATTGCAATGTAATAAGCTGGGTACAGTATTTTCTTGGAAACCGTGAAAATTAAGAGTTTTAAAATGGTACATTGGAGTAAGTTCAAAACATTTCACTAAAACGTGTAACAGTAACTTTGAGATTCGGAGCCAATTTGGGAAATAAAAATCTTCGGTTGAATCTCAATACTTTACTTTTTTACTAAACAAAAGGTTTTGTGTAACATTATTCCGACTTGGATCCTGCAGTTCTGTCGATAGACATTGCCGTGTTAAAACACGTGCAGGTTAAATCTTTTGCATTAATTTTTAAACATTCTTTGATCATTTTTTTGTTTCACATCATGACATGCAATTACTTTTGCTTCTAAAACTAGTAATTATGTTATAAGTTACCAATATTCTGTACGACGCACATCGTAGGAAATTCCGCATTGCATTTTGGAAGCCAAAGTAGTAGCGATGAAGAAGTAGGATAGAATAGAGAAGCACCAGGAAATAATGTAGGCAGCCATCGTCCACGCTACCACACCAGAGTAACCACTGGCTGCTATCAAAGCGAATGCAATGCATCCACAAACAATTATGGCCAATCTGATCAATCCTTCTTTGCTGGTGAGATATGCGACACCAGAATTAGTCATTCTGGTTCTAAAGCTCGGGAGCTTTCTGCACGAACCAGAATAAATTAACACTTTATCAATGGCTAACTTTACGTGCACAGACTAATGCACTTTGTTGTTGAACCTAGAAGCAAAATGCAAAGAGAAATGTTTTATTAAACACGTTAGCTAGGTCCAGTGGTGTATCTATGCAAACTAGCGCCCGTGGCAAAATTTAAATGAACACCCTTTTTAATAATGTAAGTACGAGATATAGGCACAGTTTTCGGCAAAGATAACTATGAAGAAATAAATGCTTTAAAACAGAAAATATATGTCTGTTTTAAAGGTTTCAGCAAGTAAAATTACATATTATCTATAAGAAACATAACATACTTTCATACTTGTGTTTTTGATCATGCCATAATTTATACATTATATTGACTGACCAGCCTGTAAATCTTGCACAACAATCACACAACATATTGCAACTACAAACGACAATTTCTTTTGAAATGAATAACATTCAATTTGAATGGTGGAATAAGCCATGCGTACAAGAGCAGCACCACGTTTAAACGTGCGACAGCCAAACCACTGGACAGAAAAAGCTATAGCTCTAAACAAATCGAACGAATATCTCCTTTCATAACTTGACAATTTTTACTCAACTGGTATGGTAACGCTACCATTTTCTGATGTTTTGAGAACTAACAATAGTTCTCTTCATTTATTTAGCCTATTTGTCGGACACCAGTGCGCATCGAAGAATTTTCGTAAAGTCGAAGTCGGCCGCAGCAATCTTAAGTAATTTGTAAATCTGTGGTAGTTTAACATCAGTTATTTGTGTGACAGTCAGATTCTCATAGTCACTGATTTAATCTCGCCACAACCACATCCGACTAATATCCTCTTGCCTGAAACGCAACAGCACGGACTGACTGTGCCTTTCGTGTTCTGTAACGTGAGAAGGACGAGGTCATCTAGATCAGCACTTCCCAACCAGTGGGCCGCGGAACCACTTAAAAATATTACAGATTCTTGTAACTAACTAAAATTTTTTTAAAAATTAACCGATATTCCATAATTTTCCATACACGAGTGCGTGAAATGGAAACCATGAATCTGCCCATTGTTGCGTTAAGAATTACGCATTGTGCGGTTGTGCTCTCAGGACACAAAGAAGGCTGACTCTCTGTCAGCCTTGTATTTTGCCTAAATTCGCTTGTGTTACATTTGTCAAAAGCTTACAATAACATCTCGACTACATCACTGGTGTTGAGTGCGCAAAAATGTCGAATGAGTCACTGAAACCATCGGAGCTGGAGAGACCGCAAAATGCTCACCACCCACGAAGTGTAACGAAGCCTAAAAAATATTTTGAGAGGAAGAGAGATGGTCTGCAGACACAACAGCAAGTCATGTTTTCCTATACTACTCGATCAAAGCCAGCAATAAAACTAAGCTATTTGGAGGCTGCCGGTCGTGTTGCTTGTAGCAAGAAGGCATTCACTATTGCGGAGGAACTTATTCTACCCTGTTGCCAGTGCTATCGATTTGTGCCGGGAAGTTATTGGAGAAGCAGCTGCTTCAAAACTTGAATTAGAATCACTGTCCAATAACGCGATTACGAGAAGAATAATTGAAATGAGTGATGATATCGAATGTCAGCTGTTCGGAAGAATCAAATCCAGTCCTTACTAGTCCATACAGTTGGATAAATCTACTGACTTGACCAATGTAGCTTTGTTGCTTGTATTTATAAGAAACTGTGCTGACTGCACGGTTCATGACGATTTACTTTTTGCAAAGAACTTCCCACAAGGACAACAGACGCTGAGGTAATTTGTTGCCTTGACACCCACTTTGCTCGTAAAAGCATTGATTGGAAGATCTGTGGAAGTGTTTGCACAGATGGAGCTGGAACAATGACTGGGTCCATCGTGGTGTCGCCAAGCAAGTTCTGGAGAGAGTAAGACAAGCCAAGTAGACTCACTGCTTCTTGCGTAGAGAAAACCTCGCTACAAGGCAAACGTCACCAGAACTGCATGAAGTTATGTCTGTAGATGTAAAGACTATGTGAACTATATCAAGAAAAATGCACTGCATTCAAGATGTTTTGCTGACATGTGTGACAGGCTCAATCCAGATCTTGCAGCTCCTGTACCACTGTAAGGTGAGTTGGTTCTTAATGAAAAAAACGCCTTCTTAATCGTCTCTTTGAATTGAGACGTCAAGTTTACATATTTCTTCAGGATCAGTATTAAAATGTTGTGGAACATCGCTCTACTTTTGTGCTAAACTGGCCCACCTTTCAGATGTGTTTGGCCAGTTGAATCAACTCAACATGTCAATGCAAGGTAGGAGCAGCTCAGTATGTTTAGTTGCTGATAAAACAGAGGTGAGAGGTTTAAGGAAAAGTTAAGTCTCTGGAAAAAAGGGTGAAGAATAAACGACTCGATATATTTCCACTGCTCAGCGAAAACCTCTAATCTACTCTTCATGTGGACATTTCCGAACCAATAGTTCAGCATCTTACTCAATTGTCGCATAAATTTGATTACTGCTTTTCAGAAGATCCATGTCCTGGAAACCTTGGATATTGAATCCTTTTGCTCTCAATTCTGCAACAGAGGAAGTGACTCTGTCCGCGGAACTTAAGGATAAACTCATTGAGCTCTCTGAAGACAGCAGTCTCAAGCTTTGATTTCAGCAAGCAGGTCTTACAAGGAATACCGTTCATTGTCAGAGCGTGCCATCAAAATTATATTGCTTTTTACCACCACTTACCTGTGTCAGTCCGGCTTAACTGTAGCTGTAACAAAATCTAAAGCTCAAAACAGTCTAAAAACTGACATTCTGAATGCTGCGTTGCGTGTGAGCTTGCCTCCTATCAAACCTCGCCTTGATTGGATCATGTCGAAGAAGCAAGCTCAAACGTCCAATTAACAACAAATCTATCGTATGCCTCTTTTCTTATATTTTAGTTTTTTCAACGTCATATGGCCGAGACTTTGCCGATCTTATAGAGGGCCCTAAATAAAATTTTCAGTAAAAGTGGACCATGGGCTGGTGGAAATGGTTGGGAAGCACTGATGTGGATAGGGCAAGCGAGCGTTTTTGTTCTGTGACAGTGTCTGACTGTCGCTTTGTGTCACAATACCACAGTTTTGTCACAATGCTTGTTACTGTGACGAATTTTAAAGTTGTGCAGCTATGTCCAACTCACGGGCCATATGAATGCGGCCCAGTCGACCAATATTGCCAACCTTGGGGTTTTCCCGCGAACTTGACTTGTTTTTTTGTGGATTTGCGTTTTTTTTTGAAGACTTGGGCGTTGCTTGTTTTTGGGCTTGTTTTAATTGAAATTTGCTTGTTTTTTGGGCTTGCTTTTTGCAGATTTCTGTTTTTGAGATTGCTTTTTAATCAAATTTTATGGCACTTCCGCTGTTTCAATTTACTGCTAAAGGCAGATTGGGCGTGTTTTTGTGAAAATTTGTTCATTTTGGGCTTGTTGTTTCGCATTTGCCTCCTTGCTTTTTTATTTAATTTTCTTGCTGATTTGTCGTTTTGTGGAATTTTCGTGCCAACGTATGTTGAGCTTGTTTTTCGGCTAAATTGCCTATTTTTGGCTTGATTTGCAAATTACTTGCTTGTTTTTGCAAAATAACCTGGCAACACTGCAGTCGACGGTTTTGTGCGGCACAGTTTAGGTTGTTGCTGTGGTAAAAGTATCCTATATTCTGACAATCTGTCGTTATTTTGATAACCTTGGAACGGACATTTTTGATGCGGCTGGTCTTCAGTGCCACTTTATCACATCTGTTAACATTGTAGTTAGGATTCGAACGCTTTCATTGGCTTGAGGTAGTGCATTGGCTTGAGGTAAGCTAAATTTGGCTTGCTAATATCAAAGTATGCCATTCAATGTGCTGCCCTCATTAATATGTCATACAATATGCGGCCCTGGTTAAGATAGTGACATAATTTTTGGCTCAGTAAGCCATTTGGGTTGGACATAGCTTGTCTAGTGCGTTGCGTGTGGGAGTGAAGACGTTATACAATACAACAATTTACTTGATAATGCTGGCGCAACACGCCCGAATTATTGCATTAGATCAGTGATTCTTAACCTTGTTAAGCAGTCGTACCCTTGAGCTTTCAGAAAATTTTCTCGTACCCCTTGTCTGAAATCAAACAGTAATTGATACTAACACAATGTCATTTCAACAAATATAACGATACAATGAAGTTACAAAGTACACCAACAATCAAAGATGCTTAAATGTTTCTTTTGTTGTTGTTTTTTGTCAATGATCATGCTGTAGCGAGGCTCTTTGTTGGAGATAGCCACTCGAATGTCATCACCCACCGAGCTCTAAACGATTCCTGACCTTAGTTTTGATATGCAGGAGAGTTGAGAAACCGCTTTCACAGAAGTAGTTTGGCAGAGGACTTGCAAAACCCTCTTTGTTAAGTGGGGGAAAGTGTTGAGATGCGTGTACCAGAAGGTATCTATAACCGCATTGAATGGAACTCCATTTTAATTATTCTACTGACTTTTATTTCAACTAGATCTCCCTTCATTCCATCATTGTCATCCGCAGAGTATAGGTTAAAATTAAATAAACGTGTCCTGCATCCAACCATGTGAAATAGAACCCCCTCCTGGCTGAAATTATCCATGGAAGCAGACTTGGACAACTAAATAATTCTAGTTTTCTAATTCGGTGAATTAGAGCGAAATGACAGTCATTCTATTCTAATTTTAATATAATTTACTAAAAGCTTCAGTGCTCTAATTTTGGATCTAATCTAATTTTCGATTTTGCCAAAGATGCTAATTTGTCCAACAGTAATTTTAAAGGTAAAACGAGAGAGCACCCTCGTGCAAGGAAACTGCGACAAAATGGTCACAAGTGCCATGCCATCATCCCATCACTTGAAAAGCGAAAACAGTAAAAACTAGATGAATTTCTTTTCTCATTCACAACTGCAGCACAAACTATACGTGAACTTCATTTATTATTATTACGTCACATTGCCTATCAACTCATACGCAGAAGTCGTAATAGTCACCAATTACTTTCCAATGGAAAATGGGCAGCTGGGGTTTGTAAAGTGGGCAGCTGGGGTTGCAAATTTTTAATTAGATTTTCTTAATTGGTAACTTTACTATTTTGGGTTTTATTTTGTTCTATTTATACTTCATGCACGTTGCAGAGCTGATGATGCCCACATCGTAGGCGAAATATATACTTTGAAAGATCTTAAAGTGTCTCATTCTTTGCTGAGAAAGGATCTCTTTCCATAGACAGTCACCAAGTACTTGCGACAGTCAGTCAGCTGTGATGTTTTAGAGCAGGGTCTCCAAACTACGGTCCGTGGGCCAAATCCGGCCCGCGGAGACCTTTTGTCAAAATTGAAAAATTTTTTTACGAAAAACTTGTTGATTTGGTAGAATGTAACATATCCCGAAACAATCAAATTACGTAAGATGTCCGGCCCTTGATGTGTAAATGCTTATGTGGTCCTTAGACAAAAAAGTTTGGAAATCCCTGTTTACGGTAGAAACGCGTGGGAACGGCGTTCCCACACCTTCACGTTTTGCTATAAAATGAGTTTGAAGCTGTTTCAAAATGGCGAATTTTTTGGGTGCGTTCCCACACTTTTTTTGTTAGCTCTACACCCCTGGTTGAGGGTATTGTAAAAGCGAAC
>Ga0210059_1008011_pt1 | contig 16752 bp, 8 predicted proteins | sample Ectturendosymbi2_FD_188042 | JGI IMG/M metagenome (GOLD analysis project Ga0210059, IMG submission 188042) | Ecteinascidia turbinata endosymbiont from Florida, USA - Sample 2 (SPAdes) (version 2) | ecosystem: Host-associated > Tunicates > Ascidians > Unclassified | place: Key West, Florida...
TTTTTAACTGTTCACTGTGTTATGTTCAGCCTTACTTGATTTGATGATTGTAGCTTTTTATTTCTTTATACGTATTTCAATAATGACAGCATAAGCGAAATTTAAACCAGTCCAGTCGCCACGGTGGTTATTGGTAAGCTCAGCCCTCCCAAATTTAAATATGAAACACTACAAATCAGTAAAGATTTTATCAAACTTTCAGAATGTCAAGTCCCCTTGCGAATATTTAAATTCCCTATTCAAGTCTACCTGGCGACGGTTCTGATTTTTAACTCCACATCTTTTCACGCGACAGTTTAGTTGCTTTCGATTCTTACCGGTCTGAAAAAGTAAGAAACACGCAAATAGTGAACAATTAAAAGCTCTAGAAGGTTTTCTATAGGCTTTAGAGGAATCAGCCGATTGGTCTCTGCTTTCTTCTTTTTGCGATGTTTCAAACTTGCGCATATCTGTATTCAAGTAACTTCACTCCACAGGTGTAATAAGCAAGGAATCAATCACATATTTTTATCCCTTGCTTATTTCACCTGGGGAGTGAAGTTACGCGAATCGTGAACCTAACAGTTACAACCATTTGGGTGCGTTGTACGTGAGCTGTTTTGCTCGTGTGTGTCAGATTTTTACAGCCGTGGTGAGCGAGTTGCAACGTGGTCCTCACGTTGTGCTTTGAAGTCTTTATGCCGCCACTCATACTATATAGGTGCAGTGTGTTTGTTTTTTTTTAACACAGATGTGATTCTTATAAAAAAAGTAGACCATGTATTGTGTCAAATATTGCAATTGTGGCGATTTCGGTTGGTTTGCCTGTGGCAGTTAATAATCCTGTTCCCGCCAGCCAAGTGGGATTCCAACAATTCCGTGCAATTTAACACTTTTGCGTCGAAGGCAGCAACAAACGCAGTGATCGTGGGCACTTCAGTAATAATTGAGAGCTTTTTAATGACCGTACTTTCAGAGCATAATTGTCCGATTTTCGCAAATTGATTGACGCTTTCCATTTTTTTCCTCGCAACAATGGTTGAGGGGTCCTCACAAGTGGATTAGCCTAGGGCCTCGCATCAGTTAAATCCGGTCCTGTGTGTAGTACTAATTTTTATGACATCAAACATCAAACTTTTCACAAGAGCCCCCTTTAAAACAGCCTAGGGCCTTGCAAACGATGTAAAGTATTTGTATCAGGTTTGCTATTGTAGGGTATGTAAATTGCAAGTACAGTATTAGCAAGTATTATGAGGTGTTAAATTTTGACAACTCAAGTTGCATTGCCTGAACCACTTTTGGCGATAGTGCAAGTTGTCGTACATAGCCTATAGCCTGACGCTTTTTGTTTGATTTTGAAATGGTGGTTTTCAGAATGCACCGTAGGTTTTTTGTATTTTTAAAATGTACAATACAGGGTGGGTCAAAAGTAGACGTGCTCTTGATTGCTTTTTTACATTTATGGCTGAAATTTTGCAAGGTTATTGACAAATACTGGATCGTTCCGGTAAGAAATTATTCTACTTTCACCACTGATTGAAATGCCAATACTGAAACTGCCATTTAAGTAGTTTCATCTTGACATTCATAGCATACATGCATAAAATGTTGAAAACCTGTGTCATGAATCAAAAATAAGTTCTATAACCATGTTTACAGTCAGCAGCCTTCATACTTGATGGAATTTATATGCAAGTTTCACTTTATGCCAGTCTACACTTTTGAACTTGTGGAATTCTAACAGTCATGACTTCTGAATCTGCAAGGGTTAGTGATTTTAGTTCACATGCCATTTTTGCAGTTAAATGACAGAACCTGTGTTCTCACAGTTGCTATGATTGATAAAACTTCAAAGTGGTTTTAGCTTGTGTCGTTTTAAGAACTCTGCCTTTTACACTAATACTCTACCGGCTATGTGAAGACCTATTAGAATGCTAATTAATTAAATGCGTCATAGACATCACACAAAGCTCTAAAACAACATGATTTTTTTGATTTTTATTGCTTGATTTAAATCATGGTTTAAATCACTGATTTGAATTAATCAACCCTGATTTTGAATTAATCAACCCTGCTGGGTATAAAGTCATTTTGGCTTGCAGTGGCAGCTGATCTAGTGCAGTGAGAGTGAACCGCAGTAATCTTTTGAAATAAGCTATTATAAGATTATGGTGATGTATTGTTGTGAAATTTGTGCATCAACTTAGACAGCTTTAATTGATATATCTTTATTTAAAAAAACAGTTGTCCATATATATAGGAGTAATGTGACATTTACATACATACAGAAACACTAGTGCTTGTAAGTGTTACCCTGGCTAAATATGCGAGTGCGCAGTACATATTGCTATACATATATTCAGAGGTCGAAGCGCAGAATCGCAAGGTGTCCATTGGATACTATGCAATATTGCAGATGACTATAAACGGAACAGTAATAGATTATTCCTAAGGCATTGATTGGTACAAAGTTTTGAATTTTATTTGTCATTCTTGTGACAAACGAAAGCTTTGATTTTAAATATTTGACATGGGAGGTCGAATTTAAAGATTCATCTAACAAAACACCTCAGTTTTTCCACACATTTTCCAATGTAACGTAGCATTACTGTGACTTCTGAATATAATTTTTCCTTCGTTAGATTTTTTGATTGGTTTGCCTGTGAGAAAATACATGGATTTCGTATAATTTATAGACAATTTATTTAGACGCATCCATTCATCTAACTTCTAGTTGTTTTAAATCATTACGTGCTGAACATAAATGTGTCATCAGCATATAGTTTACCACTAAATAGAGAGTATTTGGGAAAGCCATTTACATGTATGATAAAAATAATTGACCAACGAGTGGAACCCTTTGGAGCACCACATGTAATATTGTTAAATTTAGATGTCGTATTTTGAACAAACGTGAACTTTCTACGATTTGACAAGCAACTTTTTAGCATCAGTGTTGTACCTCTAATTCCAAAATTCAATTCAATTTTTCTTAATAAAATTTCATGATCGACAGTATAAAATGCTTTTAAGCAGTTTATAAATATCAAAAAGTGTGCAGCCCTTTGTTGTGATTGGCTGTAAGGTTTGGTACGCGAAAAGTGGAAGTGCTAAATAGCCTTATAATGAAAATCACGGAAAATTAAAACGATATCAACGACACCAGATAACTGTTATTGAAACATTTGCAATATGTCGCTGATATCGGTTCCATTGGCCGTGATTTTCATTATAAGGCTATAAGGTTAGAATAAATATCCTTTACTGCCGGGGCTGACGAAGGATTTGGTCGGAAATCATACTGGTGTTCTGACAGCAAACCAAATTCTATCAGATAATAATATAAGCTGTCATGCAACGGTTTTCCAAAATGTAAATTAAATTACGGTAATAAGGAGATTGGTCTATAATCACTGCGTATTGTTGAGCCTCCTAATTTTTTTGAAGGTACAATCTGACCTTCTTTTAAATAAATGGGATATATGCCTTCTGTCATACACCTGTTGAATACATGAGTTTAAAAATGGTGTCACTACAGAGCTAGATAACTTAGATTTAGTTGGAACTTAAGGCATTACAAAAGCAGCGCTGAAGCCACAAAACCTATTTATACGTCATTCGCGAGAATAATTTGCTCACATCAAGACCAAAATTGAAAGAGCGTTTATTTTTCAAAACTGCTCTATACGCTTCAAGCCAGCCTTATTTACTTTACAAAGCCATGTAGCCGAAACGTTAACAGAAATAAATATTGTGCTCAACTGTTGTGAAAAAAACCCTTATTTGGTTGTCGAAGCATCTCGGCATATTTTAAATCATAAGCTGCAAGGTAAACACTCAAAGTTAAGCATATTAAAAAAAATAACAATGGCAAAGCAAGCAAGAGTCAAACATTTGAGCTGTAAAATCAAAACCTGTATGTTTAAAAGAGTGGTTCTTAAATTTTACAGACACACCAAACCCTTACGTAATTTTCAAAGCTTTTGTCGAACCCCATTTTTGCCCAATACACCATAAAGTAAAAGTGGGTTACTGAATTCAGATGACCTTCGTCGAACTCCTGAAACGGCTCCGTCAAACCTTGGGGGTTCGATCGAACCCAGTTTAAGAATCACTGATTTGAAACAAAGTGGTATATCACATGCATGAACCGGACATGTGATAATTATAATTCCAGGACTTATAAACATATATTGTAGTCCAAGGAAAACATGTCAATGGACTGTAACCAGCCTTTTTTCTGCTATTCAACAGCTAGTGACTGTTTTATTTATATTTCTACTGTTTGAAATCATCACAAGACTCTGTCACTTTGTGTAAGTGAATTTACAACTGAAAGCGTCATACACATGCAAGTCCAAACAACTTAAGAGTCCAAAGATTTCCCTGGAGTGAGATGGTCTACATGGGAAGCAAAATCTTCAAAATAATTGCGCTTGTTCAACAATCCCCTGGTTTTCATCGTGCAGAATCGAATATTGCATCGGTAAATTTTAGCTTGTTTCCAGTTTAATTCAGTCTTTGGTAGTTTACGAAACTTGATGGGTTTCGGAAATATTTTGTTCCAGATATAAAGTTTCACTGCTGCTTTTGAAATTGTCTTCAGTGAAATAATCTGCCCGAATGGAATCGATAAACAAATGCTCAGATAATCGCATCGAGGACTTTTCTGGACCTGGAGTGGTACAATTTAAGTGCGAAGTAGTTTCGAAGTCATGGCCAATTTCAAAAGATGTAAAACACGGTTTTAGCTCCGATGAGTGGCAGTCGTCCTCGGAAAGAGAATCGCAGTCGTCTGGCGCTTGAAAGTTTCTGACAACAATTTTATCGGAAACATAGGCAGCATTGGATGTTTTGGTTTGCGCAGTTTGCTGCCTCTTATCAGACGTGTAACAGGCAAAATTATTTCCTTTTTTTGTGTTTAATGATGATTTTTCATTGCAGTGCCAAGTCGGGTTATTTTTTACATAAATGCACATATCACTTATCGCGTTTTTCAATATTGGATCGAGAGTGGAAATCTTTGGACAATAAATTTTGTCAAAAGCAACTTTTTCCTGGTTTCGTTCCAATCCTGGTTGAGAATTTCCAGTGTTTTTCAAACGAAAATATAGCTCCTCAAACTGATGCATTAGCTTGAACTGACGAAACGATTGCTTGTGAAAGGCTTGAGGAATATCGGATTCTGAGCAGTATTCAAAGTAGGCAAAAAAGTACTTCCCAACATTTTGTTTTCGGAGGAGATCTTTCTTGATCTGTATCATAACAGGAGTGAACAGATCGTATAAATCATCTTGGTGAGTGTCTATTGAAGTTTGCAGTTCCCATCGCCTTTTAGCACCAGGAGACCAAATTACCAATATCTTGTCTGCTAGCGCCATAACATTTTCAAGCCATAACGTGCAATTGCTATGAAGCTTCACTTGATCCCACAATTCGAAGATAACTCTAAATTCCAAGTCGTTTTGCAGAAACTTGGCAAATTTTGAAACTATCTCCTTGTGTTTGAAATGGTCATCAACAAAAATTATATAAATGGAAGGTGAACGATTTTTTTCGTCTGGTCTGCTTTCGAGTGTTTTAGGCTTTGCCGCTATAACACCTTTACGAGGACAAGCTTGATCAATTAAACATTGTTTGAAGATGCCTGTTTTCAGTAAACACAGGACCATGATAATGAAAGCTACACTTGCAACAACACAAGTAGGTAAGACAATACCTAGTGGCAACGGTGATGCAGACTCTGATGATGAGCAATGGTCAGTGAAATTTATTCGGACCTGTTGTCTTGGATCATCTTGTACATTGCGGTGAACTTCTACAAAAAAGCCTTCGCGCCAATTTTTTTCATCAGGAACTTCTATCGGCATTGCTGTCACGCTCAACGGCATGCTGCGGTTTGGTGCTCTTACTTTGTCATTGCAGCGTTCAGTTTCAGCACTTCGTATGCGACTGCGACAAAGTTTAAAGGTTGCTGTAGTTGCTTTGTCCTGTGGCAAGGTATATCGAACGATGGCTGTTCTATTGTTGCAAACGTACTTCGATACTGAAATTGATCTCTTACATGTTTTGACATTCCTTAGACTTTCATCATCGCAGTTAGGAGGAACTTGTATTCCAATCGACAAGCTATACATTTTGAATTGCTCTTGGGTTAGATTTCCTGAGTTCGGCGTTATATAAATAGTGAAATAATCACCCAGCTCAACTGGAGCAGAATCAAACTTTCCATAACAGTCATAGTAGAATTGTGGAGAATTTTTCCCATTTGCGGTCAAGTTTCCATCTATGCAAAAGTATATTGTATCGGGCTGGTAAGCTTTTATGCTTCTAAACCTTTTTTCAGACTGAATCACAATTCTGAACCCTTCAAGATTTTTTGTGAGAAACTCCTTTGGCAACTTCCACGAAAAGTTGAGTGCAATGGAGTCGTACTGGTTCGCGCGATATAAGTACCATCCAGGACCTGAGTGGACCTGCACTGGTTTAGCTATTCCTCCTGTTGTTCGTGAACGGTCTTTCATGAAACATTTCTGTTCTTGTATCTTGCAACCAGAATCATTTGGCCGGTTTGGAGCTGTTATGCATTTTGGCTGGCATAAGCTTTGGTTCTGTGAGTATCGCGCAGTTGTAAAACATGCAAGCAGTAATGTTAATAAACAGAATTTACAAAAAATCGGTTTCATGATTAGAAAATCCATAAACCTGATAAAAACAACAGAGCTGTGATCAGAAGTTGAAGAAGATAGATTTATCTTTGCTGGTGGTAAATTTTCTTGGAGCAACAGCGCGTTAAAAATCAGAAGCGCGGATCTACTAATGCTAGGTCGTCCAGAATAATTCTGCTGGCACTGACATGGGATTCAGACAATAAATACAGTTGCAGTTTTCTTTCTTTGAAATAAAAGTATTACGTTGCAGTACTTTGAAAAAAGTTTTCTCTGATGCTGAGATCTTATTTCTCCCAGAGTATAAAAAGATATTGATGCTTTCATAGACTGTTGTTATTTTCGTGGTAAACGCGGTACACCGATGACACATTTTGAGACAAAATCCGTTTAGGTTCAAATAAGAAGCTTCGGCATACATAGTGGAGCATAAATGGTGAAGCTATTGCCTTTTAGTGAAACAGCTGATTTTGTCACAGCCTACATGTGCAACGATAGTTTCCTGTTCTTTGTGTTAACTTTTTTGTACTTAAAGAACACAAACTGTAAATAACGACACAAGGCATTTGTATTACTCGTGCAGTGCGAACTACCTTTTTCATGCGCCCAGTGGTAAGAAATACAACTGCCATTTTATCTTTCATGTCCAGAAAGAAGTCAAGCCCAGAATTCCACAAAATAAACCACACATTGCATTAACGTGAGAAAAAAATATGGGCAAACTTTATAAGTTGTAGGTTCCAGAAAATACTGCAATTGAACCATTAAGCAGTGTGGTTCACTATAACAATCTGACCTAGTGGCATGTGCCAGTCAGGTTCGTAGAGGCTCCAGCGCTGGATTTAGATGGTAGGAGCCTGGGGCCCAAGCGTGGCGGGAGGCACCATGTTCGAATACAGAATCTTTAGGTATGGATTATAGACGACGTCATTAGTATTTCCAAGGATCATTAATATTGATGACGTAATCTTATCACGTCGCATATGTTAACTCAACTGTGACAAATTTTTTGAAACAACTCGACACTGTGTAATGAGTAGTGATATATGAAACCGTTGCAAAACCGGTCACCAGAAACATCGCATCTTCTTTTATGAAAATATGCTTGAAAAAATTTCTGGACGATTCAACGTTTTCATCGTCTCCCTCAAACGCCAATCCTCGCTCAGGAATAGGGGCGTAACGAGGAATGGCAGGGAGGGCGCAGTTCCCCGGAAGCCAAATCACGGTCGCCAAAAGTCCCAACAATGCCACAAATAGTTTCTTCAACACAGTAGGCCTACATTTGCTACCGAAAGGCCACAGGTTCGAGCATGGGGGCACCAAACTTGCTTCTTGCCCCGGGCGTCATCTAGCCTCGCTAAGCAATGAATTTTGTGACAGTTACCAAACTTTGCAGAAGCGATTTCCAATATAGTTCGCATTGATTGACCTGACTGGCTCGCTCCATGTCAATTCTTCTATGTGATTTACGTCTGTGACCCGTGGCGTTGCAAGGCAACGTGCCGCTCGGGGCCGACAATGCTACAAAAATGCAGCCCTTTCCACCACTCAAATTTGCTTCCAAGAATTTAAAACGAACGAAGATCATATTTCTTGCTCAAAGGAATAATAAATCATGTTGAACATCAGGATCAAACACTCGCAAACTGAAATGCATCTTGTTTTTCATTCGCGGTTATGGATCTTGTTTTCCTGCTTGTTCGCAACCTTTCTTATCAACTCTTCCAATTTTTTCTGCCTTCTTCACATATGCATCTGTGAACCCTGCATATTTCCTTTTTACTCATTCCATGGGATCAAACAAAAAACACAAAATATTAGAAGTGCTAACCGGATAGGGGAAGATGGAGTACAGTCGACACTTTTTTGCATTTTCAACCACTGCTACTTTATTTCAACTCCAAACAAGCTCAAAATTTGGCACCCAATAAAGCAACTCCTCATACACAATATCATGGCAAAACATGAAAACAACGCCCTTCAGAAAAAAAAATTGTACAGTCAATTAAAAAAGGTACTTTTTCTGTCGAATGTGCCCCATGCATGGGGCACACTCGACATGAGCATGGGGTACACCTGACCGGTCTATAAAAAGTTGGACTCCATGCGTTGCATAATGTTCACGTGATATCCCATGTAAAATAGGCACTTGCTGACTGCCTCTCCACTTTTTTCACCATTCTAATTTTCCACCATCACTGCATGGCAAAACATATTTTTATGATTACCAAACATTAAATGAAACCAATGCAGTATGCTGAATTCATGCTTTACCATACAAATAAAATGTCCCTCTAAGCACATAATAAACTTAAAAATGCTCATAGATTAGAATTATTCTGTACTGCATTCCAATATAACCCCTCAAGCTTTACTTTGTTTAGACTGACCTAGTGGCAATGTGTTAAGTGTGCCCCATTTTTTTTGTCAGATGTGCCCCATGCATATCTAAAAAATAAAATGAAGAAGTACCAACTCAACTTAAAAATAATTTAAAATCTGGCGTTATCAAATAATGTTGCATTGCCCTGACTACAACGTCACAAAAAATCAGAACAGACGATGTTTATTAACATGGGCAAAACCCAAATCTAAATGCAATTTTATAAATTAGTTTTGGGTAGCAAAAACACAACTTGCTCTGCAACTCGTGAAAACAGATGCCTATCAAGGAAAAATCACTTTAGTACTACGGCTGGTATGAGACTAAATCACCATGGAAACTTTAAAGTTCAACGTTTTCAACTTTTTAAATAAATCATAAAAGACGACTGTGCCCCTAGTCGTACTTTGCCCCACCTTCCCTTACCTGCTCTACAGATGTAAATATTTATGTATGGTTATTTTTTGGTTTAGTTTGTCCGTCTTTAACTTAAACAAATTATGTGTACTGCATATAGTAGAGGCCATAATAATAAATTGAATAATCTAATCTCTGTAACGTAAAGAATGATTCATTGTTCACTTCACGTTTCAGTGGTGGCTTATTCTCTTAGAATGTATGAAAAGCTTCAAACGTTAACTCTGTCTCCACTGGCACCCAGTTTGGTAAAATAGGTCAAATAGGTTCTGGTTGCGAAATGTTAGCTTGCAGCTTCCATCCAGTGGCGCAGCTAGCCCACAAAAATTGAGGGGGGCAAATATTTTGCATTTAGTGAGAAAACTTATTTTGATTTGGACACCGTCCGTCAAAGTACAAACTGTCAAGAAACACTAGAAATTTGGAGGTCCATGGCCCCGTTGGCTACGCCTATGCCTCCATCCTGACCTGCTAACTTGGTCCAGCTCTCGGGTCGGGCTTCTTCCAATTACGCGTGCATAGTGTTAATCCTTACCTTCGATCATTAGCAACAGACGTCTATTTTGAAAACTGTATTACCAAACCCTACCACGCAAGACAGTGGTTTTCAACATTTTTTTACTGCTTCCCATGGGTGGCAGAACCTTTTATAAAGTGGGGGTCACAAGTGCACGTCAAAAACTATAGACAATTTTTGCGGTTTGAATTGGCAATTGTGACGTTACAAGCATTGAAATACGACGTCGTTACCTATACATCATATCAACGGTACACAACCTGCGGCCGTACGGCCGCATGCGGCCTTCGATAATGAAATTTGCGGCTGTCCGCATGTAATTTGAAATACAAGATTTGGTGGCCGTGTTGACGTATATTTAAGCAAAACAAACTCAAGGCAAGAAAATCAGTCGACACGATCAGACTTGGACAACTAAAATAATTACTGCTAACAATTATCAATGCGTCACATCAGGAAAATGCACTGTCAGCAATTCACATTAAAATACATCACACTTCTTACCAAATCCTTTAGGCCAAACCAGTTTTATCACATTAATTTCGTTATATTATGCCGAGTTTGTTCGTAAAAACCACTCAAATGTTCCTTTAGTGTCGGACCCCTCTGTAGCCGTCGGTCCCCGGAACAATGTACCTGCTGGACCCCCTCTCATAGGCCCTGCACACAAGCATTGGTGTCGGAAGGGGGGCTGCAATTTGAAAATTTCAGCAAAAAAGGTTGTTTTCTTAGTTTCGTGTAGTAAAAAACAAATTTCACCACTTTTGGCGCCCCACTAGAAAAAATTTTGGAAAAATCAACTTGCGCCCTTCCCTGGAAAAAATCTTCCGACACCCATGCACACAACCCTGTAAAATTACAGCTTCTTAAAAAAAACTTGTGTTGCATTACGCCATCTGGCAACACTGTTCAACAACACCAATGCGGTAAGCAAGCTATAGCAGGGTGACAGACTGTGCTCTGTGTATTCTGCCAAACAATTACGAAATCTTGCCAAATTACAAATAATAAATTACAAATGATATTGTCAAAATACAGCCAAATTCTGCAGCAGTTTTTTTCATTAAACGATTTACTTTAACAATGAACCAATACTAATCGTGTTACTTAAATTTATTTAGGCAAAAATCGACATTTAAAAATGGCGGGCCATGCCCCCTGAAATAAAAGTGGTGGGGCCTAGGCCCATGCGCCCCCTGTTCCGCCACCTATGCTGCGTCCCATTATAGCTACCCACTGCAACTCAACGACTCCCAGATAAAACTTGAATAAAGCAAATATGATTCAGCTCTGTTCATAAAACATCTACTGGCAACCTTTCCAAAATGGTTCACGACCCCCAGTTTGAAAACCTCTGACGTAGGACATCTGTTATTTTGTTGCTCAGCAGTAATTACAACGTATTAAAAGTTCAAGTAATCGCACTGAATAACTTTGTTCAGTACAACAACTGCCAAGTTGTGCAAAGCCTTCGCCACAATCATAACCAAACCTATTGCTTGCCCTTGCGTTAGATTTTCAGACTAAGGTTCATCGCCTCAATTTATCAAAATGAGAGCAAAATCTTTTGTTAGCCTTTATTATTGCAATGACTTTTCTATGACTGCAAACGTTAAGTGCACCGTTGAACAAAGGAGTCAAGCCTTCTACGAAACTCACATTGCCTACCACCTGGCACTGATTCACTCTACTTGCAGTTCAAGTCCACAATCTGAGCTCTAAATTACCCACGCAAAAACACCAAGTGCACAATCTCGCTTCAAGAACGTCACCTTCAGATAGGATTATGTCATTCAGAAAAACTTACCTTCGATTGAAACTAAGTAACTTTATCTTTGCAGAGTTTTTCACTTCACTCGCCAAAATGTAATGTTGATAAGCCCCTCTAATGACTAGGCTATAAACATTTGTTCGTTGAAAATATCCCACTGAACATTAAACAATGACATGAGACGTATCAAGAAAATGCTTGTCGCCAATGCCGTTAGGTGTCCGGTGATGCAATGATGTGTCGTTGGGGTGTTGCTGAGGATTGCACGATAGTAGAAAAAGGATTAAGCTAGCTTTCACCATGGGCGTCGGAAGGGGGGGTCAGGGAGGCCTTGGCCTCCTGGATTTTGAAAATTTCAGCGAAAAAAGTTTTTTTTCTTAGTTTCGAGTGGGTAAAACGAAATTTCGCCAATTTTGGACCCCCCTAGAAAATTTTTGGAAACATTCCATGGTGATTTACCGTGGTTTCATGCATGGTCATTTTTATCAGATTTTGAAAAGGGGAAACTAGATTCAACCTGCCTCATCACTAACGTTTGCTTGACTATGGTTGAATGTTATCTGTATCCTTTGTTCAAAGGACGTTTGACTACGGTGGTTGGAATTGGCTTTAGCTTGAGGAAAGTGTACGGATTGGATGATACTTGCGCCCAAGTAAGTATGGTAAAAAGGCCCCTAGTTTAAGACAAAAATACGGGTATTTTAGCACCTTAGAAATGAGCCAAACATTTGAGTAAACATTTTATCAATTTGTTCACTCCTCTACCAAATTTCTTAGTTTCAGGCTACCGGTATAGAGCTTTTAAACACAAAACTGAAAAGAGGTGAAACTGATTTTAAAAAGTAAATTTTAATCAACAACTTGCCGCCTCCCAGAATGCGCTTCCCAGTGCTCGGAACCCCATGCCCCCCTTGCTACGCCATTGTCTGCGACTAAATGTAATTGTGGGCCGTGGCATCTAAATGTTCCATTGACCGCTCGTGGCTCCTCAAGAGCGTGCTTCCAGTAGCAGAATCTCATTTCAACAAGGAAATGCGCACATCTAGTCGTATCCGCGCACATCAGTCTACAAGTGAAACAATAAACACAAGTTTGTGAAGAAGAAAAACAAAGCCAACTTTTGTCAACTACTTCGCCATTGTGGTTCAGGCGACGAAAAAGACTTGTGGTGCATTTCAATGACGAGGTTCTTTTCTGTGTTGCAAAACAGCATGAATTAAAAATAACTTTTCATCGCAATGTCGAAGAATACCTATTTCATTTTAAAGCTAATATTCTTGCATTTTTCCGGCATAATGGAACAACCGATTCCTAAGTGGCACGCACATGTCGCACATATGCCTAAACACATGAACATGGTTGGTTGGGGGCCACTTTGATGGGGGTTAAATCCGGCGCTGGAGGGCTTGAGATAGCATAGTTTACGTAACGATATAACGCTTATTCTCATTTTAGCCTTTATCTGTTATCGTTTGATAGCTCCAACACACAGTGACGTTGCCAGAGTGATATGCCAAGCAACTTGCGGCCAAGTATCTCTTATTGCTTTATTGGCAGTGATGACTATGCATGGGCAATTCAGAATAATTTGTTATTGCATCATTATTCCGGAATAGCTAAATCGAATCCAGAGTGTACCAAATCCTATTCTAAATCTGCAATGCACCAAACGCGGAATGACACTAATTTAGCATTTACAGCAATATCAACGAACACACGATCAAATCAGAATTTTATGGCAGTGCAATGTTATAAAGTTGTCTAAATACAGGTCTACGTCCCGTGAACGAGGTAGCAACTTGGTAGTTAACCATGCAATGGGAAAAGATTTCCCTGTAGATGTTTACGTGGCAGGTATGTAGATTGACTATAGTCAGTGGCGTAGCAAGGGAGGCCCTGGGGCCTCCGGGCCCAGGGTCGCACCTTCTGGGGTACTGGAATTACTGGAAAATATTTTGAATAAATTTTTGAAGTTCTTAACTCCTAACTATTTTCAGTTTTAGTGGTTAGAACAGAGGTTCCCAACCTGGGGTACATATGCCTATGCGAAGGGGTACATTTAAGGTTAGCCATATAGAAGAAATATATGTTTACATATCTTTTATTTCCAAGTATTTATACATATATCAGTGAATATTATTTTCAAAAGCCGTTATATGCTAATTGTTAAATATGTCTGAGATTATTCATGATAAAATATTTTGTCATAAGAAATTTTAGGGGTACATGTTCATCTGTCGAAATGCTGAAGGGGTACATGGTCAGAGAAAGGTTAGGAATCTCTGGTTTAGAAGCTCTAGATTGGTAGGCTAGCCTCAAAAACTTGTAAATGTGGCTGTGGAGTGAGCAAATTGATTAAATGTTTGCTCAAAAGTCTTTTTCAAATCCAGAGTGCCAGAGTACCTCGGTGTTTGTCTGGAAATCAGCGCTTTTTTAACATACTTACTTGGGGAATTATTGTTCCCCAGTCCTTACACCTTTCTCTCCAGTCAAAGCCATTTCCCCCACTGCACTCAAAAGGTCTTTGAACAAAGAGCAGAGATGAGATTCAAATGCAGACGAGCAAACATTACCGCTCCGGTAGTTCGAGGTTTATGTTGACCCTCCACTCAAAATCTAATAAAAAAGGCCCTGCATGAAATCACGGTAAACAGTCAAGGCTAGCTTAATCCTTGTTCTCCTACGTTCGATTCTTAGCAACGTCCCAACCCCAACGACACATCACTACATCACCTGACGCCTATGCATTGGGGACGAACACTTCTTGGCTCGTCTCATACTATGTTCAGGGGGATATTTTCAAAAAGTGCGGCAAGTTGTAGCCTAGTTTCTAGATGGGCTTATCAACATTAAATTTTGGCGGTTGAAGTGAAGAACTCTGCAAAGTTAACGTTGCTCAGTTTCAATAGAACTGCTATTTTTCTGTATGACGCAATGGCGTCGGAAAATGACATTCTTGAAGGGAGAAAGTTCACTTGGCGTGTTTGTCTAGGTGATTTAGTTTAGAGCTCAGATTATAGGCTTGAACTGCAAGTAGAATGAATAAGAGCCAGCCGGTAGGCAACCTGGTTTCGTAGATGTCTCCTTTCTTCAACAGAAGGCTACACTTAACGTATGCAGTCGTAGAGAAGTCATTTCAACAAGAAAAGCTTACCAAAGGTGTTGCTCTCATTTGAAATAAATTGGAGGTATGATTCATTGCCTGAAAACCTAACGGAAGGGTAAACGATATGTTTAGATTGTGGTGAAGGCTTTTGTTATCTGGGACTTTGAGCGAAACAGTTGCACAACGTAGCAATGGCTGTACTGGATAAAGTTGTTCAGAGCGATTACTATCGAACTAGACATTGTAATCACTGCTGAGTGCTACGAAGTGCTGTGATCAAAAAAGCTGATGCCCCACGTGGCAAGGTGTAGCGGTCGGGCAACAAGGATTTGGCAATACGGTTTTCGACATAGACGTATTTTGGCAACGAACGAAGGCAAGGAATAACACTATTTAGCCTACATTTAATTGGAAGAAGCCCAACCCAACAGCTAGACCAGTGATTCTTAACCTTTCTTCTATCACGCCTCACTTGAGTAATTGTCCTTTGTTTCCAGCCCCCCTGACTTTAAATAAGCTGTAGAAATGAATGCAGGCCCGTAACCAGCTTGGGGCACCAGAAGGGGTGAAGAGTTTTCTGAGAGGGGCCCAGATTTTTTGAACTATGTCCAATAGTTTTAAACGATGTCCAACACATTTTTCCAGGGGGGCAAAAATTTTTCTCGGGTGGGCTTAGTCCCCTGGCTACGGGCCTGAATGAATGTACAGTATTTATTAGTAAATTCATTGATAAAACTGTCCGTTGTGGTGCACGTAAGGGCTCGTCGTCCCCCTAAAAATTTGTTGACCGAGCCCCCTGGTTAAGAATCACCGAGATGGACCAAGTTTGTCGGTCACGATGAAAGCTGCAAGCCACTGCTTCTCAACTAGAGCCGGTTTTCAGACCTAGCTTATCAAAATGGTTCCCGCACCTTTAACAGGGCCCCTACTTTAGTGTTATGTGGATTCTTAATGCATAATTCAGGCAATTTCTATTCGTGATACGATGCAACGGACTTGTTTACAAACAGTCTAGCGCAGTAATTCTTAACGGGGGGTAAGCCTCCCTACTCCCCAGGGAGTCGTCAAAAAAGTGAAATTACTTAAGGAGGGCGTGGTCAATAAAGTGCAGCTACTCAAGGGAGGCGTGGTAGAGAAAAGGTTAAGAACCACTTGCAACCTACATTACGGAAATCAGTCGTGGTTTCCGGTCGCTCTGCTGAACGCTCAGCGGGGTTGTTTACCACTATTCTATATCGAACCGTTTACCGTTATGATTTTCTCACTTCACGTTGAAGTATATTGAAGAGTTTGTTGTATATGTGAATATAATCAATAAGGGCATTCAAACTAGGAGTGCTACCAGACATTGGGCGATTACATCACAAATGTAATCGATTACGATTACGATTACTTGCCACATGCTCGATTACGATTACGAATGAACAAAATAATACTGCATTCGATTACGATTACGATAGCGATTACGTTTGTCTTGAAACATTCTCAGAAAGAAAAAAAAACCCATTTGCGTGGTTTCAGGTAAGTATAGTTTCACACAACGTACGATATGAATGAATGCAATAAACGAACATACCAACGGTCCGGAAAAAATCACACTAACTGTCCACTGAGATGTTTGTGCAGACAACCAGGGCCGGCGTTAGCAAGTGCGGGGCACGATTAAAAACACTTTTGCGGGGCCCCACTTAGTGGTGTGTAGAAATTTTTGAGGAGGTGCATCAAGTTAAAATGACAGAAATCGGTGATATTAAAAAGGCGTGGCCCGAAAGGATGACGCGAAGACTTCTCCAGCAGAGACTTCAATGGACAGCGCCATAAAACCTCATAAATCAAAGAATTACAACCCTCATCAATAACTCCTCTCTGGCCAGGTACCTCCCTGACCAGAATTGAGGTACGAGTGTT
>Ga0210059_1008013_pt1 | contig 16750 bp, 17 predicted proteins | sample Ectturendosymbi2_FD_188042 | JGI IMG/M metagenome (GOLD analysis project Ga0210059, IMG submission 188042) | Ecteinascidia turbinata endosymbiont from Florida, USA - Sample 2 (SPAdes) (version 2) | ecosystem: Host-associated > Tunicates > Ascidians > Unclassified | place: Key West, Florida...
CAACATATTCTGCGATATTCAATTTTTTCTGCAACAGCAACAACTGCAGAAGCGTTACATTTCAGCATCCAAGAGCTGGCAATTGTCGAATGCTCAGGCCACGTGCAAATAAAAATTTTGCTTTGTTTTTGTTGTGCAAAGAAAATTTTGTGTGGCTTTTTCATGCGAAAATAAAATTTTGCGTATTTTTTGTGTGGTACAATGTGTGTAAAAATTTTTTTTTTTGGAGTTCAGTTAGTGCAACGTAAATATCTATGAAGGTTTTACGTATTGAAACGAAATAGTGCTGTACGTTGCAGTCAAATCAAAACCAAACTGAGTTATTTAGCGATCGGCAAAGCGCAGCTGGACGCAGGTGCATTTTCGGACAGAGTCGAAAAGCAGAAATGCTGTCTAGGACCAGGTGATTTAAAACTGTCATAACTTTTCTTCTCTACAGTTTTTAAATTCCAAACTTGGCAGGATGCGTTGCAACAGCTATAGCAACCGTTTCTGTGATTTTTACATTTTTCCCATTGTTGGAACAGGCGCAATAAACTTTCAAAGTAAAAAACAGGCAATTCAGCCTTGTTTTCGGGTATTTTTTCTTTCCAAAACAAGTGGAAAAAATTTTTTATTTCCATTTTCACAAACTACACAATATGACTAACGTTTTTGTGAAGAAATTGTGTTTCTATCGTGCAAGGATTTCCATCCAGAGCCTTTTTAAAACAACGCCTTGCCCACTCAAGCGCCAGCCCGAAAACCATACCGGCGTTCTAGCGTCAGACAGCAGCCACGAATATACCGTGGACCGGCGGTCAATGAGTTAATGATTGTAACAGCAAGAGTATCATAAAAACTTCATCCATAATTCTGGATTGAAATCAGACTCTTTCTTAAAAATGGCTGTAAAGGTTCATCATGTTGTTATTCCTTTGCCTTTGTGATTCAGGATTTTTTTCTCTGCTGCAAATGAAGAAATAGATCTCATATTTAGGATGACATGCGTTGTGCACTGCCACAAAACATACCTTGCGCCAAGATATTTTTAGATGGCAAATAACAACAAGTATGGCATTGTTTTGAAAGTTGACATAAATTGATAACTGATTTGGTGCTTTCTGTAAATTTTGTTGTTATACAAGGAGGAATGCTAAATTGCAATATGGGCAATTGAGAAATAGATACAGGGTGTCCATAAAGTCCTGCACACATTAAAAATTTTTATATCGCAAAAACCACATAAGGTAGAAACTTTACATTTTCGACAGTGAATTATACTACCATAAAGTTTGTTTATTATTTTTTACAGGTTATTTTATTGTTCAGATAAGCAAGAATAAGTCATTTTTAATAAAGGCGTAAGTTTGCAACAAAGTATGAAACATGTTGACCATTCAACAAAAAGCACAATGTGTTCTTTGGTACCATGAATTGAAATCACCAACTGCAGTACAACGTAAATTTAGAAGGGAGTTTGGAGAAGACCTTCCTCACACTAACAGCATCAAGAGATGGTTTAAAAAATTTATGGAAACCGGAAGAACACTTGGCACGAAATTGAGTATCGCCTTGACATATTGAGAGCAACAAATGGAGCACATGTTGAAGTCTATCAATAGCATGAAAAAGCAAATTCTTGAAATATGGCTATTACTTAAACTACTCCAAATTTTTTAATTTTAAACTTTAATAAACAAACTTCACTTTGCAAAAAAATGTATGATTTTATCTACTTTAGTTACTTCGCAATTACATTTTGAAATGTGTGCAGGACTTTATGGACACCCTGTATATGTAAAACAAAAAAAATTTTTTCTTTTCTTGATAGGGCATGTCAGATGATATTTTGGTCCCTTCTGCCTCATAGCCCTTGTGTTGTGCTTTATTTTATTAACACCTTTGCTGCTGGGTGGATTAACCTTGAACACATTCGCTGCTGGCATACGAATATATCAGGGCTTGAAAATTGTACATTTCCTGGTAAGCTTAATGAGATTTCCTGTAGTGCTGCAAGTTAACACAGCAGGCCAAAAACCTGCCCCACTTGTGATGTCACTCACAAACCCAAAACCAACAATTTTTTTCAGTGCTGACAGGAAGACTCAGTCCTCTGAGGGTTTGAACAGCTCTTTAGCGCAATTACCTGGGAGTTATGGGGTTGCTAAGACACGCTAAAAACAGGTTGTACCTGAAACTATGGGGGACGAATGTGTTAAGACCCACGTGAGCCACTTATTTGCCATAATTTTGCAACTCAATACTCACCAGCCAATTGTGCTAGAGAGCTGTTCAAACCCTGAAAAGATGCATTGAGTCTTCTAGTTTGCATTTAACAAAATTGGAAAAGTTTAAGATTTTGGGTGTTTTATGGGTGACATTGTAAGTGGGATAGGTTTAGGGATTTTTGGTACATGGCTCTGACACCAACCCCTAAAGGGAATTTTTTGACTCAAGTTTTTATTGGAAACTAAGCTTTAATCAAGAGTCTTTTCAGTCTTTGATTGCTTTTCTGGCATTTCTGTTTCAAAGGTTATGGCCTAAAAACAACAAATTAATTAATCATCGAGGAAGTTAATTAACACCTTTGCTGCCGGTAGTGTTGGACAAAATCCCTGATTTTCAGCATCTTTTAGCAACTCCATAACTTGCCAGGGAATTGTGCTAGAGAGCTGTTCAAACTCTCAGAAGACTCAGCGAGTCTTCAAGTCAGCACTAAAAAAAAATTTTTGGTTTCTTTTTTTTTCTGAGTGACATCATAAGTGGGTAGGTTTTTAGCCATTTTGGCTCAGGTTGCTGGCATTGGGCCCAAACCACTGGGTTCAATAGTTATGACATAAAAACAGCAAAGTAATTCATTAAACCCTAACTAGGTTATTAATTAATTTGTTGTTTTTAGGCCATAACTTTTGAACCAGAAACATGAGAAAACTGATCAAAGGCTCAAAAGACTCAGATTCTCGCCTAGTTTCTAATAAAGTCTTGAGCAAAATACTTCCATCTTATAGCTGGGCCCAGGGCCAGGTAACCTGAGCCAAAATAGCCAAAGACCAACCTGACTTATGACGTCACTCACAAAACACATAAACCCAAAAATTTTTTTCATTGCAGACTTGATTTGAGGCTTTGAACAGCTCTCTAGCAAGTTATGGAGTTGCAAAGTGGCATAAAAATAGCAGCTCATGTGGGATTTCTAGGTACGATATATTCATACAACGGCAGCAAATGTGTTAATTTGCGGTTTTTTTTACCATAACTTACAAACCAGAAACATAAGAAAGCCAATCAAACTCTCTAAAGACTTGTATTGTAGCCTAGTTTTCAACAAAAACTCGAGTCAAAAAATTGACGCTACATGGAAATACTGTATACAGTGGAAACCGCTAGAGCACCCTCAGGAATAGCAAAACCTGCTCTAATAAGCGGTTGCTCTTTTATCCGATGAGAACTTTTTGCAATAAAAATAGGGTGTCATTCACACTAGGGGTTCACCAATGCAGGTAAAATATCAGAGTACTGTATTTTATTGTCGTTGGGAGCACTGTATGCAGTATTGTTAAAAGAAAAGTTACTGTATTTTTGAAATATTTTTGTCATAATGTAATGCACAGTAGCTGTTGTGGTGGACCCTGTTCACTCTTGCCCCTCTTCAGCACAAACAAACTGGTTGATTTTTGATTGTTTAACTTCATTTGTGTGCAAGCCATGGTGCTGCTACACGTCTAACTGCTCTAATAAGCTAAGAATTTATGAGGAAAAAGATATGATCGTTGTTTTTTTTTCAGCCGAAACTGCTCAAATAAGCAGTTTGCTCTATAAACTGATGCTCTATTAAGCGGTTTCCACTGTATATATGCTGTATTGAAGATAATTGAAAAATAGTGGTGAGTAGTAAGTACATAGTGGATGATCAGGTTGAAGATCCAGGGTGTGACATTGGTGTATGCACACACAGATTCATGCAATTGCTATACATGTAGTATCATCAACAATATTAAATCCATACTTGGTATTGCACATATTCGTTGCCAAATCTCTGGCAATCACTGATATCAATTTCAGCCTGCTGTTGTTGGGCGTAAAAAAATAATAGATGCAATTAAGTAATTATTGTCAAATGTCACATATGTGTAAAATATTATAATTGTGAATGTGATGAAAGTATTGGGTACGATTAAAACTATCTAACGTAGCAGTGGTAATAATATCTTTGTTAAAACTAATGAGAAATTTAGCAAGTAGCAACTTACTAATTTTTTTATTTGCTGGTCAAGGAAGTTCAAAGAAACTATGACCAATGTTCTTGGCATGGGTGTTGGTTGGTCAGTGGAAACATGCCATACAACATGTAGGTGCCTAATTAACAAGTTTGATTTCCTGGTTGCAATCAGTTATTTTTACCAATGATCTTTCAAGCTTTGCAAGGCCAATATTTGCGACGTGCTACATTTTGTGTGTCAGGTTTTAGAGGATATTAATAATGCTGCGCTGGATAAAAGGTGAAAGTAAAGATCGAGAACCAGAAGTTTTTGAGAATGTGTCTTTGGGATTAAAAAAACTCTACAAAAAGAACCTGAGACCTCTTGAAGATGCATACAAGTTTCATGACTTTCATTCACCTGCTCTTCAAGATGCAGATTTTGATTCAAAACCAATGGTTCTTTTGGTTGGTCAATATTCCACTGGCAAAACTACATTTATTAGATATCTCTTGGAGCAGGACTTTCCTGGGATGAGAATAGGTCCAGAGCCTACGACTGACTGTTTCATAGCAATTATGCATGGTGATCAGGATAAAACTACTGGTGTGATCAACGAAGGTGTTATTCCAGGAAATGCATTGGTTGTAGATACCAGCAAGCCCTTTACTGCCTTGTCATCATTTGGCAATGCATTTTTATCTCGATTGCAATGCTCCATGTTAAAAAATCAAGTGCTGCAAAGCATCAGCATAATTGACACCCCAGGAATTTTATCTGGTGAAAAGCAGAGAGTGAATAGAGGATATGATTTCTCAAAGGTAAGCCACCATCCATATTTACACTTGCTATACTAGCCTAGGCATATCTTCACATACTTTGTATTTGCAGGACACATAGCAGGCTGTGTACCAATATAGATCTGGCATGTATTGGATACCAGCTATGATCCTTTCTTGAAACTACATTCAACTGTATTTGCAAACTTTGAAGAGAAATAGCAGATTTAGCAAATGAGGTCATTATTTGGGCTTGAATTGTAAGGTGTTTTATGAAACTGGCATAAACATGTTAAATTTTCAAAACTGCCTAGCATCAAACTTCTTTTTTGGGAAAAACACCCATTATCCAAAGTGTTAGCTCATGCTATTTTTGTTTCATTCATTATAAGTTATTTTGAAGTGGTGGTGTCTTGTCAGCCCCATTTATTGAAGAAAAATTAACATTTTAGAAAAACACAAACTGTTAGATGAAAATCAGTCGTTTCCAACCTTATTGTGAATGTGGTACACTTTGCAACTCGTTTTTATCTCATAGCACATCAAAGAACTAACAGTTAAACATTCTCATATGAAAAGTTAGCTTAAAATTTGTGTAAGTTCTTATCTATAGTATAGTTTCAACAAAGTCGTTCTCAGTTTTGGAAATTCCATAGCATACCTGGGACTGTCTCAAAGCACATTTCTTGGAAACTTTCCAAGAAAGCACTGATCCAAGCAACTAAAACATAAATTCACATAGTTTGAGAATGCAGATCAAATCAGTTGATTGCATACTTCTTAAAACATGTATCATCTTGTTGCATACAAATCTTAAATCCCAAATCAAATTCCATGTAACATTAGGCATGCAGCTTAATATAATACATTGAATTATTGCATAAGATATTTTGTTTTAGATGCCACCTTCGTTTGTTTAATTGCATATTTTCTTGAGTGAAATGTTTATAAAACAAAGGCAATGAATCATTTGGCAATCTGCAGTGAGACTAAAAAAACATCTGCCAATGCAATGCCGTAACTTAATCAGGCCTGTGAAATTTATAGTCAGTCTTGTTGCAAAAAAAAACTGACAAAGATTGCAGTTGCTCACATTTCCTTAGTGTTGCTTCACTTCCAATTGAAAATGAATGAGATCAATCGAAAATGTTTTGAAATAAAGCAGTAATAGTATTGTAGAACCTTTTTATTTTTGAATAAGTTATTTAGTTATGTATTTGTGTGTTGTTGATGTTAGTATCTGATGAGCATGCACAGGTGTGCTCTGACATGAAATCCAAGACATATGCAAGAGGTTTTCCTAATAAGCATCAATCACTCAAAACAACAGTTCTGTATGAACCAACCAAGTAAAGTGTCAGAAGATCCACTATTTTAAATGAGGTACATCACTGAAACCAAAAAAGCTTGGCTTCAGCTTGAATTAAAGATAATGGCCATGTTAACACATTTGTAGCTGGCCAAGTTACGCTAAGAGGTGTAATTTGCCCATATAGGCCAAAAAAACATTATGGCCAAAAAAACATGAAATTGGTAATTTTACCCCAACTCTTGAACCAGAAATGCTTGAAAGCTGATGTAAGGCTCAAAAGGCTCAGAATTTAGCCTAGTTTCCAATAAAAACTGGAGTGAAATACTTCCATGTAGCGGTTGGACCCAGGGCCAGATAACCTGAGTGAAAATGGCCAAAAACCTACCCCACTTGTGACGCCACCCACAAAAATCCTGAAACCCAAAACCAAAAAATTTTTTTCACTGCCAACTGGAAGACTGTCTGAGTCTTCAGTGTTTGGGTAGCTCTCTAACACAATCAACTGGTGAGTAATGGAGTTGCAAAGTGACACAAAATTAGCGTCAATGCGTGATTTCAAAGTTCAATACTCGTACACTGGCTCCAAATGTTTTAACCCTTTAACGACCTCGCAATGTTTTGGCCACAAATTGCCAGCTGCTAGAGCTAGAGAGCTGTTCAAACCCTCTACGGATTCAGCAAGTCTTCTAGTCAAAATCGAAAAAAACATTTTTCGGTTTCGGTGGGGGGGTTTCTGCAGGTGACGTAACAAAGAGTACATGTTTTGGAAATTTTGGCCATCTTTGGCCGGCCCTGGACCCTAACCCATTGATCCATTCTTTTGGCTCAAAGTTTTGTTGAAAACTAAGTGAAAATCCGTGTCTACAGAGCCCTTGATTGACTTGTTAGCACATCTGTAGCCAAAATTATGGGTCAAAAACTCAGTTTTTGGCCTAATTCCAAACTTCTCAGAAAAGGCATAATTTGCCCTTGCAGGGCAAAGTTTGGCCAGCCATAAGTCGGCAGCAGATTGAGCTAGAGAGCTGTTCAATCCCTGTAATGACTCGTGGCATCGTGTTGTTTAGATTAAAACATTTTTTTTTTATTTGGATGGGGGGTTTCGGGCCAATTAGATCATGATGGGGGTATGATTTTTGGTTAATTATATGACGTCATCATCCGATCCCATGCGCCAATATTTTGGCTCGCAGTATTATTGGAATCTAGGCTAAAATACACATATTTAGAGCCCTTGATCAAGTTTCTAGTGTTTCTGGTTGAAAAGTTATGCCAAAAATATTCCAAATATGTCAGGAATATCCCAGGGGATTAGCAGGGATTGGTGGGGATTTCCCTAATTAATATTCTACCATTTTTGCTGTAACTTATCAACTAGAAACGTTAGAATGTCCATCAAACCCTCTAAAAGCTCGTACTATAGCCTAGAATGCATTTAAATTTCGTGCGGTTTCGCGCCGCTGATCCTGCTCGATTCACACACTCCCACGGGACTGATGAAATTGATGAAAAGGGGTGTTTTCCCCACAGACTGGGGTTTGTGGGCGCAGAAATTTTTCCCAATTTTTGTTTTTTTGTCCATAATTTCAGCTACAGTTATGCTAGAAAGTCATTCAAGGGCTCTAAAGATGCAGATTTTGGCCTAGTTTCCAAAAAAATCTTGAGCCAAAATAATGGCCCAATGGGTTGGGGCCCAGGGCTGGCCAAAGGTGGCCAAAAATAGCAAAAACACCTCCACTTGTGGCGGTCCCCCCAGAGAACCCCAAACCGAAAACAAAAATTTTTTTTTGATTTGACTAGAAGACTTGCTGAATCCGTAGAGGGTTTGAACAGCTCTCTAGCTCTAGCGGCTGGCGATTCATGGCCAAAAAATTGCGAGCCATTTTATTGGCTCGCACAGTCGTCAAAGGGTTAAGGGTGCACTCTACCACTGAGCTATGAGGTCAAGCAATCACAGACGAATTTGATATGATTTACCACTGTGCATTGTCACTCTTGGTTTAAACTTACAATGACATCTACATCTAGTGTCATAACTCTCATGATTTCAACAGCAAACAGCCAAATAACAAAGTAGCATCCCTGTGTACTTACTTTGCCATACACATGTTCCAGATTTCAAAATAACTAGACAATTTTGTGTATATACTAGTAATATAATTTCAGAAAAACTATTATTTATACTGGACCTTTGCTTGAAGTCAGAGATCCTGACACCAGTTGTGAAAAATTGTAACTACCTTTTTTGCACAAAACGAATGCCCGGCTGAACACAACATTATTCCTGACTGTGCAATGCCATGATATATCAGTTCATAACATGAAATTTGAAGATGTCCCTTAAAGCTAGGATTTTTGACAAGAAGTGATATGAAAAAGACAAAGTTTCTGCCAGTGGTTGCAAACAACAAATTGCTAAAGCGTTGAATGAAAAAAAATTACTTGCTGTACTAAGAAACAAGTCAATGTTTGAGATAGTAGGTGGCGTTTTTCTATATGTGCAATCAAAAGACTGTGTCTTCCTTTCATTTTTGCACTGTCTTCGAGAATGTGTTGTCTTGGGTGCTTGCTCTTTCAAACTCTTATATTCTAAACTTTTGATCTGTTTGGCTTGCAATCTCAATGTTTTACATTTATTAAGTGGTTTGAAAGCTGAAAGAGTTAAAATAATGTAATCCATTTTTTGTCTTGCGATGATTTGGCTGGTTTATTTGACAAGCAATTACAGTATTTCCTCATGTTTGATTGTAGGATGTGAACTTTGAATCAAAACTGACAATTTAATAGTTTGATTTTACCCATATAAATAATAGACTTTGTGTATTCACATTATATATGTTTTTGCTGTAGGTCCTAACATGGCTTGCTGAAAGAGTGGATCGCATTATTCTTCTATTTGATGCTCATAAACTTGACATTTCTGATGAGTTTCATGAGGCTCTTAATGCAGTAAAGATGTTTGACTCAAAGATTCGCGTGGTCTTAAATAAGGCTGATCAAGTGAGCACCCAGCAGTTAATGAGAGTGTATGGTGCACTAATGTGGTCATTGGGAAAGGTAAGCATAAAACTTACTTTGCAAGAAATGTAATATCTTTGTATTGCTAACACTAAGTAGTCAGTAGTAATGTAAGGCATTAGTAATCTTGTCTGTTACAGAGTGTTTCTGTTACAATACAAATCCTTTCTGTTATGTTTTACTTTAAAGAGATGGGATGAAAAAAAATTAAAATTTGTATGGTGTAATCATAAGCAAATGAAAGATATGTCAGTACATTTCATGTGATAATACCCAATTCACTCCAAACTTATGTTTTTGACACATGGTGTGTCAGTCTTGAAAGAAGATAGTCATTGTTGAAGTTTTCTCTATGCTACCATTGGCAAAATGTTACAGTAATGCACATGCAATAAATGGTCTTCGTTATCCTTATAATTCTGTGTAATGTGATGTTTGAGACTTTTTATGGGTATGCTTTGTTACAATGGATGTGAAACAGCAGGATACATATTTGCTGCATGTATGGTGAATGGTTTCTGTTATTTGGGTGCCAAATTGATGCTAGTGGAGGGTATGAACCAGTGGAAACAGCTAGAACAAGACTTAGATGGATGAAATTCAGAGAATGCGGGGAATTTTTATATGGGAAAAAGTTCTCACTGAATATGAAAGAAAGGGTCTATCGGACATGTGTGAGATCAGCTATGCTGTACGGCAGTGAAACATGGTGTTTGAGGGAAAATCAGACGTCAATTCTGAGGTGAATAGAGAGAGCTATGGTAATGAGCAATGTGTGGCATGAAACTGATGGACAAAAAGAACACTGATGAATTGATGAACATGCTGGGATTAAGAGACACTATGGAAAATCTGGCAAAAGCAAGCAGGGTGTGATGGTATAGACATGTTTTGAGGAAAGGTGAGAATGATGCTCTAAGAAAGGCCTGAGTTTTAAAATTGAGGGTCAGAGAAAATGGAGACGACCATGAAAGCATAGAGGAGGCAAGCGGAAGAGGGGATTAGAGGGATAGGGTTGCAAAAAGAAGACGCCCTTTGTCATACAAGATGTATAAAGTTAATCCGTGGCAGAAATGAAGTAAATCCAGCCACCCCCGTTTAATGAGGACAAAACTGGATGAGTTGTGTCTTTTGCTGGTGCACTAATTGCTTTCATTTTATTTGAAAACAATCTGTTGATTATTTCACTTGAACATTTTTATAGCCACACCGATTTATGTGTCTAAATTCTGGTATCTAATGCTGTGATACCAATTTATTGAAGGTGATAACAACTCCTGAGGTTGTCAGAGTTTACATTGGGTCGTTTTGGGATCAACCTTTGCTTTATGATGAGAACAGAATCTTGTTTGAAGCAGAACGAAACGATCTCTTTGAAGACATACAAAGTTTACCCCGAAATGCAGCTTTGAGAAAGCTCAATGATCTCATCAAAAGAGCCAGACTTGCAAAGGTGATTATGGTTCGCTATGCACTGCTGACTAATTGTGTTGGCAGCAACATAAAAACTGCGATAAGTAAGCAAACCTAGTTTTACAAATGCATCGTTGAACAAAAGCATGTATACCAATTGTTTCTAATAATGGCATTAAATGTTATTATGCTGAATATCTTTTTTAGTTGATTGGAGGAAAGTATAGCACCATGTAGCCATGTACTCTTTGCACCGTTATTGATAAGTTTGCAAAAATTTCTTGGGCGTTGTCAAATAAGAACCATAGAAATTTAAAACTTTGTTTCTGAAGACATCAGTTAAGGGATTTCACAAGTGTCTATGGCAGGGTTGCGGAGTCAGAGGTAAAATGTCCGACTCCAACTCCGGCCTTTCCAAATTTCCGACTCCGGCCTTTCCAAATTTCCGACTCCGACCTTTCCAAAATTTCCGACTCCTTGACATAAAGTGAATAAAGTTTGGCTGTCAAGAATTTTGTAGCAACAAACACTCAATGGAAATCGCGGTACAAAGCAAGAATTCTCTGTTTCGACAAAAGTTTCATAAGAAATTGTACCATTTCAACAGGAATTCCCAACTTAGGAGTGTGATGTAAGAAATGATCTAATTGGACTTTCGGAGTCGGACAAAAAAATCCGTCTCCTAGTGTTGTTAGGAATCCGACTCTACTCCGCAAACCTGGTCAAAGGTGCAAAAAGTCGATTCTAGTTCTTTCAAGCTTCTGTTTAGTTCAAAGCGAAATGTAGTTTTTACAATAGAAGGTTAGCAAATTTGCATGGTGCAATCTTTTTTACACTGATTTTTTTTTGCCTGAATGATTTTTTGATAAACATTGACATGAAACTGTTTCAAGAAGTCATATGTGTAAGCATAAGAGAAATCATAAATCCAGTGCAAGGTTTTTGTCATGGTTAAACTTACAATAATCAACAAATTGAATAGTGATACACAAGTGTTTCTAATATGCTACGATAGTCAAAAGCAAGCAGTGAGTGTGCAGTTCATCGTTACTGTGCTAATATTTTATCGTTAGTTTGACTTTAATCCTCACACAATAGTCGTGAACGTTAATCATAGCTGATTAGTGGGCAGTGCCGTCAAGCAAAGATAAAAGAATGTATGATAGTTTCGAATGTTTTCCTATAAAATCCCTGGTGAGAGATGCTATGTCGCCTGCATTTGGTGAGTTGTGGTCACTCACTGACAGTGTTGAAGTAATTGTTCATAAATTTTTTATCATTTCCGAAAACAGGACTACAATCTCATATTTGTGACCAATAGATATGATCGCACATCAACAGCAAAGTAGTGTAAAATGTTAAACATGGTTTTATATGGCCTACTTCTGATTTATGATTATCCGAGTTTGTTAATCACATAAACCACCATGATTTGCTGATTACCAGATCACTGCGTTCAGTGCTTGCTGTGTAACTCAAACTTATTTGAAGATCGGTGTTTAGACTTAACAGTTGAAGGCACAAAGATAAAATAAACATTTCGCCATAGCAGTTGCCCCTCATGTGGATAAGTCAGGTTTGACGTTTTGTTGAATCTTGCTCAAGACATTAAAGCACGTGCTGCGTTTTACCTTTTATTAAGTATTAACAACGAAATGGTACAGAACAAAGAATACTCGCTTTCATAGTTACATTCGCTACGCAAGTAACCATGTATTGCAGAACATGACACAAAAACGCTTGAACTTCTTGCTGCAGCTGACTGCTGCAAAACAAATGTAAAAAAACTTTATGTTCTGGACATATTAAGACCGGAAGAAATGTTTCTTGCAGCAATGCACCAGACTATTGAATATTTATTCCTTGAATCATTAACTAGAATCACACTACTTCCTTTGAAGTGTTAAAGCAGTCTTTTCTCATTTTTTAAAGGTTCACGCCTACATCATCAGCTATTTGCATGACAACATGCCATCTATGTTTGGTAAAGAGAAAGCAAAAAACAAGCTAATTCAGGATTTGGACAAGATTTTTGCAGAGCTTTCTAACAAACATCAAATATCCATAGGTATAGTTGTTGTGGCTAGTTTTAGATGATGCCGACAAGTCTGCGGATAATCATGCCCTGCTTCATAGCGTTTATGGTTTTAACTTGTTTGAGCCCTCTACTCCTGCTGTTGTATTCCTGCAAACTTATCTTCGCTATTTCGGGACATTTTCCAAAAGCTGTATTTTGCCACCATGAATTTATTTTTTTGTATTTTTATTATAGATTTTAAATGTGTTTTCTTTAAAGTTTCGTGATACAAAATTGATGCATTTCAATGGATTTTGCCTTTGCAGAATTCCATTTATTTTACTGATTAAAATGTTCATGGAATGAATTTTATCGTGCTGAGTATTGCGAGCGGTGTGCTGTTTGCAGGTGATTTCCCGAAAGTTGATGAAATGAGGAAGAGTTTAAAGTTAGCAGACTTCACCAAATTTCGTTCTCTCAGTGCATCAATGATACAGAAGGTAGGAATACATTGTTTAACTGAACAGTGAAAATATGCTAAGTGCGTGCAAAAGATATTGCACCCCGACGGAAGTCCGATGAAATGCCGTTCAGGAAACGATGACGTTAGTCTCAAAGGAAAAAGAATTTACAAGCAAGGCAACGAAAAGTTTCGTGTGTGAATAAATTGCTTGTAGGCCCACGCTTACTTTTCATTGTCCAATATTGATAAGGAATGTGGTAAAACCAGACTTGGACAGCTAGAATTGTTTTAGCTTTTTTAAGTTAGATCAGAATTAAAATTAAAGCTGACTTAGTTGCCACAAACTAGATTGGAATGAAAATTAGCAGAATTGCGAAAAACAGAAATTGAATTAAATTCAAATTAGCCTAGAATCACATTAATCATACCTTGAAGCAAGTTTAATTTAAGCTCAATCCATGCCCAATTCCGGATTCATTCTGATAAGCATGAGAATAGCAAAGATTCCTGTGAATGGATAGGCAATGTGACGTAATAATAACCATTGATAAGGCCACATACAGTACTTGTGCTGCAGCTGTGAATGAGAAAAGAAATTGATCGAGTTTTTACTGTCTTCGCTGCTTGAGTGATGGGATAGCGATATGGCACTTGTGACCATTTTTTGCACTTTCCATGCACAAGGGTTCTTTCCCGTTTCATCTTTGAAATATGCCGTTGGAAAAATTAGCATTTTTGGCAAAACCGGAAATTAGATTAGAACTAAAATTAGAGCATTGAAGCTTATAGCAAAATTAGATTAGAATTACCGTCATTTCGCTCTAATTAATCAAATTAGAAAACTAGAATTATCTACGTAGTTGTCCAAGTCTGGGTGAAACTAGTGCTTGAAGCCTATGTGTTCGAAGGTTAGTTTAATTTCGCCTGAGTTGTTCTTACGGGGAGTAATGCGTATTTTGCAAATTGCAGTGAAAACGGCCATCTAGCAAGCAGCAGAAATATCTGTTTTCGAATATCTTAGTAGATAATGTGACCAGCCTAGAAAATTTCGATGTCATCTTCACACTGTCAAGATAATGATGGGCTGTCATTGGTTGCACTTGAACTTAAGTAACATTGAATCATATCGATAGCGCTTGAACACCAACTAAGTCAGGAATCCGTAATTCGTTTGCTGTCACACAATTGCTTTATGTGTGCTGGCAGGTGACATTGTTAAAATTATTTAGTGGTTGCTACGAGATAATCTAGTTCAACCTTCAGAATTGTTCACAGTGTTTTTGTGTATAAATTGAGACGCAAACGATTCGAAACTGTTAGTTTCTGAAAGAGATTTAACCATTTATAGGAGGAAGGAAGTTCGTCAGTATTTGCCAGCCTATCGCCACCATTAAAAATTTACCAGTTTCTACTGTGTTCATATCGAGCTTACTATCAAGCAATTTGAAACATTTAAATTTTGAGACATTTCAAATTATTTGTCAAAAATTTTCGCTAGAAAAAAGCAAGCTATTAATCCGTGATTCAAATCATTAATTAGGATAAATCCAACTCTTTGGCTATTTTGAATGGAAATTTGTAGTTTTCCCATAAAATCAGTACCTTTTATATGCCAACCTGTAATACATAAGTAACTAGGAGATGGCATAAACATTTCTTTTCGGAAAACCATAACTGCGGGTCGAAATTCATGAATTCTGAGGGAAACCACTCCAATCGTTCCAGCAATTGTTGGCGAAAACACCGTAAAAGTGCAACTGTAAAAGCTCGAAGCGGCTTTTGGTGAGCCAAGATTCACTTCCGTCGGATCTACTCGCTCGCATCAATTGCCGAAACTTAGCTGCAACCCTTTGCCGGTCATTGGTGATGTGTGAAATAAGTGCTCAGTTTAACTACGCTTTATGTGATTAAAGTACTTCAGTTAAAAAAAATTATTTGTTGTACCATGATTTTGCAGGTGTGGATTTGTTGATTGATGTCCTTGTAGTTAAGCGTTGTTATATCAGATAAGAAGTTCATAACCTTTCTAAGTATTAATATTTTTTCTATCAACTTGATCACTCTGCCACATCTAACCCAGGTTCTTGTTAGTGTGAACGAGATATTTATAGCTACTTTCTGGGTGGTGTATGCACAGCTTATGTCCACGAACAGGAAGTTATACTTACACCTTTGTTACTTCCTTGTTGCTGTTACACTTTGGCGAATAATGCAGTTAGTTCAATACATCCTACATTAACTTTTGTGAGGAAGTTGTTTCTCAAAAAACATTTCTACCAAACTTCCAGACGATCTAAGTCGCTGCTAAGAAGACTAACGAATGTAAAACGTAGATTTATCAATTTGTCCCCTCATTTCCCTCAGGTCTGAATGTCACAATATGTAGTGCGCAACAAATATTTCTTTCCTACGATTGTTTTTTGGCAACTGCTTGTGTTTAGCGATGTTACATGACTTGTCTTTAAGTCGGCATAAATGTGATGTGTGTTACACCCTGAGTAAAGGCAGTGAAGTAAGTCAGAGTAATTTTCCTGTTCCTGTGCAAAGGACAGTAATTTTTTCAAACAAGTTGTATCTCGATTTTTTAGTATCGAGCTATTACGAATATCCGTGGTCTGATACTGTGTTGCTGTCGTGGATATGCGAAACGTTACTTTAGCCTAAGACGTGGAACGCTTGAGGAAACACTTGCATTTAAGCACTATAATGTGCATTGTGTACTGTATACATAAAAGTACCCTTTTGGAAATCCTTGCACAGGTATGAAGCAACGCATTCACAGAATATGTAAACTAGTTGTGGGCCTTATGAATTGAGTTGTGTGCAGTGGAGAGCTATGTGCGTCTGTCCATATTATGCATTATTTTTAAAGCCACAACAGTGACCTACACCAAGCGAATCGATCGCAATTTATTGCGTAAGGAAACTAGTTTCGTGTGTTACACATCTTCAGTCCTGCGCAAAAGTCGACATATGAGACAAAAGAAAAAATTACGCACTTTTGCTAAGATCAAAACTCAAGATCACAAAAATTGAAGATTAGAAATTTTTTTTACAATTGTAACTCCTCCACTAAACACAGCTACAACACTATTCAACGAACACAGATCGCAACGGCCATTAGGCACTTCTGACTGACAAAACATACTCATCGCGTTTCGCGTGGTTTTTGTGACAGGCGCTCACGTGGTTTGCAACAGACCGTAACGTGCCGCGGAAAAAAGTCAAGCAAGCCAACTCTAGCTAGTTCGGGCGGTACAGTGAAAAAGTTTACACTGCAGTTGTGGTACAATGAACTATTCAGTTTTTTCATGCTAAAAATTTCAAGCAACAATTCGTAAGTTATTCCTTGTCTCTCAGTTTTTTAATTGATGTCCACTTCACTTCAGTGGGAGCACCAGCGGCTGGGATTCGCCTCTTCTTATCGAAAGCAACGATTCAGACTCTAGCTTTGCAGCCGGCTGTATGAGGAATCTCCTGCCTGGTTCTGCTCCCATCTCCTTGCAATGATTCAGCTTGTACTTATCATTCAGCATTATTTGTAAAGCCACAATAGTGACCCACACCAAG
>Ga0210059_1008014_pt1 | contig 16750 bp, 20 predicted proteins | sample Ectturendosymbi2_FD_188042 | JGI IMG/M metagenome (GOLD analysis project Ga0210059, IMG submission 188042) | Ecteinascidia turbinata endosymbiont from Florida, USA - Sample 2 (SPAdes) (version 2) | ecosystem: Host-associated > Tunicates > Ascidians > Unclassified | place: Key West, Florida...
ACCCCACGATGTCCCCTCGCTCCAACGCTTACTAGGCATGACCAAATATCTGTCGCAGTACATTCCTAACGAATCCACCATCACTGCTCCCCTTCGGACCCTCTTAAAGAAAGGAAGCGATTGGAAGTGGACTGCATCACATGACCAAGCAATATTAGAGATAAAGAACGCGTTGGTACATGCACCAGTGCTGTTTTTTTTACCCTACCAAACCTGTCATACAGTTGGATTCCTTGTGTTCTGGCCTGGGTGCTTCCCTGATTCAAGATAGTCGTCCTATTGCTTATGCATCCCGGTCCATGTCAGCTGCTGAGGTGAATTACGCTCAAATTGAGAAAGAGATGCTTTCGATCGTTTTTGCAGTGGAAAAATTTCACCAATATGTTTTTGGCAAAGAAGCCATCAATGTGGAATCTGATCACGAGCCAATAGAGTCGATCATGAAGAAACCATTGAACAAAGCACCGCCCCACCTTCAGCACTTGATGCTAGGAATGCAGCCGTATGACCTGAGGATTAACTATGTTCCTGGTAAATTTATGTATGTCGCTGACACGCTCTCGCGTGCTTATTTGCCTGGAACATCGGATTCTGACGTTGGTGACGAGCTATGCTTCGTCATACACTCAGCAACTTCCAGTAGGCCCTGTGAACTGGGCCAACATTCGTCAAGCTACTGGGAAAGACCTTGCCCTGCAGAGGGTTAAAAAATACTCTAACCGGATGGCCTGAAACTCACAAAAATGTTCCTTGTGATGTACGGAGTTATTGGCCTTCCAGAGACACTTTACATCCAGCTGATGGGATTGTTTTTGACTCTGATCGCATTGTGATTCCTGTAAGCCTCCGGTCGCACATGCTGAACCTGATTCACGAATCGCATTTTGGGATGGAAAAGTGCAAGGCCAAAGCTAGACAGCTTGTTTATTAGCCCCGAATGACAGCCGATATTGAACGCACTATTTCTGCTTGTGATACTTGTGCTAACTTTCAGCGGGAACCCATGATACCTTACTCTATTCTGACTAACCGCTTTGAGAAAGTTGCCATGGACATCATGACTTGGTGCGGCCAAAATTATCTTGTGTTGGTTGACTATTACTCCAAATATCCTGAATTATTGCCCTAATTATGATGTCACATAAGGGTCAGAGGTGTACGCAGTCTGAAATTTTTGACTCCGCTCCTGTTTCGGCTGAGTATACTCCAACACATTTCAAATTTTTGGACTCCGACTCCTGCTCAAACTCCAAAGTGAATTATCTAAACTTTTGGTAGTGTCTAAACGACCGTATCCGGTTTTCGCATTAAAAAGATTAAAAAACGAATCAAATGAATTTGCTGATCGCTACAATACATGTCAGTTACTTCTCAGATAAAGGATTAAGGTGGCCATAAGTTTTTTTACCCTATATCCCAACCAGGCCTTAAGTGCAAACCCTAACCATCAACATTAAACGCTAATCCTGAACCCTAACCATAGACACTAACACTGAACCCTACAGCTGTAAGCACACGGCATGCATCCTGCGGTGGTTTACAGGATCCGGATTTTGGAGTCCAATCCGGCCGGATATTCGGAATTTTTTGGATTTGCATTGGATATCGTTTCCTCCTCAACCGGATTATCCAAATGAAATAAATTGTGACCATAGTAAAAACTTGAAATGGATTAATAGTTTTATGAAGAAAAAATACATTATTTCAAAATGGTATTGGTTCAAATTTATTTTTCTATATTATCTCGTTTCAGTGCAATATTCCCTACCGCTCGGGATCCTAACTATCAGGCTGAGGAAGAGAACATCTCAACTTTCAAGCAACATGCAGTGTAGTTTGGAACTGTTAGAAGATGAAAATGATTCTATTGTTTTGTAATGATGCAGCCCACCGTTGTTCAGACGAATCTTGTTTCATCTTTGAAATGCAATTGCTAGTAGATCATAGTAAAATAATGGTGTATAAGGCATTACTAAAACGTTTTTTCAGCGTTGAAGTTGAACCAAGTACCAGTTTCTGTCTGAGCAGCATAGCTGACTAGTAGTCTAACTCGAAGTTGCCTTACTTAAAAGTTAAGTAATAAGCATGGTGAAAATGTATTGACTTCTTGAAATGGGAAATCAGTTTTGAAAGAGGTTGAAAAGAAAAAGCGATGTAGGTTAACATTGAATAAGTGATTCATTGCATTGCTAAAAATAATGAACACTGTGGTCATAAAATTTTGTGCTCTCTTTGTCACTGTTGAAATAGCGTACTGTACAATGGCTGTTTTTATTGCAAGTAGTCCAGCAGGTGCACACATTTTGGCTAGTTGTAGAAGTAAGCAATTGTTTGATTTGGATATCCATTAGAATATATATGAGAATTGTGCACAGCTATAACATCCAGTACAATTTAGAAAAAGATTTGTGCATTTCTTGTCAACATCTAGCCTATCATGATCCGATTGTGGTGGGTAGTTAACCATCCATGTGTTGAGTTCGTCTTGGCTCCTCAACATGAAACGTCTTGTGATTCTGAAATAACAACGAAACAAGACTTCGATTACTGGAGAAAAATAATTTAAGAAAGCAACTTAGAAGTCTACCTACGAATTCACGACAAGTCGAACGAAGCTGAAAATTAAACAAAGACTGAAGACATTAACTCTTTAAAACATTGTCATGTGTACCTATCTAATGTATTGCGGATTTGTACTTTGCACATATATTGCAAGTCACACCTAGGAAGAGAGTAACCCACAAGATATCAGAAATCATTTACATTAATAAGTGACTCCGGTTTGTAAGTAAGATTTCCGATTCAAACAGATAAAAACGAGCAACAACGGAAAATATTCCGGATTACGGTTTAAACCATAAAGAAACTACTGGCGATTCTGGAAAATTATTATTCAAAGAAAAATGACGTACGATGACGACGTAATCACGCGATTAACGCGTGACCGCTAGGGTCATGAGATAGAATCAACCAATGAAAATGCGTGACAAAATTGATAAATACCTGTGTCCTTGCTATGTTCAGTCAGTTGAAGTCGTGGGCAAACCAGTCTCAACACCTAAATAGTTGGCGAACGAGTGGGGTCTAGTGATCTAGGACATGCTTGTAGCCAACAAACACCCCAGAACAGTTAGACTTACGGAGATACCGAGGTCTTAACCAATTTTCAGGCAGGTCGTGTTACCACTGCCCAATAGGAGGGGTTACTCTCTCTCTCCGTGAAAGAATAGAATTCGCATTAACCTCTGTCACCTGTAGTAATGCCTGTGTATGTTGATGCACATTATAAACCCCTGTTGTGATAAATGTCGCAGTGCTTAACGTTGTATTAATAAAACCATGAGTGAATACAATCCTGTTGTGATAAACTGAGCGGGTCGAGCGAAACTGGCGGGTCTAAGTTTCTTAATTGTTAACTTGGGCGTGCCTTGGGCACTCCGGCCAAATTCACCAGTGCCCTCGCGGAGTTGTCCTAAACGTGTGCTGTTCTTCTTCTTTAGAAGGGAACTGCCATACAAAAAATGGTGCCACCAGTGAGGTAGTGCCTAGCTTAAAAGGGTACTATCTCAGCTCGACTTCTTTTCTAACAGAATTAAGCGATTCTAATTTAATTTGATCAGCTTAACATGTATACCTAACCAAATGGAACCACCATGTTCGGCTTTTTCTTTTGATGGAGGGAGAGTGGAGCCACTAAAAAACTTTTTCGTGCCTTTACCAATAACCTGCCATGCTCTTGGAAATGAAACTTAGTGCAGAAGATAGGAAATCTAGACAGAACAAAGCCGTGTATGATGAAAACAGAGACAGAAAAGGTGTGACTGACATTGGAGTATAAAAGTCACTAGAACAGCCGTCTATTAGCGAGATTTATAGTATCAAGGAAACAAGTGGTAAGTTTGTGAATTTCTGTTTTGTTTTTCAGATTGTCATAGGTATATGAGGTGACGCATAAAATGTCAATAGAGATACATGACAAATGTTTTAGGGCAATACGATCTTCACGTTTTAACTGGGTTCAAAATCCAGCAGTAATGTTAGATAAAAAATTACAAACTATTGGTTTAAACTTGGACTATCTTAAAAAGATCCTGGATTGTTTGGGGTATGTCGAAAACAGCTGTATAGAAGGTTAAACAAACGATGTTAAAGATTACTAGATTTCATTGTTCCAGCACATTTTATTGGCCAAATAGAGGTTATGTGGTACATGTTGAAAGGTAAGCCCAGGAATGAACAAACGTATGAGCAGATAAAATGAGCCATAACAACACCACCGTTTAGAAAAAGACTCGTACCTAGAACGACCGTCGAGAATTCTGTTGTTAACGCCACATTGAAACTCTTAAAGAGTAATAACCCTACTAGTAAATCCCTTAGCGATCTAAGACAATTGGAAAAAGAAAATAGGATACTCCCAACACTGGGAGACAAGGTTTAAAGGGAAAAGGAGCCTAACTATTGTATTAAAAGAAAAATTGGCGGTAGTAAGATTACAGTTAGATGTTTTTAAAGGAGAGACTATTTTGTGTAATAAACTTAAAAAGAGCCTTATCAGAAAATTTCAAATAAGATAAATTCTATAAATGTCGCAAACTTATAGAAATGAGGAATAAAGCTTATTTTTAATGGCAACTAGGTATTATTTGGGAGATATTATTTAATAAAAAGACTAAGAAAGGAAAGTCATACATTACTAGAAATTATGTTGTAGGGAGAAGCAGTTACTAGGATTGATACGAATGCTTGATATTACATAATGTGTTTCTTAAAATATTTTTAATGTTTAAATAGGCATTTATGGTTTTCTGTTTGGATTACGAGTTGAGCTACGACCTGAAATTGTTTATTTATGTGAGAAATATATATCAATTGTTCTTTCAACCCTCTTCTTTTTATAATTGTTATCTTACGTTCGTAAGTTTGCCAATGTTCTTTCCAGTAACATTAGGATTGAAAGATAACATTGTAACTAAATGATAAAAATGACCAATGTGCAGGAAAAATGCTTGCACGTTCTTCATGATCTGCGCTGTAATTGGGTACAAGATCCAGAAGCAGTATTGAGTGAGGCATTAAAAACCATTGGTTTAGACTCCGACTACTTGAAGACCAATCCAGAATTATTTGAAATCTATCGCAAACAGCTACACCGACGTTTGAAGACACAATATCATCCTTTGTTAGCTCTTCTCGTTCCGTCCCATTTCATTTGGCAAGTCAATACAATGTGGATCATGATATAGCAGAGGTCAACTGATGATCAAACTTATGAACAGGTGCGAAAAGCAATATTAACCCCCCAACGCAATGACGAATACGATTACGAAACGGCTATGAAGGGACCAAAGAGAATCGGCCCACTTAAAGAAGGTCCAGATACGCTGTGTATGTTAGAACATGAACTTATTCAATCTGAGTTTCATCCAACACCCGAGCAGATAGAAGAATTTTATAAGAACGTTTGTGTCCGTAAACCTTATTTGTAAGCTTTAACCTATTAAGAAACTTGGTCAATTAATTGTGTTGACAGAACTTTAAAATAAGGGTAACATTGGTAGAGGGTGTCATGGTAAACAATAAAAATTTTTTGTTTAGAGTAATTTGAGTTATTTACAATTAAAATGACAGTAAAAGCCACCAAAAATTGTATAGAAGGACTGATCGCTAAAGGTGTTGATGTTTCTGATGTTGTTGTATTGACTCCGACTATCTGGTTGGATAACTGTCCGCAAAGTCTTCAAAGAAACTGTGCTAGCCAAGTTGAAACAACAAGCTCAAGTGCGGAGAACTGGTTTGCGAGTCTTTTGGAGTGCATTGATATGACAGAAGCTGAACTAGATGTTATGTTAACAGAGTCAGAATAAGACAATTTGTTGCCTGACCCAATAGACTGCATTGTGCAAGCCATTAACTCTATACGTTTCGATTGGCCTCAATGGCCCATACTGAGATTGCAGAATCAATTGCAGACCAAAGATCTAAAGATAGATGTTTTAGGACAAAATCCTTTGTTTTTTAAAGTATTCAAGCAGAAACTGTATAAAGAATTTCAGCGCTCATTCTTCTGGTATTGCCCGCTTCTTCTGTATGTAGCCATACGTTATTTTCAATAGCAAGTTATGTGGCTCTGGGAATTTCTTGTAAATACGCCGATAGATGAAAACACTTATGAGTGGTTACAAATATTAATCAAGGTGTAAACTGATTGTAAAGTACAGTTAAATCTATTAGTTATAGAACAAGTAATGGAGTAAATACTAATTGTAAAATACCTTTGTGTAGATCATTTGAGGACTTATACAGTTAAAATGACAATCAACGCCACGAAAAATTGTATAGAAAAGTTGATAGTTGAAGGAGCAAGTGCTTCTGAAATCGTAGAAATGACTCCAGCTATTGTATTGACACGTGTACTATTATTTAGTGACCATATGGATCGAACTTGTCAAGTTGCTGGACCATGATTTAGTCGACTCAAGCTTAAAGACGTTGTTCGAGAACTATTTGCAAGATATTGGTTGCACGAAAGCTGAAGCTCAGACAGTTGTGCCAAGCCTTGAACAAGAACGATCATTGACTGACAAATTAGCCCATGTCTTACAAGTGATTAGAAGTGTGAATTTTGATTGGGACAAGTGCCCTATAAAGGTATTAGAAGATCATCTGCAGGAGAAGAATTTGGAATTAGAAATTCTGAACGATAACCCAGTGTTGTTTTCAGTGAAAATCGTACAGCAAATTTCGAGATTCTTTTCAGTTATATCAAACTCTTCTTCAACTTGTGAATATTAAATTCTATCGATGGCAAGTAACTTGGTTTTGGGAATATTTGGGAATATTTGGTAAATGTTCCTATAACAGCAGACACTTACGAGCACATCTGTACCCTGATAGATTTGTAAACACAACGCGGATTAGATTGTACTAGTATAAAACATTGAAAGTGTGCAGATCTCTAATTAAAATAGTGAAAAAGGTATGCAATGTATATTGTTTGAACATTAAGTAATAATTTTTCCTGTAATTTGTGGTCACAATTGATTTGTGAATACATCGTTTATAAGGGAATGATAGTTAAACCAAAATGTTTTCGCCAGTAGATAAAGTGTGTAATGCGTTTTTCACATGCTACTATTCAGGTATTGATATTTCTAGCAATATAGTTGACTTTTAATATGTAGTCGATTGAGTTTTGTATATACGTCTGGCAATTTTGAGCAGCACCCTAGAAGAACTAATAGAAACCTGTAAATGATAGGATAATGAAAAATAATTAAATATGCGCAGAAAGATGCCTGCGATGCTATAATTAGTCTCATGATATTTATGTACGATTAGAGTAAAACACCATTTGAATCATAAGGCAAAATAATACGTAATAATGTATTTTGTATAATACGTAATAATGTATACGTAATAATGTATAATGTATTTTCCTTAATAATGTATAATGTATTTTCCTAATAATACGTAATAATGTATAATGTATTAAAATAATACGTAATAATGTATAATGTAAAATTAATACGTAATAATGAAAATAATACGTAATAATATACGTAATAATGTATAATGTATTTTCCTTTTTAGAAACTCAGATAAGTCAAAAGGTACTATGGCTGCTCACTTTTCTGATGAAGAATTAGAACCAAAGTATAGTGGAACAACTGCATTGGGACTCGATCATCGAATTCTGAACCTAATCGTGGCTGTCAAAAAAGCTCTGTTGATTTATCGGTTCAATCAAATGCAAGAACCACCTAGAAACATTTCCTTTCAAATCATTTGGTTTCCTCAGAGGAATAGGATCACACCACCTCGAACTTTTGTAATCTTTAACCAATCAGTACCACCTGAATTCAAAGACACTCACATTTGTAATTGCAGGTTTCTGGGGGATTTTTTAGACGGTGCTCAAGGCAATTACCTTGAGACCAAAGACTCTTTAAATATTGCTATATTTCGAGGTTCTTCTTGCTAGAAATGCCAATTTCTGCAAAACTTTTTGATGTAATAACCAGAACAATGTCACTGTTATTCTTGTTATTGGCAATGCTCTTTTGTATTTAACAAAATTCATTATGTATTTTTTGCATCCTTGGAGACAAACTTCGTGTTTTATGGGTACTTTGAAGAATATTATTTTAATGGCTTTAGATGAGCGTGACGAAAGTGTCTGGAATCTCATACCCTGATTAATGTTCAATTTGCTAAAGGTAAAAGTTATCTCTCGAAATTTACTTTAGCATTCTGATCCATATTCTTCAAGATCCATTTTCAAAATTTTCACCTTGTTTCTTTTAGTGTTTGACTATTAATTCTTTTCTCCTTTTCTTTCCTTTTTCAGGAAAGAAAAATACAGGAATTTAGGTTATGTTTCAAAATAAATAAGAATTTTGAAAAGTGTCTAATAACGTGTACAAAGAGAAGATTGAAGCAAATTCGGAAAGCCAATACATTTTCGTGAGAACGTTAAAACATTGCTCACCCGAGATGACTACAAGAAAAGTGGAACTATTTTATTATCCAGTGTTCAAGGGTTCTCAAATTCCTACGAATGAAGAACTTCAACAAAAGATTGTTATCTACTTTACACCTCATCCAGACCTAAAACCTCAGAAGGGTAAACCATGGTACTGCTCTAAAGTTTCACCCGGTTTCAACCATGAAGCTGTGGGTTGTTACATTATTGTGTCATCCAAACCATTGAAAGAACCCGACTGTTCAGATGGTACAGTTCGTTACTCAAGCATTGAACTGTACAATTTCCTAAAGAAAGGTACTCTGATCATGGAGACCGCTGAAAATCTGCCTAAAAGACTCAAGTTGGTGTGAAGAAACTGACTAAATCACACCATCTAGAATACAAGTCATTTGATTCTCCTCCAGTATTATGGAAGATTATTTGTTCACCTTTGTTCTACATCAGTATTGGTACAATTCAGATTTCATGTATTGTGCCAGTACCACGAGAAAATGTTAACAAAAATCTAAACCCAAGCTCTGGCAAACTTTGCTTCACATTATAATGAGCTCGTGGTGCAAGAATGTGTGAAATTTTGAGTAAAGTCACATAATGGTAACCAAAATTATACACGCGGTTGACAGAAGACTTATTGACAGAGATCGTGAGTTTCATTTTGCATGTTGCTGATATCTTGTCTGTGACTTTACAGTGAGATAATATGCGTGGAAATTATACTCGTGTACAAAACAAATATGAAACCTTGTGGTTTTGATTCTGTTTACTCAGACAGCCAGCCGTAGGCTGAACAGCAATATCATGGTAAAAATGTATGCTGAGGTCATCAACAGTGGAATTCTTATTATACCAGAGGTTTTCAGGAAGATTTGATGTCAAAAATCTTCTAGACTTCAAATATTCCTTTCAATGAGGAGTTTATAGCCTGAAACACGAGACCCAATTTTTGAGTTCAGGAATATAGAATTCAAGCAGACATTTTAATAACAACGAAATTTATTTGACAAAAAGAACAGAAAGTTAAACTTGAAAGAAATAGGAAATCAATTTGAAAAGGACACACACACAAAGAAAAAGGTAAAATCACATGTCCCAAAATTTGACGATAGTAGGTTCCGTTTCAATAAAACGACCGACAGAGAGTTCCAGGTCTCTAAGTAGTCGCAATCGATCCTAGGCGACATGAGCACGAAGCGGATCCGGAGCCGGATACTCAAAACGAATGTAGATTCGATTGTGATACCGTTGCTCTCTTCCAGTAAATCATACGAGACGGAATGTCACATTGTCAGGTGGAAGTAACGCTCCACTATAGTCGAAGATATCCTCTGCTTGTCGCAATGCAGAAATAGGATCAAGCGGTCGACCCTGAAGGGCCAGAATTGTTTCATTATGGAGAACTTCTTCGATAAACATCGACGACGGTAATTGCATGCTCCAACTTTAAAAACGTCGTTAGTGGCTGACCAAGTTCGAATGTCATATCAAGCCCAACATGCTTTGTTTATATAGTCCACATGGGTGGAATTCCCCTGATGATGCAATATTGCATCACCTCCCATGAAAAGGAAACTTCGATCAAGACTTAGAATACAAAAAGGGAGTATCTTGCCTTAGATTTCTTGAATACTAGAATTCCGATGGTTACTATTGGCTTGGAAAACAACCAGGCAAACAGAAATTAAATGTAGTTTTTGCCCACAATGATTTTCTGACATAACCCTTTTTCATAGGTTCCCTGATAATCACTTTAGTAATTGAAATTTTCAAAAATGACCTTATTTCGTAGAACATTTGTAATCAACAAGTTTACAGAAAAATAAGGAGTAAAATAAAGTTTTTATATTGTATTTTCAGTGACACTTAGGTAAACCTTTCTATTAGAACTATTTAACGATGTTCAAATTGTTATGTGTACATTTCATCTTACATTTACAATTGGTAAAATCTGACAGTTCGCATCAACGAAGAAATTGTAATAATGAATTGGAACCTTTGCTTAATTTGGTTTCTGATCAAGGGAAGAAAGCCGTGTTATTACCTGAAGAAAATCAGATATCCGTGGAACATATAACCCCTCACTTTGATGTGGAACCGTGTGATTTACATAAATATAAAGAAAATTTAGATGAACAAAACCACCATCATGGAAGAGTATCTGAAAAACCTTTACAAGTAACACCCTTCCATATCGATCCAGCATGTGGCTGTAACTTTATCAAACGCCAAGAATGGCATCCTGACAATTGGTCAATGCTAGTTGAGCAAAAACAACAACGGCGTATTCAAGGCTACGAAATGATTTACTTATTTTGGCCACATAAATCATATCATATTTCACATATAGATCCATCTAGACAAGAAATTCAAGTCATGGATCCTTATTACTTTATAGACATACTTATGTTATTTCCCTATGTATTAACCTCCTTCTTTGAGAAATATCAATCGATCTCATGGAAAATTTTCTTTGATGATCGATCCTATCGTAAACACGAAACTAATCCTTGTTACATATTACTAAAGGATATGCCCACCATTCGATCTATAGAAGAAAATCATAACATTGACAGTAATGTAAATGCATCTACTTTAGAAGAATGTAACTTTCAAAAGAAAGTACAAATCATCACTTTATCCGATTCAGAAGTTCAAATTCGGATCCCAGCGGGACGAATTCGTGATATTAGACCCGACATACAAAACGAAAATCATTATCATGATCGCTTAGATCTTCAATGGTATTGGAGTTCACCATGCAGACCACATAATTGCATAGTGATACACCTCAGACACGGTCCGTTACGAAGGCGAGAGACCATTATTTGGTGGATACTTTACCAAGCAAGGATATTTATAACTTATCATAAATACTATTTTATGCCTCCATCCTTACGACCGCAAAATTCCGTATTTTCATGTTGGCAATCACACACACATTGTGAAAACAATCAATGGACTTTGAGAGCATCCAACAGACGTGACTTACAAAGCACCGTTACTTTAGAACCAAGGACTTCAACTCAATGTTGGACATATCATATCAGCCCAGCACAATGTTCAGATCCTGAAAACCATACATACTGCGCACCCACTTTGGGCAGATTGGAAAAAGTGTTATTACAATCGTCTACAGATTACAAATTGGGAAGATCGATTACAATATCAACCATTTTTGCAAAGCATATTTTCAAGAGTTAGAACCCCGACATGATATATTTCGATATTATACACAACTTATTCTGGCAAGTCAAGTTTCAAACCTTTTTAACATTAAATGGTTCTCTTTGCATTCCATGCATTCAACTAATGGGAATACTACCCATGTGCCGAGACAGTTCAATTTCTCTTATTTGGAAAATCAAACCCAGCAGATATTGATGCAATTTGACCGACAGTATAATTTCACTATGGAAATGGTGAAGAATTATGAATATTATCAAATGCAAGCACGACATTTTGATTCATTACTTTTACGTTTGGTGGACCAATTGGAATTAATTACAGACACAAATGATCGCCTACGTTTGTCTCAAACAACGACCACACTGAGCAAGAAAGCCAGTACAGCTGAAAGAAGTCAGTTATGGATAAGAACTATCATATAACGCCATGCTCGGACATTGAGAAGTAACTTGGAACGTTACTGTGTCTTAAGAACTATTCAACAATCCCTATCGGCTTTGGAAAAAATTACCAATTTGCATCAGGATATCATTTATCAACATCAGTTTCGCAATGGAAAAATAATTAGTTTTCCTAAATATCGAATTGTCGATCCCATCACGACCACAGAAGGGCTGTTGACTACAGTGCCTTCAAGTACATTTGCAGAGACAACCACCAACGCTATTTCAGCAGTAATTTCCACTCAAACCACCACACCAGCCACTTTACCTACTATGATGGGACAAAATGTGGCTACTAGTTCAGAAGCAACTATGGAAGTTTTGACAACTACGGTTTCTACCACTACTCAACCCGACATTGATTGGGAAAAAGTAAATGAATTAGATGAAAAGGAAGCTGAAAAGAATACAGGATTTCCTATACCTATACTTTCACGTATCATGGATACTTTGAAGGCCATTGGCTCAACTATAGTCTGTGGAGGTTATCAGCTATGTATATCTTCTAATGCTACTATAAACAGTAATATCACTTCTGTAATTCCTTAAGTAACATATTTTGTGTTTATGCTTATTTTGTAGACGTGCCTTTACTTGTTTTTGTATTGTTTCAATCTATATTTGTATTCTAGAATCTATTCTAATAGGATTTATTGTAATTTAATATTAATCAAATAGCAACATAATGAGTAAAGATGATAATGAAAAGAAAAATGCCTTCGAAAAACTTTTTAGGAAAAAGGAAAAGAAACATCCACCTACTTCTGGAGAAATTAATCAAGTAGTAAAACCACAGAAAGATAGTGCTACGAATTACGAAAATTAGTACATAAGGTCCAAGATCATCAACAGAAAGCTGCTGTTGGCACTCATGACCTTTTATCAGAGGTAAGAAATCTCAAAAATATTGAAAAGAAACGTCAAAAACTGACAAATGAATATATAGAACATCAGAAATGTGATATTTCCTTACCACCTTTAAAAGCTCAACTAGTTCTGGAAGAAGCCTCATTGCCTTTATATTCACAAGTGACTACCGATGAAGAAATGACTGAAAGACAAAAGAATTCTCCCATAGCACCCTGGTATCCAGAATTGAATGAAACAATTGAAAAAGCTATGCCTGTCAGTGATATATCTGAAAGAAGTGAACCCGCCACTGTGGAACCTTTGTATAAATCACGCATAGATCGCAAATATGATAGAATTGCACGACAATGGGGATTTGACGATAAAAAAACTAAAGAGGAAAACATCAACATTATCCAACAAAAAGTAACTGTTCTCGAAGAACGATTAAACGAACAAAGATTTCCTAAAGATGAAGAAGAGATTGAATTAGAAATAGGAAAAAAACTGGTAAAAATCCTTTCCACTGTAATCGCATCCTTAATGCCAATAAAAATAGAAAAGAACCCTCAGCAGGAAAAACCGTCCTTTGAAAATCTTCCTTCAACTTCACTATCTTCCTACCAAACATATAATTCTGTGACTCCTACATTTAACCTTGATTTTGAAAAACTTTGGCAAAAAGCCATCAAAAGATTTGAATTCTCAAAAGAGAAACCAGGAAATAATGAGAAACTTGCAAAAAGCATTTGGAAAATCAATCAATCTCGATTGGATTATTATCTCGAACAGCATGATGACTTTATGATTCATGCCTATCGAAGTGAATTAGAAGTATTAAAAATGATTGGGAACAAGTTATTACAAACCGAAACCAATTTATTTGAGGAAAAATCCCCTATATCGCAAGAAGGAAACAAATCTAAAGTAAAAATTTTACCTTTCGAGGATGAAAATGAAATTTACCAATGTGCAGAGCCTTGGGGAATAAAACGGGATGATTCTCTACAAATGAAAGAAGCTACATTGATTGTGGCAGAGAGAAACGCTCGAGAAAGACTCAATGACATTTTCATACAAACAACCCGTGGCCGCGAGAATCTTGAAAAATTTCATCATGATTTAGTAGAAATTGAGAAATTAAAATGGTACATGGACGAAGGTTCTTTACAACCATCCGAAATTTCCAGGAATACCAGTCAAAATAAAATTATTCCTAAGACCTTGGTTACACCCTTGTTAGAAGGACACGAAATTGAATGGGCATAGATTACTGAGGATACCTTGAAAGAATTCTCTCATTTATCAGATAGACTAAAAATGCAAGGGCTCATTCAGTTCAGGGAAAAATATCCCATAGCTAGAGAAGAAGCATTAGCTCAGCTCCATCGAAAGGCAAAGGCATGAAGCCTTAACAAACTTCTTTGATTGGCTTAAAAACTCATACAACCTAACTGATCGACAAAAGTATAAAAAGTTAGAACACACTACGGCTCAACAACGGTTTGACTGGAAACATAGCCCTGCTAATGATTTGAGAAGAGCTTTGCAACAAGCTCAATTATCTCTGGAAGAAATAAGTGAAAATAAATTTCTGTAAAGCTCATTACGAGACCTGTTAAAACATAGGATTGCACCTGCTTATTATATGCAAATTTATCTAACTCCTATTAGAAAAATACCTATTCAACTCAATGAATTATGGAAACATGCTGCTTTACCTATGAAACATGCACATAGTGAGACTGAAAAAGGTCCTCACGTTTTAAATATCAATAATGTTAAACAAACTTCGAAACATAAAGAATTTAGTGAGACTCGTAAACAACAACTTTGGAATCAAACGAATTCCAACAAATTACACAGCAATTACAGGAAGTTTCTAGTGAATTACACAAAGTTAAAGAAAATGCATCCACAAACGCACCATCAGGAAGTATGGTCAATAAGTCCAATATGAATTTTACTCGGGACTTTTCTCAAATGAGTTGTGATAAATGTAATGACTTGGTACATATTGCCAAATTTTGCAGAAGTAATAGTCAGACCTCCTACAGTGAACTGCGCTGCAATATGGCTGAGTGTGTTTTAATTCCTGTTTTAATGTGCAACTTAATACAAAACTTGACTTTTGAAGTTATAACTGCTCTGTCATAGCATTGACAATGTTGCTCCGGTCTCCTAAATTGGAACGTCGATTCTCTATAGTCAATACAATGACCATATAATTATACAGCACTGAAGAACGAAGGAGAGTGCATGTAGAATAAATTGTGTCAACAAACTTCACCAAAATGTTGGATTGGAAGCATGAATATGACATCGTAGTATGATGTCACAAACAGCGCACACCCAGTAACAATGGCCACCATATGCCACTGGTTTTGTTGCTGCATAATGGGTATCTGATAGTTATTCAGTTTTACTAAAAGCAATTATTTGAGAAAAGCGTATTTTCAAATTTTTGCTTGAGCTACAGATTGTGTTTTGACCTATTCATTTTAATCTTGAGTTTGTTTGCTTTAGTTTTTCAGCATTTCATGCGTAAGCATTGCTTGCAGGTTTCAGAACTGAGGATGTGTGGAGTTACATGAAACTGATTTCCTGTTAAAAATTTGCTGATTGATTTGACTGCTTTGCTTCTTAGGAGACTAGTTAACTTAAAGACAGAATGTACAAGACCAAATCACGAATGCAGAGCCTAGTCAGCTGATTTTTTGAAAACTTGCAGCAAACCCAGAGCTTTTAATCAGGCCAGAAAAAAGTGGAGAATATGGGAATGTTATTCCTGGGAGATCTGACATGCTTGTGCGAAATTTATTGCAGCACTACTTTAAATTTTGTAAATTTTTAAGTAGTTTAGAAAAAATTTGCGCTCGCACGAATCGACTTTGAGCACAACATGTCACATTACTCAGTTTCAGAAGTCAAGCTGTTTGATTCAAAGCGCACTCTCTCCATAATGGTTACAAAAGGTCGAACCATTCTACTCAAAGCGTACTCCCTCCACGAATGACATGTTGCATGCGATCATGCCAAGTAGCCTATTTGTCAGTTGGGTGGAAGGCATGTTCGTTTTGATAAGATTGAAATTCAGTGGCAATTTAGTCACAATGTGACTGGAAGGGGCTATGCGTATGCAAGTTCAGATTCATTAGTTCACTGCTGGCCTGTTCGTGGTGTTCGTTCTTACATTTATTATTTGACCGGCATTTAACCTTGTGCGCCACACCAATCAAAAGTAATGGTGTTGGGGTATTATTAACCCCATCGCAAGAGTGCTGACATTATTCCTGGTGTGGACTGATAGCCGTTACTGTATAAATGAAATCATTAGACCTACACTACTATGTCGAGTGCCAGGCCATAGTGAAGGGGTCAGAAACTTGTGTGTCAATATCTATGATGCCGTGATTATACTAGTGATTGTAAATCTGACAAAGACATGTATCACAGTGTGTTCACAAGGTCTTTTCTTTATTTTGGAGCAGCGCATGTTCTGCAACATATAGCCCACATATTTCTGCAGCTATCCACCAGAGTCCGTATTTAACAGCTTGGCTTCCGGTGGGTTGAGGCTAAAATCCAGCAGTTTGCACGTGTTTTTGTGCAGGAACATCTCTGATGATGATTGCACTAGAGAGCTGTTCAAACCCTTGAAAGATTTGGCAAGTCTTCGTGTCTGCAATGAAAAAAAATTGGGGGCTTCAGGTTTTTTGTGAGTGACATCACAAGTAAGGTAGGTTTTTGGCCATTTTTGGCTGCTGGTAGTGGTACCTGACCTGGG